>Ga0105092_10000811_pt1 | contig 16580 bp, 19 predicted proteins | sample PPLLak2March2015_FD_87021 | JGI IMG/M metagenome (GOLD analysis project Ga0105092, IMG submission 87021) | Freshwater sediment microbial communities from Prairie Pothole Lake near Jamestown, North Dakota, USA - PPLs Lake P7 Core (1) Depth... | ecosystem: Environmental > Aquatic > Freshwater >... | reverse complement strand
TCCAATCGCGCTGCTCCCCGTGGAAATAAAGTCGACGTTTCCACCAAGCAGAGCCATATTTGCAACCGAGGCAGTCATGAGAATGAGCTCCACATCCAGATCCTCTTCTCGGAAGTATCCTTTTTCTTGAGCGACAACTAACGGCAGGACAGACTGGCTAAAGGTTGCAACGGCGACGTGGAGCTTTCTTGCCTCGGCCTCGGTCGCGAGGCCGAACAGCAAGGATAAAAGAAGAAGGATTTTTGTTCTCATTGCTAATCAGGCTGGGGACAAAGATCTTAAGTTGACTGGCTTTCGAACATTCACGTATTCAAGCCGAACCCTGAACCGCTCTTCCAGACAGGGCCTACCATCCTCAGGTCTTTGCCGCAGCACGCCGAGCGCAAGTTCGCGCTGGTCCTCCGCGCTGCGGCTTGCCATGACGGGCATTGCTTGGCGACGGTAAGCCATTGCATCATCAAGGGTCGCAAACTCGTCGGGTCTACTACCCACCGTCTGGGTAATCCTCTGGGTACCCTCCTCCAGATCTGGCCCGATGTCGTTGATAATTAAACGTAGCAGCCGCTCTGGATGTTCCCCGGCATAGGCCATTGCGATGATGCCGCCCATCGAGGTGCCGATTAGAGCAAACCGCGCCAGCCCCAACTGGTCGACGAACTCCGACAGGTCACTCACCTGATCGCAATATTGGTATTCTCCGCCGGGAGACCACGCGCTCTCTCCGTGGCCGCGCACGTCAGGGACGATCACTTGGAAGCGATGCTGAAAGTGCCGGGCGGGCGCGTTGAAAGCTTGGGCACTCGACGTGTAACCGTGGACGCAAACTACGGGTGGGGCACCGGCATTGCCCCAATCGAGATAGTGCAACCGCAGACCATTCACCGTAAGGACCTTGCTCTTCGGTTGCGTTAGCGCCGTCATGGAGGACCTCCTTTCTCGTTTCTGAGCAATAAGATATCTCGGCTGGCTTCGAGGTCTTCAATGATTTTCGTAGGCGAGAACGTCGGGGTCGGGCAGATTGTTGGATTCTTCTAGACTTTCGTCTCGGAGCGAGAACGGGCCGGAGGCTGGCCTTGTCGCCGTTGAAAATCGAATCATAGACTGGCCCGGTGGATCCCCGGACTCGCAACTACATCGCTTTTAGGGTTTGGGTATATCTAAGTCTCTACAAATCTTCTGGGCAAGAAACTCGTTAATCTCGCGATGGCGGGGAACTGTTGAGACTTTCCCACTCTTTCGATTCACGTAGACGCTGTGATTGCCACCCTCACGCAGGAACTGGGCACCGTGCCTCTCTAGATGGCGGATCAGGTCGACCCGCTTCATGAAATTTGAGCAAGCGGCTCACGAATGACTAGCTTGTCACGCAAGGTTTCTTTAACTAACACACGGTTCGCCTCTAGGACGAGTTGAACCGCTTCTTGGAGGTTAGTTCTGGCTTCTTCGAGAGTGTCGCCTTGTGCATTGGCTCCAGGCAATTCCTCCACAAAAGCGATATACCCTTCAGGAACCTTCTGAAATACTGCAGTCAACTGATCTTTCATGACGGCAACCTCCTTCGCGACACAGTATAACAGACCGAAAATAGGAAACCCAATTGAAGGCGGCTTCGAATCTTCGATCCCTCGACGTGGTCCACGGCCTAGCGATAGCCTAGGCTCGGGGTCGTCCCGAGTGAAGTGAGTCGAGGAACGACGATTTCCTGCGCGAGAACGTCCGGATCGGGGAGATTATCGGACTCTTCCCGGCTTTCGTCTCTGAACTAGAAGATGTCGAGGCTGGCTCTGTCGCGGTTCTAAGCGAAACAAGAATCGCACTTATCCTCTTTTGTCTTTAGGCCCTAGACAAGGCTCCATTCTCAGAACGCTTTAGGATAGGCTCTAATAAGTCTGTTAGAATCTTGGCCATCGATTGTTCCATAAAAAACTGGTTTGCCTTCAGCAGCAGATTTGGCCTTGGCGAACTCAGCCATTTGTTGGATAACACTCTCATCGATCTGATCCCAATACTGAACAAGAAAGATCTCAGCCGGACTGGAAAACAGCCGCTGAATTTGATCTCCATTCTTGCCCATCCGGGCCGGCGTGAGTTTCCCTCTTTGTCCCTTACCTTTAAAAGCAAACGCTGTAGCACGTCTTTTACCATCGAGACAAACGCGGGTGCTCAAGAGGTCGTTTCGCTCGCCACCCCAATCCGTGAATTTCCCTTGCTCCCCCAGAATGCGCTTAATCCCTTGCTTGAACTTGGATTCAAACAAGGGGGTGGACTTGGAATTCATGGGTTGCTGCCTACGTACTTTGGAGAATGAGTCAATGTCATCGATTGTTACCATCTTTGCTTTGATTCGTTGCCGTGGAATCCGGATCGTAATAAACGTAGAGGCCAGTGGTCGTGGGGTACTCTTGGTCGGAAATTCAGCCAGCTTTTTTCGATTTTGAGCCAAGGAAAGGATTTTGGCTTTTTGTGCCCCAAAGAACGAATCCTTCTCGTAAGCAGTCATTCCATCTTTTCTTGTTCGATGAACCACCTGGTTGGCGGCGAGCTTGCCACCTTCCTGTAGGACGCGGATACGTGATAAATGGGTAACCTTTTCGATTTCCTTTGCACTTTTTACTCTTTTCTTCCCTTCGTAAATTGCTTTGAAAACCGCCGTACGATCTTTAGATCTCCCTATGACCTTCGCGGCATGTGCGATCTGATCACTTGGATTCGATCTCGCGTCGGAAACGTTATGTACCACCTATGTTTCTCCTCGACTACTTATTCGGCTGAAAGCCCTTGATCTTTCTTGCAGGAAGCATACGGCTAACACTGCTCTGATCTATTCCGAGTGCTATGGCAATCTCTTTCTGCTCTGTCCCGGCTTTTACCATGAGCAGTGCAAGTAGCCTTTTTATAGCGTCAAGTTCCCTGAGCACCGGGTCATTGACCAATGTATTCTTCGCCATGACTAATACCTCCCCGGCAAACCATAAACGTTATTCTGTTCCCACGCGGGTTTCTTGGCTTATTTCAAATTTGCCTCTTCTTACGTCCAGTTGCTTTGCCTTTGTGTCTTCTCAAATTAAAAAGCGTGACCCTAACAGTATTGGGCGTTGTTTCAATTGCTTCAGCTATCTCTTTCGGTTCGAACCCTACTGCGGACAAAAGCCGAATTTGTTCTGTCTGACTTTTTCCCTCGGTCATGCGGAAAACCATAAGCTTAATAATAGCGTCCAGCTTTCCTAGAATGGCATTTGTCGCTTTCTCATCCATTATCCTTCGCGCTCCTTTTGCGTGTTCTCCTTTTGATGCTTCGCTGTGCAAGAGAAGCTGTTACGTAATTCACTGGTTTGTTGAGAATCTCTGCAATCTTGGCCGACGAAACACCCAGGTCCGTAAGTTTACGGATCTTGTCCGCTGTAGAAGTACCGCCTCCGGAAGGGGACTGATCTAGCACGACCGCGATAAGAATATTCAGTCTCTTGATTATCTCCTCTGTCCCCTCGCTTTTCATGTCTATCGGCCCTCCCTTGCTTTACTAATGCGAGAATACCTAAAATGCATTGGAAATTCAATATAAAGGCCTAGGCCATTAGGCTATAGAGACGGTCGCCAGCTCCCGGCGGAAGGATCAACTATAAGCGAACCAGACAAAACCCGATTTATAAGAGGCCGATGAAGGCTTTGTCGAGAATTGACGGTAGCAGCGCGTCGAGTTCGGTGGCGGTCTCGGCTTGCAGCTTTTTCAGCGCGTCCACCCGAGTCTGCAAGGCGGCCAACTCAGCCACGATGCGGTGTTGCTCCTTAAGCGACGGATAAGCGAGGGGTGTAGCACGCAAGATCGCCTGGGAAATGTTGACTTGGGCGTCTGCAAGTCCAGTCTTCCGATGAACCAGGTGTTCCTGCGAAAATGGGGAAGCAAGCGAAAGTTCAAGGAAACGTGGTTCAATTTTTTGTCGGTCCGGCCGAAGCCGGATTAACTTGTCGGATATGGTCAATCGAGGCTCGTTCTTTCGAACTGCGGCTACGACAGCGACACGTTTACGAGGACCTGCTCGTGTAACCAGGACGTCGCCTTCTTGGACGGCAAGAACCGGAATAGGAACAAAGTTGACGGGAGAGCTTTATTCTCGTGCGGCCGGAATTCGCACCATTGAACCGAAGTTGTTTTCAGAACGCCCCATTCTCCGTCTCGGGCTGGTATGTCGTCACATTGCGGGCTCCATCCGGCGTCCATAGTGAGTATTACATCTGCAACGGTTTCCCGTTTCCAGCGATCAGTGTGCGGTTCCAGCCTTCGGGCCAGGTGCGACGCGTACAGACGCTCGGCCTCTTCCACTGCCTGCTGGCGGAGAGTGTGGGCCTCGTTGATTTTGACGGCCAAGGCTTCGATCCACGTCACGATTCGCCGCTGCTCTGGAATCGGGGGAAGTGACATCCTCATCTTCAGAAAGCGGTCTTCCTGAAGTCGAACTCGATTTGTGGTTCCTTCGCTTGCTGCTTTGCAAATGTCGACGAAGGATTGTGTCTTGGACATCCACTCTAGAAAAGCTGGTAGTAAGCTAGAAGTATTGGGTGTGAAAACTGGAAAATCGTTGCTTACCACAGCCCCGTCAAGAGAATCCGGCACTAGACCGAAAGCACCGTTACGGGCATCAATCCGTGACAATATGAATTGTCCAGCCTTGGCGAGTAGCCGTCTAGGAGATGCGATTTCAGAGCCGCTTGCTTCTCGTCGTAGTGTAACTCCCTTGCCCCACAATCGAACTGTAATCTCTCGGTAGGTATCTGTTGGGTTGATGTCAATCCAGTCATCCGTTTTTGTCAGAACTTCTCCCAGTGGTACTTGCGGCCAAGACTTGTTCACCTCAACGTCTCTCCTAATGCCTGCTTAATTTCGGTCATGATTTCTGCGATGCGTTGCTCCTTCTTGAGAATATCGTCGGCGAGTTGTTCGGGTGGGAGATGCTCGAAGTCGGCAGCCGCGTTCGGGTTTTTGCGGTCGAGGTTCACTGCTTTCAAAGATCCGTCGGGACTGTATTCGAGCAAGTCATTTGCTGGTATTTTCCAGGCGCGTTCGTTCTCTTGGCGGTCATTCCACCATTTGAGACAGCCGGCGAATTCTTCGAACTGGATGGGTTGGGTCTTGGTGTAGTTCTTGCGGCTTTCGGGTAGCGGTTGCTCGTAGTACCAGACTTCTTCGGTCGGATGAGATCGGTCGAAGAACATGAGGTTGGTCGGGATGATCGTGTATGGAGCGAAGACACCGTTGGGGAGTCGGACGATGGTGTGGAGATTGAAGTCTTTGAGTAGTTCCTCCTTGATTCGGGCGCAGATGCCGTCGCCGAAGAGCGTGCCGTTGGGGACGACAACCGCAGCGCGGCCGGGCTTGGGCGGACGTTTGAGTTTGCGCATGATGAGCTGGAGGAAGAGCATGGCGGTTTCGGAGGTCTGTTTGTCTTCAGGAAAGTTGCCGAGGATGCCGCGCTCTTCTTCGCCGCCGAAAGGCGGGTTGGTCATGATGATATCGACTCGGTCTCTGTCGCCGATTTCCCGCAGCGGAAAGCGCAGGCTATTCAGCGGATCGATCTTCGGTGATTCCAATCCATGCAGAACAAGATTCATTTGGGCGAGGAGGTAGGGAAGCGGCTTCGCCTCGCCGCCAAAGATGCTCTGGGTTTGAAGAGTCTGCCGATCCTCGACGGTCTTGCATTGATTCTCCAGGTGCTTGAAGGACTCGACGAGAAACCCGCCGGTGCCGCAAGCCGGATCGAGAATGACTTCGCCTAATTTTGGATCGATGACTTCCACCATGAAGCGAACGACGGGTCGGGGCGTGTAGAACTCGCCGGAGTCGCCGGCGGCGTCGCGCATCTCTTTGAGCATCGATTCGTAAAGATGGCCCAGGGTATGGATCTCGTCGCTACTGGTGAAGTGAATGTCGCTGACTTTATTGATCACGTCGCGGAGGAGATAGCCGTTGATCATCCGGTTGATGGTGCCTTTGAAAACCGTGGCAATGACATCCCGCCGATCGCCGCCAGTGGCGCCTTGGAGGCCGCGCAAATAGGCGAAGAGGCCAGGACCTTTGGTCCCGTCGGGGCGGACAGCTTCTTCGTTATTCACAAAGGAGATTAGCTCGTCGCCGGTTATGCCCGCCGCTTTCGCGGCCCAGTCGCGCCAGCGGTACGGCGAATCGAGAGCCGGGCGAAAGCGCTTGCCACTCATCTTGGCTTCCTGTTCGCGAATCTGTTCCATATCATCGAGGAATTTTAGGAACATGACCCAGGTCAACATGGGCAGCCGATCAAGGTCACCGTTAAGCCCTTTGTCCTTGCGCATAATGTCGCGGCAAGATTTCACGATAGAAGAAAGCCGCTGCGCGGTGGTCAGGGGTTGCGTCGGCTTCGATTTGGTGGTTTTAGTCATGTCTTACAATGTCAGATCCACATTTCAGATTTGAGATAATTTCAGATGTCACACTTCGTCCTGGTCCTTTTTCTTCTCTTGGGCTGCGCCGCGTACGCGCTGAAGTTCGTCCAATAACGCATTTTGCTCTTTTCGGCTTGTTTAACGATTCCGCGCCTTCTCGTCCAAGCGGCGCTGCCCGGGTATTTCTGAATTTTTTAAGCTCTCGATCCAGCCGTATAGTTGCTTCGATATTCTCTCGCTTCTACCTCTGAGATTTGCAATCTGAGATTTGTAATCGCTGAACTTCTTCCAGCCTGCCAGAACGGTCAGCATCGAGCGAACCTCTCCTGCAGACCCCCGCGCAATATAGAGGAAGGCCAGGAGCTCATTGGTCGTTCCCCGCTCGAAACCCTCGGCAATGTTGTTGGAGATGGAAAGAGCCGCCCGCTCCAACTGGTCCCGGAGCCCAGGATGGCGGCGGAAGGCTCAAGCTCTGTAAATTCGTAGATCAAACGAGCCAGCTCCGCAGCGTCTCGCCAAACCGGCAGGTCTTCAAAGCGTTTGTATTGCATGTTTGCTTCGCAGAATCTCAAATTTCAAATCTCAGATGACACAGTAGAGATTCCAATGCTAAATTAGCCAAAATTTGCCGAGTCCAAGTAATCTCTTTACAATGAAATCGCTTCCTCCCGAACATTAGACAGGAAAGGCGTATCTCCCTGCAACCAGTGAGCCTCACGAATAAACACCGTACTTACGGTTATTTCGTGCTTTAGCGACAGATCTGAAGCCAGCTGGCCCGTCCGAGCGACCTCCCGCGCATAGCTATCAAATTGGTCGAGCACGACAAGAATGTCTAGGTCCGACTCTTCATCGTGATCGCCACGAGCATAAGATCCGTATAGATAGAGCCTCTTTAAACGCTCTCCGTAGAGGCCGATGAGTCCAGTCTTTAACTCGCTTAACAGTGGATCAATGTGTTTCTTGTGAGCCTTCATGGAGTTACCAGCTACGCGGCATAAAGCAGTGCTTGCAGCTCATTCACCGCCTCTCTCAAGTTGTTCGGGCCGCCAAATAGGGCCGCGATCTCGATCACATTCCCCCGCTCCGCAATCGGCGGGACTTTGAGAACATCTGAATAACGAACTGCGCGGTGCCATGCTCGGCGTATTTTTCTAACAAGTCGCTTAAGATCGCCTTTGCCTCCGGACCGTACTTCTCGAAGAAGCTCTTCTCCTCCTTCTTAACCCGGTCCGCGCGCTCCCGCCGCGTGCGCAGCGGGCCATTGAAGGCCAGATGACACAGAAGATCGAACGGGTCGGCCTCTGGTTGGTTGCTCGAAGACCTCAATTGATCGAAATCAATGCCTCTCTCTTCCAATTTACTGATGATCTCAGCGCGCATCGTCGGATCCGCCCATTGCTTGCGCAGATCGGCCGCCGATGGATAGAGCGTTCGAACCTTCTCGGCAGCATATTCAGAGAACTTGACCACCCGCAGTTGCTTGCCGTCAGGGTCCAATTCGTAGACAAGATGAGCAGCGATTTCCACCTGCCCGCCGTCGAAATAGTACTTACGGCGAACCCCTTCAAGGTCATCCGAAATAAGGGCGTCTCTTTCTCCCTCTTGTTCCGTGACTTCCGCTTCCTCCGTCACAATCTCCGTGATGGTTTCACCAGCCTCGGTCATTTCCTGTTCGGTTACGAAAGCCGGCTCTCCGTCAAAATCCGGATCGGCAAAGAGCCGTGTCGCTGAACCCGTGTAGTCGAGAATGTTGAAGTAGAGTTTGTTGTAATCGTCTCTCACCCGGGTCCCACGACCGATGATCTGTTTGAACTCCACCATCGAATTGACCACGCGGGCAATGACGATATTTTTACACGTCGGAATATCGACACCCGTAGTGAGCAGTTGTGAGGTTGTCACGATCGCCGGCGTGATAGTTTCCAGCTCTTGGAATTTGCTCAGGTAACCCCGGCCAACCGTGCCTTCCTCGGAGGTGATCCGGCAAACATAGTCCGGGTACTGTTTTGCGAGATCGTCGTTTAGGTTGTTCAACGCGCGACGCATTTCATCTGCGTGCTCCTGATCGACGCAAAACACTATAGTTTTAGCGAAGCGATCCGTCTTTTTAAGAAAGTTTGTGAGATTACGTGCAATAGCTTCCGTCCGGGCTTTAAGAGCGACGGCTCGCTCGAAATCCACTGTCTGATACTCGGTATCCGGTATGTCGCGTCCATAGCGGTCCAGATCGCCTTTACTTGGCCGCCAGCCGGCTGCGTCCCATTCTGTGATGATGCGATGTACTCGATAAGGGGCGAGAAAACCGTCTTCAATACCTTGTCGAAGGCTGTACGTGTAGATCGGATTGCCGAAGTAGCGATAGGTGTCACGATTATCTTGCCGCAATGGCGTCGCGGTCATTCCCAACTGGTAGGCCGGCTGGAAATATCTCAATATCTCCCGCCAGTTGCTATCGTCTTTTGGCACTCCCGCGGTGACACTCGTCAACGATAATCAAGTCAAAAAAGTCTTTAGCATATTCTTATAAAGACCAGGCCGATGTTCGTCTTTGGCAATGGCCTGGTAAATCGCGAAGTACATTTCCCGGCCTTTGTTGACCTCGCCGTTCTCAATCTTCCAACGTGCATCCCCGAAAGTTGTAAACATCTTGTCCTTCGGATCGTCGATCAGGATGTTCCTATCAGCGAGGTAAAGAATTTTGGGGCGGCGGTGTTCTCCCGTCCGATTCCAGCGCATACTCCAGAGCTTCCAACAGATCTGAAAGGCAACAGCGGTCTTCCCGGTGCCAGTCGCCATTGTGAGAAGTATCCGCTTATCGCCCTGTAAGATGGCTTGGATGACGCGGTTGATGGCGATTTCTTGATAGTATCGCTGACCCTTTCCGATAGCCGCATTAGCAGGAGTGAGAAGTTTGTTCGCCGTCTCTTCGTCTTCAATCTTTGCTGCGGAACGGAGGCGCTGCCAGAGTTCATCGGGTGTGGGGAAGGCTTTGAGTTCCCGCTCGCGTCCAGTCGTATAGTCAAACTCAATGATGCCGTGGCCGTTGGTAGAGTAGGCGAATCTCAGTCCAAGAACCTCAGCGTATTCCTTGGCTTGCTGAAGCCCGTCCCCCGGTAGCTTGTAGGCTGCCTTGGCTTCAACAACAGCCAACATGAAATCGCGAGCGTAGCGAAGTAAGTAATCTGCGCGCTTTGAAGGCCGACGGCGTGCCTTGTCTCCCACAACCACGATGCGGCCATCAGTGAAGCTTTTCTGCTCGTTGATCTGATCGTCGTTCCAGCCCGCGGCGTAGAGCTTCGGCAGGACGTATTTGCGGCAGGTATCGGCCTCGGTGATCATGTCAGCGAAGGTCTGCTCAAGTTAAAGTTTCGAATCGCAACGCCGCGGACGGGTCAACCGGCTTGGGTAAGCAACCAGTCGATGTTTTTTCTGGCCTTATATTCGGGCTCGGCATTTTGAATACTAGTCAAAACGCAGTTGGATTCCGCCATTAACCGGCTGCAGGATCTAAGTTGGCTGAAATTGCAGGCAGTTTAGCGACATGGCCGATTGCTGGCAAGGGAATTTTTAACGGATAAGGGGGAGAAGGATAGAAGGATAAGCGAGAAAGAATGAAGGCATTAGTCAGCAGACTTTAGTGTCGCCGCCAACAAATCTCTCGAAATTGTCCAATAGTAGACAGCAAAGCCTTTTTAGTCCGCCTATAGTTTTCCCTTGGTCCTAAAACGGCGGGCTCAACAATAAGGAGGTCTTCGATGGCAGCGATTGCTCCCCCTTTGGCAATGATTCTCGCTTTAGTCGTTGTTTTCTATCTTGCGAAGTGGAGCGTGTACAGGCGCAAGTAAAAATCGTTTGTCCCGATGGCGCTGCTTAACGCCCCTAAGGCATTTCGAAGTCCAAAATCAGGGGATCTTTGATAGCCTTCCCTGTTTCCAACGTATATAAAGGAACGCATAGAACAAAATAAAGGTTCAGGAGGAACTATGATGAAGAAAATTTTGGCCCGTGGTCTCAGGATCAGCATGATTTTAGGAGTGTTTGCGCTGGGCTTTCTGTTGGGAACGGTGAACGAGCGCTACGCTGACGCGCAAAAAATCCCCGGTGTGGGAGACGTTTTGGACAAAGCCGGCAAGTCGGGGGGCGCTCTGGGTTCGGTGGCACAACTCGGCTCTTCGATCTCAGAGATGCAGACCCATGTCAATGGACTGCAAAAAAACCTCGAGACGCTAAAATCAGTGCAATCCGCGCTTGGCGGAAAATAATCTTCGGGTTCCTGGCGAACCAGCCACTGCGCAGGCTCGCATCTAGTCGGTTCTCAGATTCTGGACAGGGCAGAAAAGCGTCTTTGAGAATTGGCGCGGAGGTATGCCTTGGAGTCTACCGCTCCCGGAACGAGTGTGTCCGCGAAATTGCTTTAAAGCCGCGGGAATGATAAATTCGCGCTAATTTTAAGGCGCGGTTGGGCTAGTCCCTTCGCTTGCAAGCTCACTAGAATCCCGGCCGCTGCGACTTCCTTTTCCTATTCCCAGTGAAGTCCTCCGACTCGATCCCGCAAGATTACCTCCGCGCCAGAGAAAAGATGGTCGAGGAGCAGGTGGTTGCTCGTGGGATCAAAAACCCTCGCGTGCTGGCGGCTATGCGCAAGATACCGAGACATCTCTTCGTCGATCCGGGACTATTGCAGCGTGCCTATGACGATAGTTCGTTACCGATCGGCGCAAAGCAGACGGTGTCCCAGCCTTATATGGCCGCTCGGATGACCGAAGCTCTGGAGCTCTCCGGCGAAGAGAAAGTCTTGGAAATAGGAACCGGTTCGGGTTATCAAGCGGCGCTGCTTGCGGAGCTCAGTTTTAACGTCTTTTCCGTCGAAAAGATTCGCGCGCTGGCAGTCAAGGCGAGAACGGTCTTGGATCGTCTTCAGTATCATAACATCGCCATTCAGGTGGGCGACGGCACCATCGGGTGGCCCGAGCATTCACCTTTTGATGCGATTATGGTTACGGCAGGCGCGCCGGATCTGCCGCGCCCTCTGATCGAGCAACTGGCTGTCGGCGGCCGGCTGGTCATACCCGTCGGCGACGACGAGTCTCAGGTACTGGTCCGGGTCACGCGTCATCCTTCGAAGTTCGAAGAGGAACAACTGGGGGATTGTCGATTCGTCAAATTGTGGGGGAAATTCGGTTGGCAGGAATAGGCGGGAAGCGCCGCGCCCGGCCGCTGCTTGTTTTTGTTCTCTTGCTGGCCGGGGGTTGCGCTTCGCAGACAACGATTTCCAAACCGCGGCTTAACGGGGTCTATCACACAGTTACCGCGGGCGAGACCCTGTTTCGGATCGGCAAAGCCTACGGTACGTCCTACCAGGAACTGGCGCGGGTTAACGGGATCAAAGACGCCGCACAGATCCGCGTCGGCCAACGGATCTTCATCCCGGGGGCGACCCATCCAATTCCGGTAGAAACCATCACGCCCACGGAAATTGCGCCGGCCGCGCCGGCTTCGCCCGAGCCACCGCCGGGCTTCGAGACGTTTCTCTGGCCGGTCCAGGGAACGATCAACTCGGGGTTTGGACCGCGGGGCATGAGTTTCCACGACGGTATAGACATCGCCGCTCCGGAAGGCACACCCATAAAGGCGATTGAAGACGGCGAGGTGATTTACAGCAATCAATTGCGTGGCTACGGAAACATGGTGATCCTGCGCCATGCGCACGGGATTGTCTCAGTCTATGCCCATAATGAATCCAACCTGGTGCGTGAAGGTCAGAGTGTCGTTCGAGGAGAGGTTGTGGCAACAGTGGGGAGCACGGGGCGGGTCAGCGGGCCGCACCTCCATTTTGAGATTCGTAAGAACAATGCGGCGCAGGATCCGTTGCGCTACTTGCCTCAATTGTGTTGCGTAACGGCATCGGATAACGTGTCACCGAAACACTAGCCAAACATATTTGAAGTTTGCGTTGTTTTTGAATTGCCGAATCGGAAGAAGATGACTCGCGCAAAGACGCAAAGTACGCCAAGTTCGGAGAAATAGTGAAGACATTTTTCTTTGCGCCTTGGCGTCCCTTCGGCTTTGCTCAGGACATGCTTGGCGCGATAAATTTTCTTGAAGCGGTTTGTTCAACATTTGGAAAGTTAGAAATCTAAAGACGAGGAAGTACGCGGTGAAAGAATTAACCAAAATCAGAAACGACGTGGTGGGGAGTTTGCTGCGTCCCGCGGAGCTTAAGCAGGCGCGCCAGCGCTTCGACGAGGGAAAACTCAATCTCGACGATATGCGCCAGGCCGAAGATCGAGAAATTCGCAAAGCCGTCGGCCTTCAGGAAGAGTTGGGCCTCGCCGTGGTGACCGACGGCGAGTTTCGCCGGCTCAACTTTCAGGACAGCTTCGGCGAGGCGGTTTCGGGCTACGACGCGGGCAAAGGGAGCCTCAGCTTCTACGAGCAACGGGTGGAAGGTTCGGCGCCGCTACAGCGTTGGGAAATCCCGGCCAGCGGTGAAGCGAGAGGAACGGCCGTTTCGCAGCGACGTCCCGTGGTCGAGCCTTTGCGCTTGGTTCGAAATATTCCACTGGAGGAATATCGTTTCGTCAGCCGGGTGGCACAGCGGCCGGCAAAAGTGACGCTCATCGGTCCGGATCGAATTTCTCAGCGGTTCGACTGGCAAAACTCAAAAGCGGTCTACCGGAGCATGGACGACTTTATCGGGGACGTGGTCAAGATCCAACGGGAAATGATCCGCGGGTTGGTGGATGCGGGCTGCCGGTACGTGCAGATCGATGCGCCGGGTTATACCGCTTATGTCGACCCGCCGTCCTTGCAAGCGATGCGTGACCGGGGAGAGGACCCTGAAGAGAACTTCAGCCGATCGTTGAACGCGGATAACCGAGTTCTGGAGGGGTTCGACGACGTCACTTTCGGGATCCATCTCTGCCGCGGCAACCAGCGCAGCATGTGGCACCGGGAGGGAACCTACGACGACATCGCGGAGCGGCTGCTCAACGAGCTGAAGCATGACCGCTTCTTGTTCGAGTACGACACGCCGCGAGCCGGTGGTTTCGAGCCGCTGCGATTTTTGCCAAAGGGTAAGGTCGTGGTGCTCGGATTGGTCAGCACCAAGGTGCCGCAGTTGGAAAAAATCGACGACTTGAAGCGCCGCATCGATGCGGCCGGCAAATATGCGGAGTTGGAGCAATTGGCTATCAGCCCGCAGTGCGGATTTTCTTCCGACGTGGTCGGCAACCTCGTCAGCCAAGACGATCAAAAAAGAAAATTAGAAATCGTCGTGGAGACGGCGCGCCAAGTCTGGGGTTAGTCCTCGCTTCGCGAGGAATTGCAGATGGCAAATTTCAGATCTCAGACTGGGATCGCAAGATTGCAATGCGCGGGCTTATAGTTGCTGGTCTAGAGCGATTGTGATAGCTCACGAGCATGGAACAAGACATCGCGACAATTCGTCAAGTCATTCGAGATATACCCAATTTCCCGAAACCCGGCATTGTCTTTAAGGACATTACCCCTCTGCTGGGCAATGGCCGGCTCTTCAAACGCACCATCGATATCTTGGCGGATCGTTATCGATCCCAAAGAGTCGATACGGTTCTGGGCATTGAATCGCGCGGATTTATCATCGGCGCCGCCTTGGCCTACCAGCTTGGCGCCGGCTTTTGCATTGTGCGCAAACCGGGAAAGCTGCCCTACGAAACCCACAAAACCAGCTACGCGCTGGAATATGGGACCGATACCTTGGAAATTCATACCGATGCAATTTCGCAGAATGCGCGGGTTGTGATCGCCGATGATCTGCTCGCCACCGGCGGCACTGCGGCGGCAACCGCGGAATTAGTAACCCAACTCGGCGGGACGGTTGTCGAGTGCGCCTTCGTGATCGAGCTGGCCTTTCTCAAAGGCCGTGATCGCGTCAAGCCCTATGGGGTTTTTTCCCTGGTCCAATACGATTCGGAGTGAGCACCGAAAACGCTCCATGCAATTTCTTGACATCCCCTGCCAAAGGCCTATAAGGTAAAGTAAGCTTTAACTTTAGCCACATTAGTTGAAATACCCGATTTGCCGAAGCAAATTGATTGCTCGCCGCAAACCGCAGTTCAGCCCGGACTGTTTAAGATGAAAAGAATCGAGGAAATGAACTTATGGGAGCGCTTATACTTCCCCGAGGTGATGCGCGGCCTGACGGTTACCGGATACCGTTTCTGGCGCAATCTCCTGGTGCACACGCTCCACAAGCTCGGTTTGGCCCGCCGTGTTCAGGCGGCGATTACCATTCAGTATCCCGACGAGCGCGCCCCTTACCCGGAAACTTTCCGGGGGCGTCATCGTTTGACTCTAAAGGATGACGGCGCGGTGCAATGCACGGCTTGTTTTTTGTGTGCCACCGCCTGTCCGGCTGAATGTATCTACATCGAGGCGGGCGAGTATCCGGACAATCCCGTGGAGAAGTATCCTATACGCTACGAGATCGATACCTTGCGGTGCATCTACTGCGGCTTTTGCGTGGAAGCGTGTCCTTGCGATGCGATTCGCATGGATTCGGGAACGCACCCGGGCAACCTGGGTTTCAGTCGCAATGCTTTTGTCGAAGACAAAGAGGTTTTGATGCAACGATCGCGTGAATTGGCGGAGAAAGGGAAAGAAGGTCTGTACGAGGAATACGTCAAGCCATACCGGCATGTTTAACGGGCTTCGCAGAGTTATCTAGGCGCCTAAGGAGGAAGCACAATGTCAAATTCCATCAATCAAAACGATTCGAAACAAAACGGAATCACCACCCAGCCTTTGCCGGCTTCGGACAAGGTTCACGTGCATAGTCACTACCGCCCGGATATCAATGTCGCCATGCGGGCGATCACTGTTTCGAGCGCGCAGCATGGGCGCGAAGCCGAAGGTAACGGTCATATCAATCCTCCGTTAATGGTCTACGACACTTCGGGACCTTATACCGATCCCAACGTAGAGACCGACATCCGCAAGGGATTGGGACCGTTGCGTCTGGCCTGGATTAAAGCCCGGGGTGACGTGGAAGAAATTCCCGGTCAAAGCCATGGGAACGGCAATGGCAAAAACGGCGCCAATGATTCCTCGACGGAGCGCTTTCCGGAAACTTCCAGGCGGCCGATCCTACGCGCCAAGCCCGGTCATAACGTCGCGCAGATGCATTACGCGAAGCAGGGCGTCATCACGCCGGAGATGGAGTACATCGCCATTCGGGAAAACATCGGCCGCCAGGAGGCCTGGGAAAACGGCGCCAAAGGAGCCTCGCGGACTCACGCCGGAAACAGTTTCGGCGCGTCGATCCCTAAATTCGTTACGCCGGAATTCGTGCGCGACGAAGTGGCGCGCGGCCGCGCCATCATCCCCGCCAACATCAACCATCCGGAGAGCGAACCGATGATCATCGGCCGTAACTTTCTGGTCAAGATCAACGCCAACATCGGTAACTCGGCGGTGGCGTCTTCGATCGAGGAAGAAGTCGAGAAGATGATCTGGGCGACCCGTTGGGGCTCGGACACGGTGATGGATCTTTCAACGGGGGACAATATTCATGAGACCCGCGAGTGGATTTTGCGCAATTCTCCCGTGCCCATCGGCACCGTGCCGATCTATCAAGCCCTGGAAAAAGTCAACGGCAAGGCCGAAGATCTCAGCTGGGAGATCTACCGCGATACGCTCATCGAGCAAGCCGAGCAGGGGGTGGATTACTTTACCATCCATGCCGGCGTGCGGCTGCGCTATATTCCGCTGACGGCGAAACGGATTACCGGTATCGTCTCCCGCGGTGGTTCGATTTTGGCCAAGTGGTGTCTCGCTCATCATAAAGAAAATTTTCTCTATACCCGTTTTGAAGAGATCTGCGAAATCATGAAAACCTACGACGTCTCTTTTTCGTTGGGCGATGGGCTCAGGCCGGGATGCATTGCCGACGCCAACGACGAGGCGCAATTCGGCGAGCTGGAGACGCTCGGCGAGCTGACCAAGATCGCCTGGAAGCATGACGTGCAAGTCATGATCGAAGGGCCCGGCCATGTGCCGATGCAACTCATTCATGAAAACATGACCAAACAGCTGGAGGCGTGTCACGAGGCGCCGTTCTACACCCTGGGGCCGCTAACCACCGACATCGCTCCCGGCTACGATCACATTACCAGTGCCATCGG
>Ga0105092_10000809_pt1 | contig 16583 bp, 11 predicted proteins | sample PPLLak2March2015_FD_87021 | JGI IMG/M metagenome (GOLD analysis project Ga0105092, IMG submission 87021) | Freshwater sediment microbial communities from Prairie Pothole Lake near Jamestown, North Dakota, USA - PPLs Lake P7 Core (1) Depth... | ecosystem: Environmental > Aquatic > Freshwater >... | reverse complement strand
CATTAAGGCAACCACTGTGGGCCAGGCGATGGAAGTGATCCTTGGATTGCTGTAGAACAATCCGATATTCAACAAGTAACCGGATGCGGGAACTAAATTAAGGATGCATACTATTAATCCTAACAATGTGGCCATCTTTCTTTTTCCAACAATAAACATTATAAAACCCAGTCCCAGAAAAGTAAGACTCAATGACCCTGGAAGGCCAATCCGGTTCGGACTGATGGTCCCCTGTGCTCCCAAGGGTTCATGGGCCAATAGCTGATCAATGCCCAGATCCAGATTGAAGAAGTTTTCAATTAACGTGAGTGATCCAATTATAAAAACAAATAATGCAAATATCCCGGAGATCCATTTAAGGAGATTTGAGCGAAGTGGCAATCCCATCAACAACAAATACATTCCGATAAGTACAATTGCAAGCGCCATATTGGCTTTCATGATAATTTTGCCCGAATGGCTCCAATAAGCAGATAAATGTACTACGGAACCATTAAGCCAGGCTAATAGCCAATAGCTTCCAATGAAAACAATGATCACTGAAATGAAGCGAAATCCCCAATCTACATAATCAAGTTGCCTGGATTTATCCATGTTTAACTTAAATTAGATCAAAAATAGCGAATAGCGCATTTAAAATCGTTGAAATAGAGCAAGAAAATTGCATTTTTTGGCTAACAATACGCTGTATGGTTTGTTGACGAACGGTTATAATCTCACAGAAATCCCAAATTTTCCGCCGGAGAATGAATTACCGCCTCCAAATTCAAGATTAAGCCCAAATTTATCATTGAAATAATACCGGCCTCCGATCTGGGCACCCAGACCAAGGCCCGAGGAATGTGGCCCGGCATACCTATCCTCATGGTTCCAAATATAAAACCCAAGGTTAAGTCCAGCGTAAAAATCCCAGTTGGAAGGGATTTTCAGCAAGGTATTAAAATGATAATTAGCAGTCCCCGCAATTCCAATAATGGATTGATTATAAGTAACCTCCCTGTATCGATCATCATAAAATCGAAGCGATACTTCGCCGCCTACAGTTATATCCCGGTGAACACCAATATCAAATCCAATATAAACGGGCACTCCCCATGAGGAAAATCCCAGGCCTGCATTAAATTGTCCCTGCCCTTTTTCAATGGGATTTTGTGCAAGGGTAAGGCTCGCAAACAGTATTAATCCGAATGTTAATATTTGCCTTTTCATAACTGTTTCATATTAGTTTTTACCAAAGTGTTCCCAACAACTTGATGAATAATAAGCATGCATCAGAAGTGCAAATTTCATGCTAACAAATGTCATTCCGGGGATTTGATGCCTTCGCATGTCTGGGTGGGGATAATATAGGACAAATTGATACAAAAGTTTCTCGCTCTTTCATAATAACGAATCAAATGCCATGAAAAGTATTTAGAAAACGCGTGTATGGATATATGTGGATGCACCAAATAGTCAAACCGGAGATTAAGGCCTGTTTATTTTTATAGAAGTCATGGTGAGTGATCCGGCCAGGGCCTTATCGTTGAAAATGCTTATGCTTTCATCTTCTTCTTTCAGGGCCAACGAATACAGCAAGGGGAGAAAATGTTCCGGCGTAGAACATGGCTGTTACCCATGTTCCCCGTGTTTCCCAGTGAGCCGAGATACATAGGATAGCCCGGGGTCCTGGCAACTCCTTGCCTAAATTCTTCCATGATGCCACAAATTCATTGTCTTCGATGGCGTTCATGGGACTTCCATGCCCGATGAAAAGCACGGGCATTTTTTCTGTATCAATGAAATGTTCAGTCGCTTTATTCAGATCTTTTAGATTCATAACAATAAATCAGGTAGATTGCTTGATCAGTTGATTGGTCGGCGAGTTTTTCAGTGTATTCAAAAGTTCCCTGATATCCAGTGTGGCATAAGTGGAACCATAATCTGACATGGCATATGGAAGGATCAGGTCATTATTGTGTATCATCGAGCCACAGGAATATACCACGTTTGGAACATATCCCTCCCTTTCCTGTGAATTGGGCACCAATAAAGGTTTGCTCAACCGGCCAATTTCTTTTTCAGGATTCTGAAGATCAAACAATGACGCTCCCAACACATATTCCCGCATTGGTCCAACACCATGGGTGATCACCAGCCATCCTTCACTGGTTTCAATGGGCGAACCGCAATTGCCGATCTGAACAAATTCCCATGGAAACTGGGGTTGTTGAAGTAATTTAGCTTCACGCCAGATGGTTATTTGATCAGAGAAAGCGATATAGTTGTTAAACCCATCCAGTCTGCAAAGCATGGCATATTTGCCATTTACTTTTCTTGGAAAAAGCGCCATTCCTTTATTCTGGGCAATTTCTCCATGCAGCGGCCATATTTTGAAATGGTAAAAATCCCTGGTTGAAAGCATTTTTGGCAGAACAGTGATGCCATTAAATGCTGTATATGTGGCATAAAACAAACCCGTCCCATCCTCCTCAGTAAATTTCACGAAACGGGCATCTTCAATCCCGTTACTTTCAGCCGCTGAAACCGGAAAAATAACCCGTTCCGAAATATGGGTATCGTAGGAGAATTCCAGTTCATAATGAGAAGAGGCAAGCCACATGATCTGATTAAACAATAAATCCTTATCCGCAGCAAGGTGAAGTGTCATCCGGGCCGTGGAAATGGTATCCCGTAGTTCACCATACGTGAAATTATCCGGCAGCTTATCCAGAATGAGATCAGAAGGTATAATTGTATGAAAATCAAGCATTTCATTTAACTTGTTTTTAAACGATTCCTTGTCATACAGATGGCGCCTGATGTGCTCAGCTTCTTCCATCATCTTGCCCGCGGGTTCCATGGTGAGATTGCTGTTTTTGTCCAGCATGCCGGTGCGAAATACAATCGATGATATATGTCCTTCCCCCGTAGCCCTGAAACTAATGATCACTCTTTTCTCCTCTTTCCTAACTCCACTCTGATCAGGATGTTCAACAATGGAAGGATTAAAAAAAGCGGCTGATTCAATGGCATATTCCATGGTAAAATAGGAACCAATCAGCAGTTTCTGAGAAAAATTCAATGAGGAGGGATCAATGCCCAACTTTGAAAAATGGGATGAAATTTTGATATAATGTTTTTCAAAGATCTTTGAAATGTTTCGGTGCCTCAGGGAGAAGTTTCTCAACACCTGTGCAAGGGCATGGGTTACGTCGGATTCATTCATACTAAGGACAGCAGAAATAATATTGGCAGATCTGGCTGCATTAATATACAAAAAACGAACGATTACTTTGCTGGCATCCGGGAGGAATCTTGTATTTCTTCGCTTGATTACTAATGGCATATGTAAATATTTAATCTTTAAGGCATCGAACGGAGCAACCCGAAACCTTACCGTCCGGACTCGGAAAAAAGCTGGTGCTGCTATAGTAAAGGTAATGACTCCAGGCATCGTCAACGTCTACCTCGGTAGAACTCCACCATCCGGTGCCAAATTGGATACTTCCAAATTCCCCGTCATCCCGGTCACCACCCGGCAGGGCTGTAAAACCACTGCTATTATCTGCACCCGTATTGGGGAATTCCCAAAGACCCGAAGCTGTTTCCTTCATTTTCCCTCCGGCAACGCTCAATCCACCCAGGTAATCCCTTAGTTCCAGGAATTCGGCATTTGTGGGTATATGCCACCCGGCAGGACATAATGTTCTTTCATCTGTGACCGCGTACCAGTTGTATAACGGACCATAGATATTTTTATTATATAATTCATCATTATCATAATAGCAAAGGGCACTGGTTGTCAGGCCAAGCCACGCTGATGCTGTTAACGGATCCGACGGAATTTCCGAGCCGTCCGCAAAATGCCTGGTTTTTAGATTCTCTGCCATCCACAATTGATTGCCAATATAAACTGTTTTATATACATTCTGGTCAATATCTGTTACCTGTGGTCCGGTTTGATTCATGATGATTGTGAATGTCGTTTCCATGCCATATGCAGTACCTACGCTATTTGTGGCGTATGCCCTGATATGGTAGGTGGTTCCGGCAGATAATCCTGTTATGTTGCTTTTGAAAAGCCCTATACCTGTTCCATCAATCGTTTTGGTTGAAAGGTCAACAGAGGGATCTGCAGACCGGCTCCAGCATATGCCCCGCCCGATTATTTCTGCACCTCCGTCAGAAATGATACTTCCGCCACCTGCAACAGAAGTAGAGTTGATTGCGGAAAAACTGCCGGTTTCAATGATTGGAATAGTGGCCACCGTATGGGTGGAAAACGTGCTATCAGCACCGTAAGCAGTGCCTATTGTATTTGTTGCATAAGCCCTGACATGGTAAGTTGCACCGGGCGTTAAACCGGTCAGCCGGCTTACAAAATGGCCTGTTCCTGCACTATCGGTTGTATGGCTGTCTTCAATTGTTGGATTTTCAGTCAGGCTCCAACAAACACCCCGTTCCATGACTGTTGCACCACCATCTGATGTTACGGTTCCACCCGCGGTAGCCGTTGATAATTCCACAGGATAAATGGAATCTGTTAGAACAACAGGTAAGGAAGGTTCTCCCGAGATACAGCGAACAGAATAACCCGATAACTGATGTACCACACTTCGGTTCAAACGGGTTGAATTATAAGCAACGCCAAAAATCCAGGCTGAATCACCGCTTCCGGCTGTGGATGCCCACCAGCCGGTTTCATCACCTATACCCATAAAACTGCCAGGGTAAGTCCGATGCCCGGCGGGTCGGCCCGAAAATCCGCTCTCATTATTGGCATCCGTGTTTCCTCCATTCCAAAATCCGATACCCGTTTCCTTTAATTTTTCACCCGCTTCCCTTCTCCCTCCCAGGGCTGTCTGTAGGATCGTCCATTCGTCATCAGTAGGTATGTGCCACCCGGCAGGACACAGGTCATTACCGTCATTTACCGCATTCCAGTTATATAATGCGCCAAAAGTGTCCACGAATTGTACCGAATCATGATAAAAACTGTAGCTACCTGCAGGTGAACTGCTCCATCCCAAACTATCGGAAGGATTATCCAGGGAACTTCCGTTCGCATAATGCGTGGTTTTCAGATTTTCCGCCATCCATATCTGGTCACCGATCTGCACCACAGGGTAGTTGTTGTTGTCCTGGTCTGTACATGCCAGGAAGTTACTTACAATGGTTTTGCTTTTTGTAGGTACATCCATGATTACCGTACTGAAATTACCGAAGATACAGGTAATTTTTAAGAGATCTCCGCCATTGTATTGCATCATTACATCCGCTGAGGTCCCTTTTAAGGAAGCTTTCATTTGCAGACCCGGCACTGAATAGAGGTGTTTTAGCATGGGCTCAGGCTGCTGCGGATTTATACTCACCAATCTCCCGGCCAATGCACTTGTGCCTGTTACAATGCTTACCAGGTAAACTCCGCTGTTTAAACCCTCCACTTGAAAAGCATGCCTGCCGGCTGGCAATAGATTTTGTACCTGGGAAACTGCCCGGCCTGAAAGGTCATGAATTTCAATCTTTATGCTTCCGGGAGCCGAAGATTCAAATTCCAGGTTCGAGAATTCCCGCGAAGGATTTGGATAAATCATCAGATTCCCTGTAAACCCTTGATTTGGCTCATCAATGCCAGTTACCAGGTTCATCAGATGCAGAATATCACCTCCGTGAATAGAGAGATGTGTACCCTGTGTCAGGTTTTCTATAAAAACGGAGTCCACAGAATCACCGGCACCAGAACCTGTAAATGTCAATTCGTAGTTCTGTGCCTGTAATTTTGCCGCAAAAATGAGGAGAAATAAAATAATGGCGGGATTTCTAAGTGCTGTCATTTGCAAGTGAATTGAGATTAAACCATTAAATATTAACAAAACTTCTATTTAATAGTTTAATCCCAAAACCGGGAATGTTGCGCTCAGTGTAAAGTGATTAAGAACACAGGGAATTCACGTACTCAAGTCCCATATTACGCAATTTATATTTCTGGATCTTTCCGCTGGCAGTTTTTGGAAATTCCTCAATAAATATTACATGCTTTGGTATTTTATGACGGGAGATCTTTCCCCTGCAATATTCCTGTACTTCTTCCTGGGTAAGTATTTTGCCGGCTCTTAGTTTTATAAATGCGCCTACAATTTCACCATATTTTTCATCGGGTATTCCCGCAATCTCCACCATTTCAATCTGGGGCATCTGGTAAAGAAAATTTTCAATTTCACGGGGATAAATATTCTCTCCTCCGCGAATGATCATATCCTTAATCCGGCCCGTGATGCGAAAGAAACCTTCGGATGTCTTTACGGCAAGATCACCTGAATGAAGCCATCCATCCTTGTCAATTGCGTTGGCAGTGGCTTCAGGATTATTATAATATCCCTTCATCACATTATATCCACGGCAGCAGATCTCTCCCTGTTCTTCCGGAGCGCATTCTTCGCCTGTTTCAGGGTTAACTACTTTTACTTCCACCCCGGGGAAATTTGTTCCAACGGTAGTTGCCCTGACTTCAGGACTGTCAATGGTGCGTGTAGCTGTCATTCCGGGTGATGATTCGGTGAGGCCGTATACAATGATGAGATCACGGCAATTCATTTTTTCCATTACCTGATTCATGGTTTCAATGGGACATAACGATCCGGCCATTATTCCCGTTCGTAAACTACCCAGGTTAAACATGTCGAACATGGGATGATTCAGCTCAGCAATAAACATGGTTGGAACCCCATATAATGCAGTGCATTTTTCTTTTTGAACTGATGCCAGTACCATCAGGGGATCAAAATCTTCCACAAAAACCATGGTGGAACCATGGGTAATCACGGCACACATCGCCAGGACGCAACCAAAACAATGAAATAACGGAACACAAACAAGAAGTCGGTCTGCCTGGGTATATTTCATACATTCCCCCGTGGCAAATCCATTGTTCAGAATATTGTAGTGACTTAGCATGACTCCTTTTGGAAATCCGGTAGTGCCAGAAGTATACTGCATGTTGACCACATCATGGCAGTTCACTTTTTCTTTGACCTTATTCAGTTCATCTTCAGGTAAATACGATCCGAGCAAGATGAGTTCATGTGTATTATACATCCCCTTATGTTTCTGGGGACCAATAAAAATAACATTCTTCAGAACCGGAAATTTTTCACTGACAAGCTCACCCCGAACAGCGGTTTTTAGTTCAGGTACAAGTTCAAAGGTCATATTCACATAATCGCTGTCGCGATAACCATCGATGATACACAGGGTATGCAGATCGGCATTACGGATGAGAAATTCCAGTTCAGTCAGTTTATAGCTTGTATTGACTGTAACCAGAACAGCCCCAATCTTAGCGGTAGCATACATAAATGTTGACCAGTCAGGAACATTATTTGCCCAGATCCCAACTTTATGACCCGGTTTAACACCAATAGAAATAAGACCTTTGGCCAGCTGGTTGACTCGACGGTTAAACTGGGAATAGGTAAACCTCAGATTCCGGTCAGGATAAACCATAAATTCGTGATCAGGTGATTCATATGCCCATTTTTCAAGCATTCCACCCAGGGTATATTCCAATAATTCCATGAAGTCAGTTATTAAACCGGTACGTAAACAACCCCTAAAATTTGGGCTGAGGGACCAGGCGTAGTTACAAGGTGATCTACAATTGAATCAAGGTAGATGCTATCGCCCTTTTCAAGCTCAATAACATCCGTCCCGTAGGCTACTGTAATCTTACCTTCCATCACAAAAATAAACTCCTCACCTTCATGCGAAGATTTGGGGAGCAGCTTATTTTCACCAGTCACAATATCCACAATGAAAGGTTCCATATGACGCCCTGCCTTATTGGGAGCCAGGGAAAAAAATGTCAGATGTTCCCGGTTTACGTCCTCACTGGTTGAAAAACTGTAGGCTTGTTGTCTGTCCTTTGCCCGCATGACAGCCGGCCCCTCCTTAACCGTGTCGTCCAATAGAGTGCCTATGCGAATGCCCAGTGCACGGGATATGCGAATAAGTACGCCCAGGGAAGGAATTGAACGGCCTGTTTCAATCAGTTCCAACTGGCCAGGGGAAAGACCTGCCCTATTTGCCAGATCAGCCGGCTCAATTTTCTTGAGATTCCGCAGCATGGCAATTTTTTCGCCTATTTGATTGTTCGCGTGCATACAATGAAATTTTTGAAATTAAGAAAAGTGAAAGTAGAAAAAGAAATGGAAAAACAAAAACCGGAACGATGCGATATGTCAGGGCAATCAGTGCCTGGTTCTATATATATTCCGATTATCTTTGCTATTCAACTTGAAATCAATATAAAATCAATATGTCAAAACTATTTTCCGCCCTCATTATCAAGAACATAAAATTTAAAAACAGGATTGTTGTATCACCCATGTGTCAATATTCCGCCAGAAATGGTTTTACAAACGACTAACACCTGATGCATTTGGGTAGCAGAGCCATTAGAGGTGCCGGTTTGGTCATTGCAGAAGCCACGGCAGTTTCTCCTGAAGGCCGTATTACGCCGGGGGATACCGGTATCTGGAAGGATGAACATATCGAAGGATTCAGGCGGATTACCCGTTTTATTCATGAACATGGTTCCATTGCGGGAATCCAGCTGGCACATGCAGGCAGAAAGGCATCCTGTGCGGCACCATGGGAGGGCGGAAAACAGCTTTCAGATTCCGAAGGAGGCTGGCAGACATTGGCGCCCAGTGCACTGCCATTTAACCCGGAAGACAGAATACCCGCTATTCTGGATGAAACCGGTATTAAAAAAATAATTGCTGATTTCAGATCAGCAGCCGTTCGGGCTTTGCAGGCGGGTTTTAAAGTGATTGAGTTACACAGTGCGCACGGGTATTTGCTATTTGAATTTCTATCCCCCATCAGCAACCAACGTACGGATCAATATGGGGGACAATTTGAAAACCGGATCAGGTTGTTATTGCAGGTTGTGGAATCAGTAAAATCAGTGTGGCCGGCTGAGAATCCTTTGTTTGTGCGGATTTCGTCTACTGATTGGGTTGAAGGAGGCTGGACACCGGAGGAAAGTGTTCGGCTGGCCTCAGTGCTCAAAACAAATGGGGTTGACCTGATCGACTGCTCGGCAGGCGGAAATATAGCCCATGCGAAGATACCCACAGGTCCTGGCTTTCAGGTTCCTTTTTCCGAGGCAATCCGGAAAACCGGAATTCTCACCGGAACGGTTGGATTGATCACATCCGCCCGTCAGGCCGAACAAATATTGGAAGAAGATCGTGCAGACCTTGTCTTTTTTGCCAGGGAGATGCTGAGAAATCCCTACTTACCTCTTGCAGCAGCCCATGAATTCGGGGAAGATATTGATTGGCCGGTGCAATATCTCAGGGCCAAACTGCGGTAGGATAAATAGGCTGTAGGCTATAGGCTGTAGGCTGTAGGCTGTAGGCTGTAGGTTGTAGGATGAACCGCAGAAAAGCATGACTGACTGCATTACTGCAAAACTGCAAAACTTCTTTAATCCAATACATATTTGCTCTTTTCAATTTCAATCAGAAATCTTGATGGCAAGTGAAAAACTGCATCATAAGAATAGATATTCCGGGGCAATGTAATATAGAGTTCTTCCTTTGCACGACTGCAGGCGACATAAAACAACCTTCTCTCCTCCTCCATTTCTTCAATATCGGTAGCCCGGTTGGAAGGAAACATCCCGTCAAGCGCATGGGGAACAAACACAACATACCATTCGAGTCCCTTGGCCGAATGAACCGTGCTTACCGTAACCTTGCCGTTTTCTTCCCCTTCGTCGATTAAGGGAGTGGATTGATCTGCCACTCTTTTCGAAGGGGGATCGAGTGCAAAGTCTGAAAGGAAACGATCCAGATTTTTATACTTTTTTGACAGGTCTATCAGCACTTCGACATCCTGCATACGCTGGAGATAATCATCCTCCCTTGCTTTTAGCAGGGGCTCATAATAATCACGGATGATTTCAATCTTCTGGGTCAGCGTATAGACCGGTTGACTGGCCTTTGAAAGCATCAAACCCATATCATACAATTCATCATAGAATTTCTTATGCCGGAAGATCTCAAACGAAAACTGGTTATCAGAATCCTGGATCGAAGTGATTACATGACTTGCTGTTACCTGACCCACGCCACCAATGTATTTTAGCACCCGGTGCCAGGAAATGGCGTCGGAAGGATTAAAGGTAAGGCGCAAAAATGCCACAACATCCCGTACATGCATACGTTCGTTAAATTTGAAACCGCCCACAACAACATAGGGTATTCCCCTTTTGCTTAATTCAGCCTGGATATACCGGTTATGCCAGTCAGCCCTGTTCAGGACAGCCATCTGGTTCATAGGAACACCCAACTCGCGAAGCTCCAGTATGCGATCGGCAATGAAGACGGCTTCGTCATCCTGTCCATAGGTGCGATGCACAACCGGCATGTGGTGATTGTGATTGTGCGTAAACAGTTTTTTCCTGTACCCGATTTTCGCATTGTCAATAATGCAATTGGTGAAATCGAGAATAGATTGGTTGCTTCTGTAATTTTCTTCAATCTTTACAACCGTACATTCGGGATAAACGGCAGGAAACCGTAGTATATTTTCGTAATTGGCTCCCCTGAAAGCATATATGCTTTGCGAATCATCTCCCACAACCATCAAACGTCTATGCTTCGCTGCAATGATCTGCACGATCTCATTTTGCACCGCATTGGTATCCTGAAATTCATCCACCATCACATACTGATATGCTTCCTGCATTAAGTCCCTGAATCGCTGATTGGTCTTCAGTGATTCGTTGAGCACATCCATCAAATCATCGAAATCAAGCATGTGACTGGCTTTCTTATATTTTGTATATGCCCTGTGAATCAGTTCGATGTCGCCAATCCGGTCTTCAAGGCCTGAATACTGCTTCAGTATGATCTCGCGGATAGAACTTTGCTTGTTTCGGGAATAAGAGATTATATCGTATATGCGGCCTTTTTTTGGAAATTTTTTTTCCTTTGAATTAAATTTCAATTCAGTACGGATCAGGTCAATGATATCTTCAGAATCAGCATTGTCAATGATTGTAAAATTAGGAGGCAGTTCCAGCAGGTTGGCATATTTCCGCAAAACATAGCTGGCGAAGGAATGAAAGGTTCCTCCTGTAACCTTACCTGCATTTTTATCATGAAGCAGGGTTTCAACGCGCATGAGCATTTCATTGGCTGCCTTTCGTGTAAACGTGAGCAGTAAAATCGACTGTGGATCCACACCTTTTTCCATGAGGTAAGACACGCGGTGAACAATCACGCGGGTCTTGCCGCTGCCTGCACCGGCTATGCAAAGTACCGGCCTGTCGGTCGAAATGACACCGGCCAGCTGAGCCTGATTAAGCGCATGCGCATAATTCACCTTGAATTTTGTGAAATCTATGTTTTCGGCTGACGTGGCTCCGGGATCTCTTTTTTCAATGGATTCGGATATTTTCCGCAGTTCGTCAATCTTTTTCTCCAGGTTTCCGGATACAGGCAGAATGGGAAAGTCACGTGCAGTAACGGAATGAAAACTAACAGCCTGCTCAGGCAAGGCCGATTTTATGGTTGCCGGTTCACGCGGGGTGATGCGACTCAGAAAATTATTCAGCAGATCCTCCCGGCTAATTTCTTCTGAAGGCATTACATCATCATCAGGAGCCCTGTCTGGATTATTATCAGGCATGATCCTCTTTTTTCCCGTCATGCGCTTAAACCGATCAAAAAGACCCATTTTTTTGATTGTTTTCTAGTCAAAATTCCAGATAGTAAGATAGAAAAATTTTTGACTTGATTTGAGGTTTGAGGTTTGAGGTTCGAGGTTTGATGTTCTTGAATTACCTTTCAGAATCAGTCTAGTCGACTCACAGTCTAGTAGTCTAGAAGTCTAGAAGTCTAGAAGTCTAGAAGTCTAGAAGTCTAGAAGTCTAGTAATTAATGGTATAGTGCATTGCGTTTCTCCATTAATTTTTCATCGGTGACATAATCGTCATATTCCATCTGTTTGTCGATCATGCCTTTGGGGCCGATTTCAATCACCCGGTTGCAAACGGTTTGTATGAATTCGTGGTCATGGGAGGACATCAGTACATTTCCCTTAAATTTAATCAGGGTATTGTTGAAGGCCTGGATGGATTCCAGGTCGAGGTGATTGGTCGGTGAATCCAGGATCATCACATTGGCATTGCGGATCATCATGCGGGCGATCATACATCGGACCTTTTCGCCACCCGACAGAACAGTTGCTTTTTTGTATATCTCTTCACCTGAAAACAGCATCTTCCCAAGAAATCCCCTGAGGAATTGTTCGCTTGTATCTTCTGAATATTGCGCCAGCCAATCAACCAGGGGAATATCCTTCTCAAAAAATTTCTCGTTCTCCAGCGGAAGGTAAGCTTTGACAATGGTTTGTCCCCAATCGAAAGTGCCTGTATCCGCCTTTTCGTGACCTTTCAGTATCTCAAAAAGCACAGTCATGGCACGTGAATCTCTGGAGAGAAACACGATCTTGTCATTTTTATGGACAGTAAAAGAGAGGTCCTTAAACAGTAACTTTCCATCGACTTTTTTACTTAGGTCTTTTACTGTAAGCACATTGTTTCCGGGTTCTCTTCCGGGGGTAAATATGATGCCCGGGTATTTTCTTGTCGAAGGCTTGATCTCTTCAATGTTCAGCTTTTCGATCATTTTCTTCCGGCTGGTGGTCTGCTTTGATTTGGAGACATTGGCACTAAACCGGGCAATGAATTCAAGCAATTCCTTTTTCTTTTCTTCCGCTTTTTTGTTTTGGGATAATTGTTGCCTTAAGGCAAGCTGGCTTGATTCATACCAGAAACTGTAATTTCCCGAAAACTGCTGTATCTTGTTAAAATCAATATCCACAATGTGTGTGCATATAGAGTCAAGAAAGTGCCTGTCGTGGGAAACGACCAGAACCGTATTTTCAAATTCCGACAGATAATGTTCAAGCCAGTTAACCGATTCCAGGTCAAGGTCATTCGTCGGCTCATCCAGCAGCAGGTTATCCGGTTTTCCGAAAAGGGCCTGAGCCAGAAGCACTTTTACTTTTTCTTTCACCTTTAGCTCCTTCATTAATTTTCCGTGAAGGCCTTCCCCAATGCCTAAACCGCTTAACAAACTGGCTGCATCGCTTTCTGCATTCCAGCCATTCAGCTCATGGAATTTTTCCTCCAGGTCGGAAGCACGCATGCCGTCTGCTTCGGTAAAATCCGTTTTGGCATACATAATCTCCTTTTCCTTCATGATATTCCACAATTGGGAATGCCCCATCAATACCGTATCAAGCACGGGGTATTCATCGAATTCAAAATGGTCCTGTTTCAATACAGACAATCTCTCACCCTGCCCGAATGTTACTGACCCGGTGCGGCTCTCGACTTCACCATATAACATTTTAAGAAAGGTAGATTTTCCGGCGCCATTCGCCCCGATCACCCCATAACAATTGCCAGGGGTAAAATTCAGGTTAACGTCCTGGAACAAGATACGTTTGCCGAACTGAACGCTCAGATTGGATACAGTTATCATTTAAAATTTAATAAGTTAAAGGCCAAAAGAATTTTTGGAAATCATTTTTCGCAAAGGGAATGCAAAGGTAAGTAAAAAGTATGAAAAGAGAAAAAATATTAAACTCGTAAATACAGTTGGAGCCTCCGCTGAATTTACGAGGAAAGCGCAGGCAGTAGCCTGCGCTTAACAAACAGAAACAAGGCAATGCCTTGTCTCTGCAGTCTCGCCATGAATGCGGCAATTGATCAATTAAGCAGGATTGTTATTCTATTTCAGGTTGGATCTGTTGCTTTGCCAGCGCTGCCAGTCCGCCTATTACGCCCAGATTCATTGAATCAAGTGCAGAACTTGGCACAACGATCATCGATCCTCTTTCTTTAAGCCCCTCCCCAATCAGGTTCATCGCGCGCAGCTGAAGCGCTACCGGGTTATTGATATACTGTTCACTGGCTTTGGCAAACTTCTCGGCAATTTCAGTCTCTGCCGTTCCAAGAATGACCCTGGCCCTGCGTTCTCTTTCTGCCTGTGCCTGGCGGCTCATGGCATCGGCCAGTGCCTGTGGAATTGTAATTTCCTTTATTCCCACATTCTGGCATGTAATTCCCCATGGAGTGGTATTTTCATCCAGCACAACCTGGAGGTTACTGGCAATCTTTTCGCGGTCCTGTAAAAGGTCTGCCAGTTCATGTTTGCCAATAATATCCCGTAAGCCTGTCTGCGCGATATATTCAATAGCTGCATTATATTCCTGCACTTCCAGTGCGGCCTTTTCAACATCCCAGACGGTCCAGTAAAGCACAGCTACCACATTTACAGGAACCGTATCCTTTGTAAGAGTTTGTTCAGCTTTGAAATCGGTTACCCGGATACGCTGATCGATATAATTGATGATCCGGTCAATGATGGGAATTATGACAAAAAGGCCGGGCCCTTTTAGTCCCTTATACTTACCCATTCTCAAAACCACTGCTTTTTCCCACTGGTCAGCGATCTGAATTGAACTGGTCAACAAAACCGATAAGATCAGCAAACCTATGAATACGGGCACGGATATCACCTGAAAATAATACAAAGCCGTTTCCACTGCGGCTAAAACTAGCAGGATAGAAATAGAAATGGGATTAAAGGAGTTTTTGGTAATCAGTGTTGTTTTCATTTTACTTTTGTTTTTGAAGTTCATTAATCATATCATCATGGGTAAAGCCATAGGCATAGGCAATAGTCATGAACTCCCTGCAGATTTCCTGCATTTTGTTCTGCTTTTCCTTTTCCGACAAGTTAGATTCTATCTTGTGGATAAAAGTGCCCGTACCCTGGTATGTCTCCAGGATATTCTGGATCTCGAGCTCTTTATAGGCCTTGGCAACCGTGTTGAGATTGACTTTCAGGTCGACCGCCAGGGACCTAACAGTAGGTAACTGCTCCCCTACTGCCAGATTACCCGAAGCAATGCCAAACCTGATCTGGTCAATGATTTGCCGGTAATAGGGGGTGCCTCCTTTGGGATCTAAAATAAATTTAATCATTGTGGTATATGTATATTGTATTATATAACTAGTACAAATATACACAAGTTTTTTATTTTTGCAACAATTGATTTAAAAATTTTATGTTGCTTATTGTATTTAAATCAATTCCAAGAATACCTATCGGAATTACTTATATGCCTTTAGAATAAGAATATCCACTTTCAAAGTATATCCATTTTGAATTTATGGAATTCGGAGACAGCAGAACAAACATAATAACAGCATCATTTAGCTTACCCTCCAGTTCATATATCCAATTCTTGCCGAATGGAATACTCTGTCCATCACTAGATAAAAATAAATCATTACTACTCCCGGTCTTTTCTAATATATTGGATTGAAAACTTTGATCTTGAAATGGAAATAGTACGATCCTCGAGGGGCTGCCGCATCACTTCGAGTACAGTTCTCCTAAATTCAGGCAATTCATCCAGGAACAAAACACCATTGTGAGCCAGGGATATCTCGATTCATTTTCCTGATGAACAAGATCCTATAAATATTGTTCTAAGATAATTAGAACGACATTGGAATCGTTTTAAAATCGTTTCCCCGGCATGTCGAGTATTATACAAGGTTACGAATATGACATCTTCATCAGCTACCGCCAGAAAGACAACAAAAATGATGGCTGGGTTACAGAGTTTGTCAGTTACCTGAAAGGAGAGCTTGAATCAACTTTCAAGGAAGAGATCAGCGTTTACTATGATATTAATCCTCACGATGGTCTTCTTGATACCTATATTGTAGAAAAAAGCCTCGAAGGGAAGTTGAAAAGCATCATTTTCATTCCAATCATATCCAGGACCTATTGTGATCCAAAGAGTTTTGCCTGGCAGCATGAATTCGTGGCATTCAATAAGCTGGCAATTAACGACCAGTTTGGACGAGACATAAAACTTACCAGTGGCAATGTAGCCAGCCGGATCCTGCCTGTGAAAATTTATGACCTCGATCTGGAAGACAAAATATTGTTGGAAAATGAATTTGGGGGCAAACTACCAGCTGTGGAGTTCATCTACAAGTCGCCCGGGGTGAACCGGCCCCTGAAACCTGATGACTCAAGGTCAGAGAATCTGAACCACACTTTTTACCGCGATCAAATCAACAAAGTAGCAAACAGCATTAAAGAAATAACTTATGGACTGAAATACTTCGAAGCTCAAAAGAAAGAAATTCTTAATGATAAAAATACCACTTCGAAGATCCATCCAGTGGTCAGGACAAAACCAAAGATCCTGAACAAAGCGCTTTGGATCGTTATTATTGCCGGCTTTCTGGTAGCGGGATATATCGCATTGTCTTCGCTTTTTAAAACTACAATTAGCCCTGTCGACAAATCCATAGCTGTACTTCCATTTGAAAATCTGAGCAATAACCCTGAAAATGAGTATTTCAGCAGAGGTGTAATTGAAGCAATTAATCGGTATCTCATACAAATCAGCGGACTGAGGGTTATTTCACTCACCTCCACGGATTTGTATAAAAACAGTCCCAAATCTGTCATTGAAATATCAAAAGAACT
>Ga0105092_10000808_pt1 | contig 16585 bp, 17 predicted proteins | sample PPLLak2March2015_FD_87021 | JGI IMG/M metagenome (GOLD analysis project Ga0105092, IMG submission 87021) | Freshwater sediment microbial communities from Prairie Pothole Lake near Jamestown, North Dakota, USA - PPLs Lake P7 Core (1) Depth... | ecosystem: Environmental > Aquatic > Freshwater >... | reverse complement strand
TACCGGAAAAGCCAGGCTGATGGGGCTGTTTGCGGCAGGAATCTGGGAATATAGGTCGGAATCGTAGTAATAATCCTCAAGGCTCACGGGCGAGTCGCGGTTCATGTTATCTATCCATATTTCAGGGAAAGAGGCATAAGAATCATTTTCAAAAGATTCTGATGAGACACTCTCAAATGAAACCAATGACTCGTTTTCAAAGGAGTCTGTGGAGCTATTCTCGAATGATGCCTTTGACTCGCTCATAGACAGCTCAGACGAATTGTTCGCGAATGATGCAATTGAGCTGTTCTTGAAGGACTCAAATGAATGATTCGCGGATAAATTGGTTGAATTATTTAAAGATACCATAGAATAATTCCCAAATTGAAGGGATGAATTGTTCTGGCCGGACGCCAACGCCGTCAACAAAAGCAATGAGATTGATATGAACGCTATCAGTTTTATGATTATTCCCCCTTTTGAATTGCAGGCTAAAACGGCTTTCAAAGATATGAATCTTCGCTTATGTTGTATCAATAACTATTTTAAAATAATTATTTTTTGAATACATGAATGGGATTCCGTGCCTGCCTGAGCGATCCCGCAGAAAAAAGCCTCTGGCCGGAAGTGCTCACTTCGCGGCAGGACTCCGGTCAAACCTTAGCTAAGCGTTTGTGTTGCTTGATACGTTACAGCTATTAATAAAGCTTAATATCCCCTCATTTTCTCTTTAGCCAGAGCCAGCTTTTCCTTGGCAGCCTCTATATCCGAAGCCATCTTCTCCTTTTTCGATTCAAAGGTAGCCTCTCTGGTTTCAGCGGGAGTTGTCTGCGTGCCGATCTGGCTGTCAGCAAGGGCGTTGGCAGCAGCGGTCTGCGTGTCCACTTGAGCGGGGGCAGCAGGAGTTGTTGTTGTCGTTGTTGCCGTAGTGTCCGGGCAGTAGCCTGCAGTCAAGGGCGAAGTTCCTTCTTTCAGGGTTATGCGCAGATACTGCAGGAATGCCACCATATTCTCTTCGTTCATATTGCCGTCCAGCTGCACAAGGGCCGGTGTCTGGTTGGTGGGCTGATATGCAACGAAGATCTGATCTCCAACCATTCCGCCATAGCCAGGCATACCGCCCACGGCGAGGGTCTCATTGCTGTAGACGGCACTGGCCATAGCCGAATCGTATGCATCGAGCAGGGATTTCATGGCGGCTGCATCCAGCATAGACTGCGGTGCCTGGCAGGGATAGAGAAGATGAACAACCACTCGGCTGCCGTTTAGCAGGATAGATGTTCTCACTTCTCTGCCGGATGTGTAATTCGCCACAGCCGATTGCTCCGGTTCAACAGATACCTGCGGAGGCAGGCAGAAGGCCAGCTCTGCATATGCATTTTCATCACTCGGAACGCTTGCCGCAATACATGTGACGTTCTTATCTTGAGCCGCCGCCTGCACAGACATCAGAAGACATAGCAGTAAGCAACTTAAGAGCAGCTTCGGCCCCAAATTCGCCGATCTGCCCGACAAATTCAATATAGTCATCCAATCCACCTCATTGCTTTCTCTCTCTTTAACTCCGTGATATTTAAAAATCGTTATATCACTTTAACTATAAATCCGTTTTCTCATCAATTTCGTTTCAGTTCTACTCTTGATCTCGAATCCACATCTGCCGGATTCGATTCAATTTATCCGGCGCAGGAGTATTCTCTATATAATGGGCCGGGTATCAATTGTCCAAGCGTCGATAAGATATTGCGTCGATAAGATAGATAGCGCAAGGAGCGGATGAGACGGCGCAAGGCACAGATAGGGACCGTGTAAGGCATCGATAGGACATGAAGGCGATAAAACGGTGCGCGGGTATAGATAAGTTGCAGGGTATCGAAGTGATGGCGCTCCGATATGATAATATACATGAATATTTCCCTAATAATGCACAATTGATAATAATGCATGAGTGGAGGATAGTATGATGAAAAAATCTTCGGCAGTACTTTGCATAACCTTAGCCGTCATCGCTTTGACGGTAGCGGCAAGCGCGTCTGTCGTCCTAAACGAGATGGAGCTGAATCCACCGGAAGGCGGTGCCGAGTGGGTGGAGATCTATAACGATGGAAATGACAGCGCGGATATCAGCGGTTGGACAGCGACCATCACAGACGGCAGCTGGGTGGGCAAGTTTCCGGCAGTGCCAGCTGGAACAATACTTGAGCCCAAGGGGTTTTATGTCTTCCCCGGCCAGTCTTCCTGGAATCATGAAAACGGCGGGTTCGCAACCCTTTATGATGCCGATGGAATAAAAGTGGATAAGAGCGGCACCAGAGTCGACTCTTTGGGCAATGACTTCACCTACGGCAGGCATCCCGACGGGCGCAACACAAATGCAGACGCCGATTGGGGACTTGGCTATTCCACTAAAGGAAGGAGCAACGTTCGCTAAATTTGCCGGCAAGAATCACTCATGAGCACCCATGAGCCCGATCAAGCGAAATGAATAACTGCATCATCTAAGAATTCTCTAAGCATAACCTAAAATTGAATATTTAAGTGACCGACAAAGTCTGATGAATGGGAGAGTGGAAACAAATGAAATCTGTAACCAGAAAAGCCTTATTGGCAGTACTTGGCGTCTTTGCATTTGCGGCCTTTTGCGGCAGCAGCCTTGGCGATGTCGTGGTAAATGAAGTCGAGCTGGGACCGCCGAACAACGGAACGATCTGGGTGGAACTCTACAACACCGGCGAGAATGCCGTCGATCTGACCGGCTGGACGATCAAGGTTGAGAATAAGCCCTGGGTGGGCCCCATCGCGCTCTCCGGAAGCATCGAGCCAAAGGGATTCCTTGTGGCCGAAGGCAAGCCAAGCTGGGTGACCAACGGAAATGGAACGGTCTACCTTTTGGATGCTCAGGGAACGGTATTGGACAAGACGCCAGAGATAAACGATGATCGCCAAAACGACTTTTCCTATGGCCGCCTGCCCGACGGCAAGAACACCAACACCAAGGCCGACTTCCTCTACATGAAGGCGAGCAAAGGCCAGCCCAACCGCTTGTACTGAGATTTTGATTCTGAAGAAAAAACAATTTCCGCAATAACGCTAATAGCGATCTTGCGGTCTGCAACGATCCGACGGGAAAATGGAAAGGATCAAGAGTAGAAAAATCTAGAAAAAAAAGAGATCGAGAGATCGCGGCACCTATTTCACCCTCCGGGTTCATTGGCCCAGAGGAGTCTCATTTTTATAAATCACGTTAATCAAATCACATTTTGCTTTGCGCCCCTCAATTGATCTTCAGAGTGTAGGCGGTATTCATCTTGAATTCCTTGGCATGCTCATTCTTGTTGATGGTGTTCCCCTGGCCGTCTCTCTCCGAGATGGTTATGGTATGCTTTCCGTCTCTTCTCAAGATGAAGCTGGCATTTCCATCCAATTTTCCGTCCGCGATGTCGCTGCTGTAGAAAACGCCATCCACGTAGACATCATAGCCTCTAATTCTCTCGGAAACAATTGCGACTTTCGTTCTTCCCGGCGCGGCTGCCATTACATCAACCGGAGAATTATGCAACGCTGCCGGTGGGGCCGAGACATCGATCATCAGAGCGTTGCTCGGAACATTTTTTGCAGTCAGGATGATGAACTGGCGACCAGTCTTGCTTGCCGTCAGCTTGAGAAGGCTGTAGCCTTCCTGGAAGTTCAGGTTCCAGTGCTCTATTGAGCTGTTGGCGTAGGATATCAGGTAGACGTCGGCCTTCCCGTAGGCGGGCATGCGAAATACCAGATCCACCTCATCGCCCACAGTAGAACGTTTGTACCGGCTCCAGGCGTCGCCTTCCAAAATCCACAGCTCTGCCATTTTCAATTCAGGTTTCGGTTCCGGCCCCTGGGAAGCGTAATCAGAGAAATTGATCTTGGAGTCGCCAAGCAGGATCGTCGATGGCTCATAGCCGCTGATGTTGAACGGCATGGGAGAAGAGAGCGCTGGCGCCGCAGCTGCTTGAATATCTTGAGCAGCGGCATCCCAGGGCTCTTCCGACCAGGTTTGGTTTCCGGTGGGCATGCCTTGAGCAGTCGCCGCTAAAAAGATGGCAAAAGCTAAGGCCGCCAACAGTGGCGCAAAGCTCGATAATGGCCGAATCCCAAAAATCGTGCGCATCATCACATGGTCTCCAGGGCGACGATTCCCAATGTATCCAAAGTTGTACGCAGGGCGTTTCGTGCGCATTTGGCCAGCGCAATCCTGGCGCTCTTCAGCTCCGGCGCGGCGTCCAGGACGGGGCTGTAGCGGTAGAAGAGGTTGAAGCTCTCCGCCAGCTCGCGGGCATAGGTGGCCAGATGATGCGGTTTCAGTTCGCGTGCCGCCCGGTCGATGACCAGATCGAACTCGGCAATCTTCTTGATGAGAGCAATCTCATGCTCGTCGACCAGGAGATTGGCATCATACTCCCCATCCGATTCGCTCTTTCGCAGGATGCTGCAGGCGCGAGCGTGAGAGTACTGGATGAAAGGCGCGGACAGCTTCTCGAAGTCCAGGGCCTGCTTCCAGTCGAACATGGTGGCCTTGTCTGCGGATACCTTGACCACATCGTAGCGCACGGCTCCTGCAGCGACGTTTTTGGCCACAAGCTTGCGGAATTCCTCGCTCTCATCTGGGCGGCGCAGGCTTACCTCCTCGAAGGCCCTTGTTTCCACTTCGTCGAGAAGCTCATCCGCAGAGATGAACTTGCCCTTGCGCGTGCTCATGGAGCCAGTGGGCAGAGAGACGAACTCGAATATCACCACCTCCGGCTCGCGAACGCCCAGCAGGCGCAGCGCAGTGCGCAGCTGTCCGGAGACGAGCTTGTGGTCGGCGCCGAGGATATCCACGGAGCGGTCGGAGTTGGCGGACTTGTAGCGGTGGTAAGCGAGGTCGCGGGTGATGTACAGAGACGTTCCGTTGGCCCTCTTGAGCACCATCTTCTTCTCAAAGCCGTGGCCGGTGAGGTCAAGCTGGAATGCTCCGTCCTCCCATTCCGTGAGGCCGGTCTTCTCCAGCAAGCCGACGATCTCGGCTACATCGCCGCTGCGCACGAACTCCGATTCCCAGTGGTAGCTGTCGTGCCGGATATTCATGCGGTGCAGCGTCTCCTCAATTCCCGTGATGGCGTAGTTGACGGCGCTCTTGATCTTGGCCACGGTCTCTTCGTCGCCCGCTTCGTAGCGCTGGATGACGGAATCCGCCTCGCCCCTGATCATGGCCTTGGCCTCATCGCTCTCTTCCATAGCCTTGTTGGCGGCGATGTAAACCTTGGCGATGGCGTGATCGGCCTTGGAGCCGTCAAGCTGGAAGTGGTCGCAGCCCACTACCACCATCGCTTCCTGGCGGCCCATGTCATTCACGTAGTACTGGGCGTCCACTGTGCAGCCCGCCCGGCGCAGGATGCGCACCAGCGTGTCGCCGATGACCGAATTTCTGATGTGGCCCACGTGCAGCGGCCCGTCCGGGTTGGCGGAGGTGTGCTCCACGATGACCTTATCCTTCATGCGGCCCGTCCAGCAATTGTCCGCCAGGGCCTGATCAACGACGGCATTGATGAACGATCTATTCATGAAGAAGTTGAGATAAGGCCCGGTCATCTCCACCTTGTCCACAAATTTGTATTCCTTGGAGATCGCCTGGTGGATCTCTTTTACGATCAGGACCGGGCTCTTTTTCAGCGTCGGTGCCAGCCGGAAGGCGACGGATGAGGCCAGGTCGGCATGGGGGCTGACGTCCAGCCCCAGATTGTTCACTCCATCCTCTACCTTGAAGCCGCAGCGTTCGAGGGCATCGCGAAGAAGCCCCTCAACCTCGCTCATGAAATCGAGAAACATGGAAACACCAATATCGGTACCGAATTTAAAGATACCAATGCATTAAAAGAACGCGGCGATATAAGGATTACGAAATTTGCATCAGGCAATTTTTGTGCTGCGATAAGTCTTCAACCGACCGAGAAAATTATGTGGACCAGTTATGCGCATCAGTTCGACGAGGAAGGCAACTGGCAGGCTATAGCGCAGCCCTCGGACCTAAGCCCCCAGCCCGTGTGCAATCGAGGGATAGTACGCGCTTGCGAATACCGGCGTCGAGGTATTGCCGACAGTCCCATAGCCAAAGATAGCCGGCAGGCTGTAGCTGTATTGAGTGTAAGCTGCGGACGGATAATACGTCTCACCATAACTATTGAGGAAGAAATTGATCTCACTATCCCAAGCATATTGCTGTAGATATGGAGATTTGGGGTAAGGCCATAAGTCAGGATCGCTGTAGTAGCCTGCCCCTGAGCCGGTGGCCGATATCAGCACCAGAACGATCCAGGTCAGAGCAATAACCACGAACCATAAAGGTATCCGAGCCATTCTCCCAACATCCCGCCAATTGCGGCCTTGTCGTCTGGTATTTGCATTGCAAGGTATCGCATGGCTGATCTTTTGTCAGGATCTGGTTTTGCCTTCCGGCGATATAAACTCGTGGTACAAAGTGACTTCCACCTCAATCGCATTAGGTACGGCATTCATCCCCACCCTTGGAAGGAAGGGGTCTTCTGCCTGCATTTCTATAATTGGCGGAAATTCTTTAAGGCTGCAAACCATATCTTAATCTTGATTCCATGCCGATGAATGCTCTGCAAATAAAAAACGCCCGCCCCAATTGTCTATCGCTCCTCGCCCTCTTGTCCGCCCTCTCTTGCCTTACACCGGTCCTAGCCGCACAAGCAAACCCGCATTTATTTGATTTTGCATCGATTCCTATCTACGGCTACGAGATCGTGCAGACCTATCAACACGATCCCTCCGCCTTCACCCAGGGGCTTGTTTACGATGGCGGAGTATTCTGGGAAGGAACCGGCGAATACGGCCAGTCCACTCTGCGCCGCGTCTCTTTGGAAAACGGAAGCGTCTTGCGGCGGATAAAATTGGCAAATTCACTCTTCGGCGAGGGCGTGGCGGTCTGGAAGGATCACATCATACAGCTCACCTGGCAGTCGGGCGTGGGACTCGTTTATGGCAAAGAGAATCTAACCGAGATCGGTCGCTTCTTCTACCAGACGGAGGGCTGGGGGATAACCTCAGACGGGAATAGGCTCATCATGAGCGACGGCACGGATACTCTTCATTTCCTGGACCCGGAGACATTCCGGGAGTTGGGGCAGATAAAAGTAACATGTAACGGCTCGCCGGTAGTGGGATTGAACGAGCTGGAATACATCAATGGCGAGATCTATGCCAACCTCTGGCCGACCAACTGGATAGCCATCATCTCGCCTGAAACCGGCGAAGTCCTGGGGGCCGCAAACCTGACCGGAATTCTGCCTAAAGCCGATGCGAGGGGCGTGGACGTTCTCAACGGCATAGCTTATGACTATGAGGGAGACAGACTATTTGTAACGGGAAAACTGTGGCCCAAGCTCTTTTTGATCAAGCTGGTGCAGGTGGACAAGAACAAAAATGATCGATAATCCGCAAATGCATCATCCAAGAAATGATCTTCTCTGATTTAGAAGGGGGTTTCTGTGGAAATATTGAAATTAAAAAAAGGTTTAGTCATCGGTCCTGGTTAACTGGTCAGGAGATATTTGGAAGCCGATTTAGGCAAGTTTTTCTAGTCGTTTTCACCTTCGTACTTGAAAGAGAGGCGGACTTTTGCCCGATATTCAGCAATCTTGCCGTTCTCAAGACGCACATCCAATTCCTTAACCTCTGCAATGCGCAGGTCCCTCAGGCTCTTGGTTGCTCTATCCACAACGGTCTTAACGGCATCTTCCCAGCTTGTCTTGGATGTTCCTACAAGCTCAATTATTTTATATACATCTCCTTCGACCATACTTTCATTCACTCCAAAATTACTATTAAGATTATGGGCTTTTCTAATTGATATAATTTGCTAAGTTCTGATGCGTACATGATGCTTAATCAAAAAGTTTTTCAGTTTTGAATCAAGAACTATTGGAGGCGGATGATTAGATGCGGATGATTTAGGTATGGCTGATTTAGGTGCAGCTAATTAGAGGTGGCTGGAGACGATGGCGGGAATGATGAGCTGGAATAATGGGCCGGAATGATGAATTGGATAATGGCGGGAATCGATGACGTCCAATAGAACGAATGGGCAATCGGCTGCGGGATCGACATTGACTGAAGCGGATCATCCGCACGGCGAGCCTTTCATGCGCTGGAGCGATTGGGTCGAGGTTGCCGGAGAAGAGGAGCATAGAGATCTCTGCAATCAGATTTATGAGATCTTCTCAGAGCGCCTCATGATCGGGCTGTCATTGATTCTTATCCCCGTGATCGTCGCGCCGCTCATCTTTTCGCTTCCCGGGCCCGCGGTCAATACCTTTAACACCATCGATATCGTGATCCTTCTCGTCTTCATCCTTGAATATGTTCTTAAGCTGGCCGTGGCGGATGACCGAAAGGCGTACTTCTTCAATCCCTGGCATATTCTCGACCTGTTCATCATCCTCGTTCCATCGGTCGGGCTTATTGTCGGAGTGGGCTATGCACAAGGCCGATTCCTGCGGATGCTGCGGCTCTTGCGCCTAACCCGGGCGGCCTCGCTGGGAGGACGGGCCGGGCAGCGTCGCCGGTCTCTTGTCAGGAATGCGCCAGAACAGCCGACATCCCGGGAGCCGCTTGGCATTCGCATCATTTCGCTGGGAAAAAATGGTGAACCTAAAATGAGCGGCGACTGGAAGCCTGTCGACCTTTCCACTCTGAGGCGCAAAGACTATGAAGATGATTTGTGGTGCGACATCAGTTCAGTCTCAGATAACGATATTCCTGAGCTTGGCAAGCTGTTCGGCTCAGCCTCCTACATGATCGGAATAAAGATGAATCAGCGCGCCTACCCACAGGCAGAGCGCGTTGGAGATCTCAATATAGTCTTTGCCAAAATTCCTGCACTTGAGACGGACCCGCAGGACAGCAGAAAGGTGTACCTCAACTGGAACGGTCTCCTTTTTGTGGATGACGGGCACAGGGTCGTCACCCTATCCCGAAATGAGGTCGCGTCTCTTATAAAAATCCCCAAAGAGGCTGAGGCTGAGGGCTTGTCCCTCACGTCGCCTGCCATCGCCTACCTCATCATGCGCGATTCGCTCAATATTGTTGAATCGCTGATCATGACTGCAGAAGAAGAGCTTATGGCTCTGGAATCCCTGACACTTGGCAACCTTCCGCCAAAATTCTTATCGGCAGTATTTCTGATGAAAAAGGAGATGGGAATCATCATCTCCTGGTTGATTCACCTCAAAGAAGTGCTGAGCCAAATCGAGGACAAGACCGTGGCGCTGCATGGATGGGGCGAAGAGGACGATCGGCGGTTCAAGAGTCTTCTAGATCGGTGCGGCTACATTTATGACGCCGCATCCAACTGCAACAACAATCTCTCCGATCTCATCGACTTCTACATCAATTCCAGCTCGTTTCAGATGAATCGAGTGATGAAGGTCCTGGCAGTCATGACTGCCTTGACCATCTTTCCCGTTGTGGTAGGAGGCTTGCTTGGAACAAATATCATTGGGAACCCCTGGGACATCACTTTAGCTCATCTCGTTACCCTGGTGGTTCTATCCATGCTGGCTACGGGCTGGATTTACTACAAGCTGGGATGGCTGCGGTAGGTTATCGGAGGCACGAATCGAATCAGGATTCTGGGATGCATGACCAGCAACGAGTCTGCAGCTTGGCGCTTTTCATTCCCTCAGCAAAATCCTAAAATAACATCCAGCATCCAACTCTATTTGCAGTTTACAAGTTTCAGGAGATATGGAACCCTTGTCCAGGCTTTCGGGCGATACGGCCACAGGAAAATCATCAAAAAGAAGCACCTCAACAGGAAAATCATCGGAAAATGCGTTGCGGCGCGAGACTGTTGGAATCGATGACATCTCTGTTTATATTCCCAAGCTGTACCTGCCCGTCACGGGCGAGTTCGCGGCCTCTCGGGGCATCGATCCCGCCAAGCTGACCCGTGGCATCGGCATCGAGCGCATGGCAGTTCCCGATGTGCATGAAGACGCCGCAACTATGGCCGCCATGTCTTTGCTGGAGCTGATGAGACGAGCGAACCTCAAGCCTGAGGAGATCGGCAAGATCTACGTCGGCACGGAATCGGCAGTGGATGAGGCCAAGGCCCTGGGAACCTATGTCATCGGCATGTTGGAGCAGGTTTATGGTGCCGGATCTTTTCAAGACTGCGCCACGGTTGAGTTCAAGTCCGCCTGCATCGGAACCACTCAGGCCCTGGAGGCGCTGAGCTACTGGGCGGCAGCCGAGGAGGAAGACAAGGTGGGAGTCGTCATCGCCTCGGATGTGGCCAAATATCCGCTGCGCTCAGCCGGAGAGTACACTCAAGGTGCGGGCTCCGTGTCCTTGCTGGTGAAGAAGAATCCCCGGCTCATCGCTTTAGAGGGCATCTTCGGATCTTTTACGAGAGACGAGAACGACTTCTTCCGACCATTGGGCGCGACCACCGCCGTCGTTAACGGGAAGCACAGCAACCAGTGCTACCTGGATGCCATGCAGGGTGCTTTTGACGCCTTTGCAGCGAAAGCGAGGCGCAAGGGTGTCATTGTGCCGAAGGAAGGGGAATGCGTCACGGATTTCTTTTCTCATTTGCTCTTTCACATTCCTTACCCAAGAATGGTCGAGTATGCCTCAGCGGCCATATTCGAGCACTACTGGCAGGGCCAGGCTCGCTGGAAGGAGGTCGAAGCCGAGATTGGTGCAGAGCCGAAGCCGGGCGATTATGAATCCCCGGACAAATTCCAGGCGGCGAAGTCCGACTATTCCAGGCAGTTCGCCAAGTCCAAGCATTTTCTGGATGCCTTCAAATCCAAGGTTCTGGATACGACGTCCATCTCCCGTCTGGTGGGAAATATTTACACCGGCTCCATCTACTTGGGATTAGCAAGTCTCATTGAGCAAGAGCGTGTCAAGAGCGGCGATCGGCTCTGTTTCGGAGCCTACGGGAGCGGCTGCTCGGCTCTGGTCTTTTCTGGATTGGTCCAATCGGATGCAGCATCGGTTCCGAAAAGAGATCTCTTCCAGAGACTTGAGAGAAGAACTCAGATACCTCTGGCGGATTACGAGAGGCTGCATGAAGGTCTGAAGGAAAAGAGCATCATTGCGCCATCGCAGGAGTTTGCCCTGACGGAGATAGATCATCAGGGATATCGGCATTATGGCTGGATTGGCTAGCTCGCAAGAAACTTCAGCAATTTTTTATTTTTGTTGTACAATCTTAAATTTCATTTAGTTTTGATCAGAACTTTTAAAAAGGATTAAGACATTAGTTCATGTAGTGACCAGTCCCAGATGCCGTCTGGAGTGCAGCGATGCATTGCATTACGGATGTCATATCCGAATGTAAGTTCGGCATTGGACATAGCCAGAGTAGATAAAAATTCCTGGAGAGATTGCGATGGTAATTGCCGAGATCGGCGCGTTGGAGACAGGCGAACTGTACACATTATTTATTGGTGCCATGGCGGGCATTGCAGCAATCGTCATCGGTATCTCGATTGCTTACTTCTTCATGGTGCAGCTGGAGAAAAAGAGGGCGGAAAAAGAGTACAGGGCAGCCATTTCCATTGTGTATCAGGAGATTAAGGATAACATCTATTCCCTCAACGCCGGCTCGAATATCGGCATGATGAAGGTGAGCACTTCCGGGCTTGAACTCCTGCGGGCCAGAAACATCTACCTTGATCTGCCAAGCGATATTTTAAGAGATCTTTTATCTGTTTACTGGTATTTCAACTTCATAAACGATGTCGTGAATTGGGAGCTGTCTTTATTCATGGTATCCGTTATGACCAACGGCGATACGGGCAGGATCTGCGAGATAAACGACCGGCACACCAAAGACTTCCATCGCCGCTGCCTCAAGGAGATCCAGAATACGAAGATACTGCCGAGGCTGGAAGTGATATTGAGCGAATGAATGATCTTTAAACGTATATCAAATGTTTTATAATTGCAGTTGCATAGTTGATTCGCTCATAAATCATATAAGCAAATTGAGAAATAATATCAACAAGACAATTGGTGCAGGATATTATAATTATGGATGAATTCTTTGATAAAGATTATTTCAGTGGTAATAAAAAATCAAATTATATTTGCTATGACGACATCGACCCAAAAAAGTATTTTAAAAATATAATAAACTTTGTGGAGGTGCGTCCCAGGGGCGGAAGATACCTTGACGTGGGCTGCGCCTTCGGACTGCTGCTGCGGGAGGTCTCGCCTCATTTCGATGAGATCCACGGATGCGATATATCCAGATATGCGATCGAGAAGGCCAAAAAGAACGCGCCTAAGGCTAGCCTCGCGGTTGTCAACCTTGATGAGGACTTTCCTTATCCAAAAGGATTCTTCGATGTGATCACCGCTCTGGATGTCCTTGAACACACAAGAAATCTGGAAGAAAATTTTAGGAAAATTTCCGCGTCGGTCAAAGATGGGGGTTATCTCCTGGTTTCACTGCCTATCCGGGGATGGCCGAGGAAAATATTCGGGTTCCTCGACAAGGACAGTTCGCACGTCTCCATTCCCACTGAGCGCGAGGTGATCAGGATTGCAGAGGAAAACGGCTATGAGATATTGAGAAAAGAATACTTTGCTCCGGCCCCGTATCTATGCAAGGTGCCGCGCATTCCAGCCGAGATCGAGTTATTCTTGAAAAAGAATGGATGATTTTCCGCAAGCAATGCCTTGCTCATGGCGGCCTCATATTCAATTTCAATCAACTTCAGAGAAAAAATCATAAAAGCGTGGCGCTTCAGAAGCTCAGTGCCTCCTTGGGGCACGCTTCCACGCATCTCGCGCACTTGATGCAGTCCGGCTTTTCCAGGATTTCATTTACGGGTAGCTGCATGGGGCAGACCTTCTGGCACTTGCCGCAATCGATGCATAGATCCCGATTCACCTTGAGCTGATACTTGCTGCCGCCCATGGCCCGTTGCAGGGTTCCCATGGGGCAGAAGGAGCACCAGGCCCGCGGCGCTATGGCTATGCCGAAGAGGATGGAAACGGACGTGGTGAGGATGCACATGGTCACGAATACCATGCCCACTTTATCGACAATTCCCTGGGTCTGAAGGATGCGAAAGACCATGAAGCCCATGAGGGCCACGAAGATGGGGGCACGAATCCACATGCTTCTGAAGATGGGTGGGATCTTCACCTTTCGGCTGATGGGAGCGAGCCAAAAGTCCGCAAAGCTGCCCCTCGGACAGAGATTGCCGCAAAACCATCTGCCCCGGAAGGGAGCGATGATCATAAGGCTCGCGAACACCAGCAGCAAAAAGTAGCCCAGCTTCGGGTAGAAGATCCCGCCGATGGATACGATCAGCACAATGATACCGAGGTATGGTGTGATCTTCAACATAGTAATTTACTCCCAATAAATTTGAAGGACGCTATTCAATGCATAAATTCCATTTTCGGCCAATTGCAGCTATTGCAGGCCGGACCCCACCAACGATGGCAGGAAACTGAGCTGCAAATCCAGCTCCGCCAGTGCGTGTCTGATCTGCGGCTCTTTGAGAAACGTATCCAGCTCGGTCAAGCGGCCTATTACGTCCCAGATTCGGACATCTTTGTGCTCGCTCCTGAAGCGAACCGGACAGTAGTGAATCTCACCGCGATCCTTGTCCGCCTCAACTCCAAAGTAGTCTCTGGCATAAAAGCCCTTGAAATTGAGAATGACGGGCCTGTAGATCGTCTTTAAGGCAGGGACGTGAAACTCTTCCAGTATCCTTTGCAGCAATCGGTTCTCGTTCTCACCGATGCGAAGGCGCAGGTAGCCCTGGCCGTGGATGTAGTTGGCATAATGGGCCTCGTATTTTATGCGGGAGCGCAGGTCGGTCTTCAATGCCAAGGTGAATTCGCAGATGTCTTCCGTCTCAGTCGGGTCCAGGTTGAGGAAGTATTTGATGTAGAGAATATAGCCATTCTCAAAGCTGATCCTGACATGGGTTTCATCGTTCTCGGCGCTCGAAATATGAACGTCCGAGACATCCCAGCTAAAGAGCATCTTCGCCGCTTCCTTTGTGTAATTGTGAGCGGAAAACTCCCGAACACCTTCCAGCAGATCGCCCATGGTTTCCATTCATTATTTCTCTTCGCTCAAATCGGATAAACATTATGCTGTTTTGGATAAACTGGGCAAATCCGAGAATTAGATTGAGAATTCAAAAGAGAAGTTAAGATTCATAAAAAAGAGTCATAAAGAACAGGATCAGCATGGATGCCGCCAGGGTCAGGGCGATGACGACCTGCATGTAGTGCACAGCTTTCGGCACGTCCGATGTTTCGGGCTCCTTTCCGTCTTCTACCAGCACGTAGTAGCCGATCTTCTCCAGCCGGATTCCCAAAGCTCCGGCGCAGGCGGCCATGGGCCAGCCGGAGTTGGGGCTGGGCGTGGCGCTGTGATATTTAAACGCCGCCTTCAACGCGGCTGCGGCTTTTGTCGGGCGGGCCAGGGCCATGAAGATGATGGAGATGCGTGCGGGAATGAAGTTGGCCAGGTCGTCAAGCTTTGCGCCCGCGAATCCCAACTCCTTCAACCCTCGGGTCTTGTAGCCGACCATCGAGTCCATGGTGCTGATGGCCTTGAAGGCCAGGGCCGCCTCGAGACCCAGGCCGAAAGGCTCGAAGAGCAGGTAATAAAAGAACGGCGAGAGGATGGAGTCCACGTAATTCTCGGAGAGCGACTCGATCACAGCCGAGCTGGCCTGGGCGTGGGTGAGGGTGGACGTGTCCCGGCCCACCAGCGCGGGCAGCATCTTCTTCGCTTCATCGATGTCCTGATCGATCATGCGGCCAATGTCTGAAGAGACTTGCAGGAGACACTGGATCGCGAAGGTGGACTTGAAGAGGAAAGCCGATACCAGCAGGGGCAGGAACGGCACGGGTGAAGCCAGCAGGACGAGAAGGTGGCCGGTCGCGACTGTGACGGATATCACTATCAGGGCTAGAATGATGCCGTGGATGCGAGTGGGCCGGAGGCGGGCGCGCAGGAAGGCGATGAGCTTGCCGATCCAGACAACCGGATGAATGCGGACGGGCGGCTCGCCGAGCATGATGTCCAGAGCCGCAGCAAGCAGGAATATCATCAGGCCGTCCTGGATCACAAGAACTCCTCCAGCGTCTTCCAGACCTGCGGCACGCTCTCGCCCCTCATCAGGCCGTCCAGGACCTTTTCCGCAACATCAGTCCGGTGGATGACGCGGCAGGTTTCACAGGACCAGTTGCCTTCTAACTCCCGTCCGCCCGTCCGCTCATCGCGGCAGGGGTAAAAGGGGCAAAAGCACAAAGAACAGTCCTGATCCAGGGAATGGCAGGGGAAATGCTCGCAATTCAATCTCTGCATTTGCTGGCTCTCTCCAGGGCTGCGATCAGCCGCATGTTCTCTTCCCTGTTTCTCACTGCCACCCTTATAAAATTCTTGTCGAGGCCGAAGGATTGGCAGTCTCTCACCAAAACCCCGTCGGCCATAGTGCGTGCCGCCAGGACATCGGACGCAAGGCCCAGGGGCTCGATGTTCACCAAAATGAAGTTGACGCTGCTCTCCAGGGGCTCAAAGCCCAAAGAGCGCAGGGCGGGGATGAGATAGTCCAGCTCTTCTTTAATTACGCGGCGTGACCTTTCCAGATGATCCTCACAGCCCAGCAGATACTCTCCCGCCGCAGCGGCGATGGAGCCGATGGACCAGGGAATCCGGGCCCGATTCATGATTCGCGCCAGGGTCGGATTGGTGACTCCGAAGCCCAGCCGCAGGCCGGGAACGCCGAAGGATTTGGTCAGGGATCTCATCACAAACAGGAACTCCCTCTGTGGTGCCAGGCGCGCCACGCTCTCCTCCGGGCGGGAGAGTTCTATGAACGCCTCGTCCACCAGGAGAAAGGTCTCGGCACGTTCGCACCTTTCCGCTAGGCTTGTCACCTGAGCGCCGGTGAGGATCTTTCCTGTGGGATTATTGGGATTGCATAAAAACAGAGCTTTAGCGGCCTCAAGCTCTTCGTCGCGTAAGGCGGGCAGGCCGTCTGTGCCGATCTTGATGCACTTGGTCGCACCCCCGGCCAAAAGAGACTGGTTCTCGTACTCGCCGAAGGTAGGCGATGGGATCAGGGCCAGATCTCCATCCGCAAGCGTTGCCTCTGCGAACAGCCGGATCAGCTCCGAAGAGCCGTTGCCGGGAACTATGCATGATGCCTCCACTCCGGCGAATCTTGCGGCGGCGCGACTGAAACCGGAATAGTTGTTGTCCGGGTAATGGCAGACTCGTGTCAGCTCCCTTGCCACCAGCTCCTGCAAGGGCGGCGAGCCCAGAGGATTGATATTCGCGGAGAAATCAAGAGGCTCCGCACCGAGAGCCGATGCTGCCTCTTGCACCTTGCCTCCCTGCTTGCACTCCTCTGCGCACGCAAAGCTCTTCCGTATCCGGTTTATCATGAATTCGAAGGCCATCTCATGTTAAGGCATTTCAAACTTGTGGACAGAAATCCTGCATTAACGATCGTGACGAGATCGATACGCTACGCCATTTTATTTTTGTATATTATTACTGGAATGAATC
>Ga0105092_10000807_pt1 | contig 16611 bp, 10 predicted proteins | sample PPLLak2March2015_FD_87021 | JGI IMG/M metagenome (GOLD analysis project Ga0105092, IMG submission 87021) | Freshwater sediment microbial communities from Prairie Pothole Lake near Jamestown, North Dakota, USA - PPLs Lake P7 Core (1) Depth... | ecosystem: Environmental > Aquatic > Freshwater >... | reverse complement strand
CGGATGGCCTTGAGCTCTTCGGGATCGTCTTCCTCTGCCAGCCAGGCCGACCAATCAGAAATCAGCTGAGGGGTTGGCCCCAAAGGAGTCAGCAGACTGTCCGGCTGGTTCAGACAATGAGCCGCCGCGCTGGACCAGCGATACTCCTCGGCCCGGACCACCATTCGGGCTCGAACCGGGTTTCTTTCCACGTAGCCAATCGCTGACCAAAGACGATCTTCGCTGGCAAGGCACGAATAGAGACGGGCCTGCCAGAGGTGGCCGGAGAAGCACATACTTGCGGTTGAAGTTACATGGCGTAGAGCCCGTTGGTGTCCCGGAGGACGAAGGCCAGGGACGTCTCGTACTGCGGGATGGCATCAGGTGAACATGGTTGGTCATCCAGCAGTAAGCGTAAATCGCCGGCGAGTATTAGGGACACGACGCCTTTCTCAGGATCCAAGAAAAGGGAAAAGAGTAGACTGGCCCCAATTTGGCAGGCCCCAATTTGGCATATTTAGTCGAGTTTTCAGCTGCTCGAGTTCCCGCCCGCGCCCCCGCCTCCGCTGGTTGCCGGTTCCGCCGCAGGCCGACCTGCGCTACGATCGTGCTCCAGGGCTCGACGGTTGCCTTCTAAGGAACGCCCTCCGGGGGCGGTTTGAAAAACCCGACGCGCCGCCCAACCACAGCGCGCCAAAAACCAGCAGCTAAAGAAGAAAACTTCTCAGGCGCGTTCGGCGTCGCGAGGAAGGTGTCCAGGATCTCGATCAGGACCTTCTGGCGCTGGCGAGGCAGCCGATCTTCCAACAGCTTGTTCCTTGCCCTTGGCTTGTGGGGGATCACTTCTGTGCTTCAGAAAGCAGGAACTTTCCCTGTGAGAGGGTTTGCGTTGGGAAATAGGGGATCAAACAGTCTACTTAATTCCCCTACCGCCCCCATAGCTACGCTTGCCACATGCTTAGTCTATGCCGCAGAATGCTTTCATGGCAGCCCCTGAAACCGGCAATGGATCATCGGGCTCCGCTCTCGATCGAGAGACGATCTTGATCGCGCTTGAGAATCTTGCGGATGCGCTACGGCAGCGGAATGTCACCGGAGAACTGTGCCTGTTTGGCGGCTCGGTCATGGTCTTGGCCTTCAACGCGCGTCCCAGCACCAAGGATGTGGACGCGATCTTCGAGCCCGCTCAGGTGATTCGCGAACTTGCCCGGGAGATTGCCGATCGGCAGGGGCTTCCCGAAAACTGGCTCAATGATGCTGTGAAAGGATTTGTTCCAGGGCAGCCGGAAGTGACCGCGGGCAATCTGCCCCAGTTCCCAAACCTGCGCCTGACGATGCCTGTCCCGGAATACCTCCTCGCCATGAAGTGTATGGCCGCGCGTATTGGAGGAACGACCGGGGAGGCGTCCGACGTCTCGGACATCGTTTTCTTGGTCCGCCGGCTTGGTATGGCGACTGCCGACGAAGTGCTCGATCTTGTCGCGAGATACTACCCAGAAGGCAGGATTTCAGTTAAGACTCAATACCTCGTCGAAGGTCTGTTCGAGGAGGGGAAGATATGAGGCCCAGGTCGCTTGCGGAAGTGGCTCGCCTGACCCTCGGCGGTCAGTCCTTTGACCTATGTCTCGGTAACTTTCTTGATGAGTTCTATGCGCTTCCGGAAAGCGGCCGGCTTGAGGAGCCGCCTCCGCTTCTCTCTCCCCCACTTGGCGAGCCGGGTCGGATCCAGGATGCCTACCTTGCAGCTGTGGCAGAGGAACTTGCGAACAGGTTCCGCCTGTCTGTGCCGCAATGGACGAGCAGCGCGAGTCGGGCCCTCCGAGAACCTTGGTTTGCCTTGCCTCTCGCCTCACTGCGGGCGGTTCTGATTCTCGAGAGTCCTCCAGCCTTTCGGGCCCGGAACCTGTTCGTCAGCGAAAACGCGCTTTCTCGAGTGTAGAACAGCTCTTCCAGGAAAACCTCGAGTTCGGAGAGGAGCACGCGCAACAGGATGTGCCGGGCTCGCGCTGTCAGCCGTAGAGTATCGTATTTTGCTGTTGGCGAGTGAGGCCATCCCCCGAGTCGAGGCCATGTCAAACCAGGTTAACGCAACGCAGTTTCATGTTAAGTATGGTACAACGCATTTTCACCAAAATCCGCCGCCCGTTTGCCACCCATTTTGGTTGGTAAGATTTGGTAAGATTTGGTAGGGGTCCGGCCTGTCAGAACCGGTTAAGCCGTTCAGATTGTTAAGATTTGGTAAGACTTGGTAACCCCGGTTCCAAGAACTGCAAAACCTTTACTCAGCGGTTCGAATCCGCTCGCCGCCTCCAACCAACTTTCGTAAACTGCTGAACAACCGCCGTTTCTGGGTAGGCGTTTTAGTCGTTTCGATGGTGTCGTCATTCTCAACACTTTTTCGCCTCCCCTTTGCCTCGGGACCCGCTTGCACTTGACGCTCTCTTTCAAAGTACTTTACTCGGTATCCTGTCACTCCTTCTTTACTAAGACCTCGAATCCTTCTTTGAGGGCCGCAAAGCGTTTCAACCAGTGCCTCGAGTCACTCCTGCAACTGCTCTTCGCCTGGCTTGGTTCTTGGGAATTCACCCTCCTTCTGGTTGAACCTCCAGATTCGCTGCGATCTCTTTCACTCCCGGGGGGAAGCTGAAGCATTCAAGAAGATCCGACTTTTGCGCATTGGGGTAGCCAGAGGCAACAGGCGGAGGAAGGGGGAATCCGATCTAAAACCGATCCGGTCCGCTCTGAAGTACACAGAACTCCTCCCAATTATTGTTAATATAGCGTCAGGAGCCATGTTGTATGGGCAGCAAGTCCCCGGGCACCCGGTTCGTACTCGATACGACGCAGTTGGGAGCAGCCTTGGCGCTGGCGGGAGTGACGCCTGGCCCCCGCTCAGCTCTGCCGGACGCGCCGCCGCCCGCCGATCCGATTCGCCTGCTTGAGAAGAACTCCATCCTTTCCAACGCCGGCCAACAGCTGTCAGACGACGCAGCCAAGACTTTACGCCTCGCGGCAGATCCCGCCGGTATGCTCTCCTGCACGGTGAACGCGGCTGGCGACGCGACCTGGACAGAGGTCCTTCTTCTGCACGGTGGCGCGCCGGACGGCCCCTTTGTGGCCCTCCAGACCCAGGATGGCAAATACGACCTGACCCTGTTGCCGCGCACTGTAGAGGCGATCTCGTTGGTGGAATCCGTTCTGGGCTTGCCGGATTTCAGTAGACACCCCGACACGCCCTCGGTCACCTTGAATCTGGTCGCCTATGCCGCATTCCTGGCCACCGCCGATGCCCAGCAGACGACATGGCTGCGGACCCGTCTCGCGCGGACGCCCCCGGCAATCCCCGTGCTTACCCCAGATCTTTTGGAAACCCGCCTGAATGAAGGATTCACCCATGCGGACACTCGCTGGAGCGTGACCGCAGGACAGCGGATTTGTCCCTTCGATCTGAAGGCGACGGGGGGGCGCATGGCCGCGGGTTTGGCCGCCTTAGACACGGCCGACCTGGTGGGACCCGTCCCGAGGGGATACGGCTTCACCCCGAAAGGGCATGCGATTATCACGCCTTTCGTCGAGCTGGTGAAGACGGCCGGTTTCAATGCCAACCTGTGGCATGGACCCCAGCGCGTAACGATCGCCCACGTCGGTCTGTTCTGTTGCGCCCGCAGCATCTGGGCAACCAAGGCAGAGAATATTTCGGCGGACAGCGCCAGCTTCCGCCTGCTCCAAATGACCAGGTCCGAGGCGTTGGACCTCATTCGCTCGCTCGTGGGCCCTGGAGACCCTGAAACCGCAGCTCGATTGGCAAAGCGGAAGCTCGGTCCCAGCCGGCTCTGTCCTTCCTGTCACCAGCCGGTGAAACCGGGTGCACGCTTCTGTACTTCGTGCAGAGTAAAACTCCCGCCGAAAAAGGACTTCTGCCCTAACTGCGGTGAACAGGTGACTGACCACGGTCTCAAGTTCTGCACCAACTGTGGACATCGACTCGGAGCGCCGGCGCCCATCCCCCATGCGGTCGGCGAGCGGCGGTGCCCGAAGCCGCAGTGTGGGCAAATAGTTCCCGCCGGCAAGAACTTTTGCACGTTTTGCGGCACGCGCATGCCTTCCGAGGAGTGACTGGAATGAATATGGCGCGCCGCCTTGTAATTTCGCTCCTTCTGTCAGTCGCGGCTGCTTCTCCGGCGGGTGCTCAGAACCCTGACGCAGAACCGGTCAAAATCGCGGTCGAACGCGACATGCTGCAGCCGGGCGAGAGAATAACCGTTTCCATCGACCTCGATTTCAGGACGCGACCGCCCATTCGTGAAAGTCAGTCCGCGGTCGTCAATGCCCTGTTCACGGTACGCGCCACTCGGGGGACGATTACACACAGCTCGATCAGTTACGGGGAGTATTCACAATCCGGATGGTACGTCATCGCGCCCAACCTCGAGGGATTCACCCGGGCGCAATCGCACATCGAGGTGTTTTTCGAGGCTCCTCAACAAGGCGGCGAGGTCCAAATCATCGTGGAGGGCCGCCACGGAGCGGCGCCGGGAGGGATCAACACTTGGACGTACCAAGGACAGAAAACGCTCAACGTGGTCGGGCCCCCGGGCGGTGACGCCAGCGGGCCGGCTCAAGAGCCTCCATTCACTCCGACTGCCGGCGCCGCCAATCCCACCGCTCAGATGATCGCTGCGGCCGCCATCCTTGCCGGGCTTTTGGCGGCAGCCGCGCTCACGACGTACGCGATCGCGAGAAAACGACGGAAGAGAATCGGCACAAAAGCGAAGGTTCCCCCTAAAGTGGAGCCGTCGCACGTCGGTCCGAAGGTGAAGGTCCCCCCCAAGGCGCCCGAGCCACCAAAGCCGGGGCAAGTGATTCTCGAGGCTGACTCCTATGACGTTGACGCCAACGGAGACGAACGGATCACGCTCACCGCCACGGCCACCACAGTGGGGAGCGAAATGCCAACCATCCTTCACGCTCAGTTCAGCGCCAGTCAACCAGGCTATGTTCCGGAGAACTTGACTCCAGCTGGCGGGCCGAGCACCCGGCAGTCCAGGGTTCGGGTCCCGTGGGAGTGGCGCGACGTGGAAGTGCGGTTCACAGTTCAGGTAGAGGTGGCCGGCTGGCCGGCGCCGGCGCGTGGTTCTTCACTTCCCGTCCGAATAAATGGGGCCAAACCCGAGTTCGTGGTTCAGGCGAACCCGCCGGAGGTATGCGCGACCGGTCGCAACGGAATCGGTCTGACGGCAGAGCTGCGGCTGTTCGACAAGCCGGCGCCCGCCACGGAGGACATAAGGATCGTCAAGGCGGTAGCCTCAACAAACCCCCGGTGGGACCATCTTTCCTTCGCTAGCCCGTCTGCGGGCAAGGCGGGACGGGCCACGTGGATTCCTCCGTTCCTCATCCAGGAGCCGGGATATGTCGAACTGGTCGACCTCCAAGTGACCTGTCGATGGGCCGGTGGGGAGATGTGGAAGCGCGCTTCCAGCTCCAGAGAGGGCATGCAGCCGATACAAGAAATGCAGCCCGTGAAACAGGAAATCATGATCTCCGGATGCCAGGCGTCGGCCCAGCCTGAAACCGGCGATTTCGTTCCGATTCCGGGTGTCGAGTTGCAGGCGAGTGGCCGGCTGATGGATGCCCAGGGACGGGAAATCGAGAACCCGTTTGGCCTCGGCGCAGTCCGGTCACCGGACGCCGCGATCCGTCTGGAGGTCCGGGACCGAAGCCAGGGGGTACCCAAGCTTCAAAACGGCTGCAAGCTCCCGCCATCCGAGCCGAACGACTTGATCACCGAGCGTCGAATCGAGGTCGACGACCGTGGTCGTTTCTTCACTCCCGGAAGCCCTTCCGGCCCTGGAGGGGAACCCCGGGTCACTTTCTATAAGTACCAGGTACGCGATAAACACGAGCCGATCCACTATGGACCGGTGGAATACGCGCTGGTGATCGACGATGGGTTCGATGGCAAGGTGGAGCTGAAGGGCGGGCGCCATGCCGTTCTGGGATCGCTCGTTATGGAGACCGGCGGCCCCGATTTCCGTATCTACGAGAATCGCGCCTACTGTATGGAGCTGGAATACCAATCCGGCGAGTCACATTTTCCTGCCGGTGACTGCCGGCTCCTCTGGAGCTTCGCCGTAGTCAATGAGAGGGGAGAGCCGCTCCGGTTCGCCGGCTCCCTCGAATTACCGGCACAGATCGACCGGGATCATCGCAAGGCTCATCTGATCCTTGGCCACACGGCCAAAGAGTATGACATCTACGTCGAGTCGTCGAGGGCGAAGACGAGATACGTCAAGCGCGGCGCAGGTCCGCCATCTGGCGGATCGTGCTTGATAGACGACGCGGACCGTGAGCGTGCCGCGCGGCTGCGTGGCGCCTGGCACGGGCTTCGCGCCGACTTCGGGGCGCCCGCCGACGGGCTACCCGGACTGTCCGCACGACCCTCCAAGACCTGGCGCAAGATGGCGCTCTCCCTTGCGGTGCGCGTCGAGATGCGGGATTCGAACAACAACTTGATTGCCACGTCCGACCGCATCATGCTCAACAACGTCCGGACGCCGTCCGAGTACGTCTGGCGCGATCACCGCTTCAAGTTCGTATTTCGACTCCCGATCCTGTTCATCCCCGGATTTGAGGGATCGCAACTCAATGCGGGGGCTGAGCGACTGTGGCCCCCCGTCAGCCGAGCTTCGGACGGAGAACTGGAGAAGCTCCTGAAGTTGCTCGAGCTCGACGACAAGGGACGGGCGGCGGGAGGGGCGGAGACCCGAGCCGTCGATCTGATCTATGGCCCCGATGGGGACCGGGACGGTTATAACGGTCTCATCAAAGGGTTGATGGCGGAGCAAGGTTACTGGGAGACGGACGCTGTTCCGACGACAGCGGACCAGGCCGGGAACCAGGCGTCTGGCGCCGGTGAACATCTCGGATTGTTCTTCATGCCTTACGATTGGCGGCTGGATAACCGCGAGCACGAGCGTGATCTCGCTTGCAGGATTGACGAGCTGCTCCAATCCTATTATCCCGGTCATGTGGAGCCCCAGCACCGCTGGGTCCTCTTGTTGACCCACGACATGGGTGCCCTCATCGCCTGGCACTTCGGCCGTAACAGCGCGGACACTTTCCCGTTTATGTCGGCTCGAAAACAGCGCGGTCCGACGGCCGGGGACCAGTCGCTGACGGGGGAAGAAATCTGGAAGGACTATGTAGCCGCCTGCGTGATGCTCGGACCGCCATCGATGGGAATGGCAGAGCCGCTCTTCAGGTTAGTCACCGGCAAGCCTCCTGTGCGAGGCGGTCAAAACGGCAGCCTGATCCTCCTCGACAGAATTAACAAGGACGGTAGGCTGGATCAGAACGTCCGTGATTTCCTACGCAACTTCCCCTCAATCTATCAGCTCTCAGCGCCCTATTACCCCTTCGTTCGCGTCGAGGCCGAGGGGCAGACTGTGGATCAGCCGGTCTCGGTCGACCAGTTGCAGGACCTTGTCGATGCTTGTGTGGCTAACCTGCTGCAAGAGGAGCTCGAAGACGGCCACTCCGTGATCAACCTGGTCGCAGCCCTCGGTTTCGTATCCGAGGGGCATGTTTTGTCCCTCTCGGGCATGCTATTGCCGCTCGGCGCTCAGCCGGTCAGGTACGACAGCGAAGGCCGGGTTGTCTTGTGGCCGAACAACGAACTGCTTCGGGCAGGCCGCGACTTCCACGAGGAGAAGGGGCCTCAACCTCCGCCCCGTTGCCTGATCCTGTACGGCAAGGGCGGCGAAACGGTCGATTCCCTCACGCTGAAGATCGAGTCAAAGTATGCCCTCCGCCTGGGGCTGAAAATGGACGACCTTCTCCTGCTGCTGAAGGAAAAGGTGTTGGGATTCACAGTCAACGCGGTCCGACAGATTTTCGCCGGCGGGTCCTCTTCAGACGACATCAAGCTTTTAGAGGACAAGTCGGTCGACGGCAATCAGGAAGAAGGTGGATCGGGGGGTGGAAGCCAGGACGCCCCGGTCCGTTTCCGCTTGGAGGGCGCCCCGAGGGGCAGTCTGAGCTTGGTCCACAAGCTCCTTAACCGCCTTGGTATTCCGATTAGTATCAGCAAGAGGTTCTATGGGATCTTTGAGATCAGACTCGGACTTGTGAAGGTCTTAGCGATAAAGCTGACTGAACAGCCCAAGCTCGGTCCCGGTGACGGGACCGTGCCGGTCTGGAGCATCCTGACGCGCGATGAACGGAATGCCGTCGATCTTCAGAGCGATCTGCCCCTGTACGGCATCTCGGCAGGTGTAACGGGCCAGGGGACCGGCGCTACGGCAATCAGCCATGCCGGCTTCGGGTCGGATCGGTCGGTGCATGAGATCCTGCGGTCCATTGTCGTCGGTATCATGCCCGACCCGGATGCGCCGACACCCGGCTTCGACTATCGGATGTCTCCGCGCGTGAGGACGGCCTCCGACGGAAAGGAGACAGAAGCCCTCGTTCGTTCGAAGAAATGGCGGGCGGCGTTCAGAGGCATTCTCAAGGCCATAAGAACCATCGAGGCGCTAGAGGGCGGGCAGGGCGGCGGAGATGCTGCTCGCCGCCTGGGCAGCGGCCGGGAGCAGAAAATTGCCGATCTGGTCGGGGGGAGAGTGTCGGGAGAGAAAATCAAGACGTCACGCGGATCGACGGACGTCGATGTTGTGGGTCCTGACGGGACATTGATTGCCGTGGGAGGTCCGGGCAAGGCAAAAAAGATGAGTAACACGGCTCGATCATTGATGGTAATGAAAGAAATAGCGGATCAAAGAGGTGTACGCGCGAAAGCGTATTTCACCAAGGAAACGCCGCAGGAGGTCATTGATCTGGCAAAGCGCAAACTTGGTTCGGACAATGTCCATTTGTTCGACGAAAATACTGGTCTGGAGGTCAAATGAGCGACCGGTCTGCCTATCTCATCCTGCGGGATCCAGGGTTTTCTTTCGCCCGGCTGGCCGGCGACATGGAACAATTCGGCGTCGTGCTGGCCAACCCTACCACCAAACAAGCCACGTCATTATCTTTAGAAGGAGAGCAGTTGCCGACTTCTGCACGCGAAATCGAGGCCGCGATCGAGAACAAGCAGGAAATTACGTTCCAGTTTTGGATTGATGGCGACGACGATCTGGTGTGTGAGCTACGTCGTCGGGACAGTTTCATTACCGAGTGGTATTCTTTCGCGAACCCCGGGGCCAAACGAGGCTGGCTGATCCACCTTTTCCTCAACCGTTTTGTTTCGGCCGCTTCCGGCGGTGGACTCGTCCTGGAAGTGTTGGATATTGACGGGGCAACCGCCGAGTTTGATTGGGATGAATTTGCCAAACGTCCGGAGCGAATCCCGATCGGAGCTTCCGTCATTGTGTTGCCCGAGACTGCTGCTCAGGATGTTGTCGCCCCCGATGATTACGTTCGATTGACAGTGAATGGGCTTGCGGTTTGGTGCGCGAGCGAGCTTGAGCTTACTGTTCGCTCGTTCTTTTGGTAGGTTTGCCTGGCTTTCGCCCCCTACGGTTACGGGGGCTTGGGACTTTGGCGAAAATACAGAGAAGTAAAGAGAAGTAAGACAGCCGAGGAAGGACACTTATGAAATGCAATGTCTGCGGCCAGGATTGTCCCGACCTCCAGCCGGGAGAGACGTTTTGCGGCGAATGCGGAGACCCAGCGTCGGAGCATGTCACATCCTCTCCGTCTTTAGAACGGCGGGAGACAGTCCAGCCTCCCGAGCCCAATCGGAGGGATATGCTGTTGCGACGCGGGACGTACAGTGCGGAGATCTCCCGTAAGAATCCTGCCTGCCTGGTCTTCCTCGTAGACCAGTCCGGTTCTATGGATGAACCCATCGCGGGCGGGACGGGAGAGAAGAAAAAGCAGGTTGTGGCGGACGCCCTTAACCGCCTGCTCTACAACGCCATCCTCCGTTGCGCCAGGGAGGACGGGGTGCGGCCGTACTTCAGCGTCGGTGTCTGGAGCTACGGCGGAAAGGACCAGGTCCAACCGGTGTTCGGCGCTGAATTGCTGTCGATTTCCGATATAGCCGAAAACCCGAAGCGGACCGAGAAGCGTCGGCGGCGCGTGCCGGATGGCGCCGGTGGGGTGTATGAAGAGGAATTTGAGCTACCAATCTGGTTCGACCCCGTTGCCCAGGGGGTGACCCCTATGAAAGCGGCTTTCAAGGCCGTGGTCGCCCCCTTGCGCGACTGGCTGAGCCAACATTCGGACAGTTTTCCTCCCATCGTAATCAACTTGACCGACGGCGCTTACACGGACGCGAGTCCAGCCCCGGTTGTGTCGGAGTTGATGCAGATGGGCACGTCGGACGGGAATGTGCTGGTTTTCAACTGCCACATCTCTAAACAGGGCGGCGGGACCACATCGTTCCCCAATGATGGTCAGGCCGCAGGGTTGGAGGGGCTGGCGCGAGAGCTTCATGAGATGTCCAGCCCATTGCCGGACCTTTTGCGCAGTCAGGCGCAGGCCAAAGGCTACCAGGTGGGAGAAGGCGCTCGGGGTTATGCCTTCAATGCCGACCTCGTGACGATGATCGATTTTCTCGACATTGGCACGCGCGCAATTCAGGACCGGATGGAAATTGCCTGATTCTAACGAGGGCGCGACCGGGGGAGGCCAGGAGGAACAGGAGCCATGAGCACTGCCACCCGGGTGTGGCCTTCGCGGGACGACTATCAAAACGCGGTTCTGCACCCCAAACGCAATCTGAAAGACCCCCGGCTCCATGCGGCGCAGGTCGAGACGAACCTCCGGATGGGAGCGCTCAAGCTTCCCTCACCGCGCTCCGGTAACTTCGGCGCGGTCTACAAGTTTACCAACCAGCGCGAGGCTTATGCGCTGAAGGTTTTCGACAAGGCCCAGCCCGACCGGCATCTCCGGTACAGACTTATCGACGAACATCTCCATCGCAGCCCTAAGTCACCCCACCTGGTCTCATTTGACTATGACGAGGGAGGCATCCAGATTAACGGCCGCTGGTATCCGACGCTGCTGATGGAATGGGCCGAGGGCCAACTGCTGGACCACTACCTGGACGAGACTCTAACGCGGCGAGGTCGGTTGGATAACGGCGCTCTCTGCTCGGCCTGGGTGCTCCTTGTACAGAACCTTGGGCAGCAGCGCATCGCGCACGGTGACCTGCAGCACGGGAATATCCTGGTCATGCCCGACGGCTTCCTCAAGCTGGTCGATTACGACGGCATGTTCGTACCCGCAATGCGTCAGCACGATCTGACGGCGGCGGAAATCGGCCTGCCGGCTTACCAACATCCCAAACGCGATCGAGGGTATTTCGACGAGCGCCTGGACCATTTCGCCGCGCTGGTGATCCTGCTGTCTTTGGCTTGCCTCGACCGCGGTCTTTGGCGGCGCTACCACACGGATGACAACTGTCTGGTCGTGCGAGAGCCCGACCTGCGGAGGCCGCGGCAGTCGGCGCTGTTCACAGAGCTGGCGCAGTCTCCCGATGCGCCGGTCCGCAGATTGGCGCAATTCCTCGGAGCTGCGGCTCAGGGAGGTCTGGATGCAGTCCCGGTCTTTGCCCGTGTGGTAGAGGACAACGCTGTGAGGCAGTTGCTGAGTTCATCCTGGCGCCCGACCTATAGGCCCGATCAGGAACAGATCCGTGCGGAAGTTGCCCCTCCGAAAGTTGTTCCTCCCAAAGTGACCCCGGCCAGAGAGGACGCTTCGAAAAATATCCCGGCGAAAGATATCCCCACGCGTGAAGAGACGGCGCCCAGCGCGGATAGTGAAGGAAGGGCCAGCAAGGTGTTCGGGATACTCGTTGTGGCCGCCATGATTGTCTTCTTTGGGATCATGGGCATTGGCTTCATTGGAGCGATCATCAATACGATCCGGGAGCTGATGGAATAGCCGATCGTGGAAGTTTCCTAAGATGAGTCAAAGCCAGCCTTTCGAGTTGTTCTTGCGGTCCTGGACCGCTCCCAAAGAGGGGAATCGGCCCGAGCAGAACGATGACGGCGCGCGCACCGAATCACTCTCGACCGCCGAAGACGCCCGGATGGCGCTGATCGCCGTTGCCGACGGCGCCACCGAGGCAGTCCACTCCGGCCTGTGGGCCCGTGCCTTGGTGGCGGCCGCCGAACCGGACTGGCCGACACTGGACGACGACGAGCTCAATGCACGGCTCGATCGGATTCGACGCGCATTCGCCCCGATCGGGCAGGGAGCGAAGATCCCGTGGTACGTTCGAGAAAAGTTCGCGACTCAGGGGAGCCAGGCGACGCTATTGACAGCGATCCTGGAGAGCGCGGCAGACGAGGATGACGTTAGCGTTCAGGCCGTAGCCGTAGGCGATTGTTGCCTGGTGCTTTTCAAGGCGGATGGCGAGGTTTGCACTTTTCCGGTGGATAGCTCCAAGGATTTTGGAGTTCACCCGGCCCTGGTGGCAAATCGTCCCCAAACCTCTCTGGACTATCGCCGCTGGGAAAGTCGGGTCCAGATCGGCGATGTCCTGATCGCCTGTACCGACGCGCTGGGAAAGTGGATCCTGCAATGCGTTGAATCCTCTCAGACCGGCCTGCTCTTTGCCGCTCTGCTCGGGTTGCTGGCGGTCCGGCCTGAATCTGCGGGTGTAACTGAAACGCAATCGGCCGCAGCGAACCCCGAGCCGACCGCGAAAGGGAGCGCACCTGTCGAAGTCCAGGAGGAGGACCGCTCCCTAATCGGACGCCTGCAGCGGCTGCTCAGACGATTCCGGCGACCCGAGAGGGTGCCTGAACCACCAAAGCCTGACCAGCCGGAAGACAACCCCCCGGCAATTCCGGAACCGCCTTCCTGTCCGGCCTGGGATTTTGTCGAGTTCATCGCCCGGTATCGCGCGCAAGAGAGCCGGCCCCGTATGCGCGACGATAACGCGACGCTCGTCCTATGCCTCCCGGTTCGCGCGGGAAATGACGCACATCTGGCGGTGATGGAAACCCTACGGAGGCGCAAGGAGGCGGGCCGGAAGGGGTGAAACAATCGACCTCGTTCGGCCGAGCATCAGCGCGGGATTAACTGTTCGAACAGTGTCTTTTGGAAAGTTGTGGGGCCAGGTGGGTGGTCCGCTTACTAAAAGCGCTCGCCCAAAACGCTCGCAACGTGCGCGGCTCCTTCCGGTTAGCGCCAAAGAGCCGCGCACGCTGCGACTGGAGGGAGGAGACCTCTGGCCGGCAAAGGTCTTCGTGTGGGTCAGTACTTTTGTGGTAGTCACTGCTGCTTTCGTGATCATGGTGATTATGAGGTAACTGATCTGAGAAATTGGAGGCGGACGATTGTTGGTATGGGTGCGAGCGACCGGGGAGGAAGAACCTGCTCTGCGAAGTGCGGTCACTGGTGTCGGTCACTGGTGCCGTGTCTGAAGCCCGACGACCCTGTCTGGAAACAGCGGGCTACGCACCTGACCGGCCTGATGGGCGACCTCTGGACCGGCCACAACCAGCGCCGGTTCCTGCAGTTCAAGTCGATCTACTTCAGCGTCGACCGCGTGGACGATACGCCTGCCCGGGGCTTCGACACGGTCTATCACACGACCGCCATTCAGCCGTCAATGCTGTACTGGCAGCGCACGGGCGATCCGGCCATTGGCGCGCTGGCCCGGGAATGGCTCAAGGTCTGGGTCGACGCCGCTGCAAGGGCGGACAATGGAAAGCCGGCGGGCATTCTCCCATCGGCCCTCCACTGGCCCGACGGGAACGTCGGCATCCCCGGCAAGCCGTGGTGGCAGCCGTTCCCTCTGGCTGGCAACGATGCGGCGTACAACTGGCCGGGGGAATTGCGGTTGATGACCGGGACGCTGCTGCTGGCCTGGCACATGACCGGCGAGGACCGCTACCTGGAGCCGATCCGCTCAATGGCGGCGATCTGCACGGCGGCGCGCGACAAGGCCCAGGGCGCGGAAGCAGGCTCCGAAGCATGGTGTGCCGCCCAACTGGCTGTGCCCAACCACAGGTCTGCCGGCTGGCCACGCGCGGGGGGATCCCTGAGCGACACGCTGGGCAAGTACCGTTTCCTCAGCAACGACAAGCAGTACGACAAGCTGCTGGAGACCGATACCACCGGTTACGTGAAGTACCGCCTGAAAGGCGACCCGACTGTCTTGGAAAACGACCTGCTCCAGAACGCCGAAGCCTTCCGATCCAACTGGCAAGCCTATACCAGCGAAATGCGCTAGACCGATCGCATCATGCAGTTCACGTCAATTTACCCGCAACGCGCGGCGAAGGGCGCCCCGCCCCAGCCGGCGCCGGAGATCCTCTACTCCTGCGCCACGGGCGATCCCGGCAGCCCGCTGGTCTTCCCGCTCAACGCCGTGCGCTGGCTGACGCCGCCACGCCAGATCGCTGCCCTGGTGACGCACTCTTCCCACGACCGATTCTCGGCGGAGCTCTTCCACTTCGGCAAGGAAACGCGGCCCATGGAGGCGGAGCTCTCCCTGCTCAAGCCCGGCTCGTATACGTTCATGGTGCGGCAGAAGGACGGAGGCAAAGTGCTCGCCACGCGGGCGTTGCCGGTTGTCGGCACCCGTACGCGCGTTGTGTTCTCCTTGCCTCCGCGGGTCCCGTGCGAAGTAATGATAACAAGGCGCTGATTCACCGACAGGGAAGTGAACAGGAATGCCTCGGTTTGGGATTGAAAGACAGGAATCTTACCAATCGCGGTAAAGTGCGAACGAGACTATGCTATGCAGCGAACGCCTGTTCGAGAACAGTTCAGGGTGGGGGGAGGAGGCAAAGATGATCGCACGCCGCAGACAAACATTTGCTCTCGTCGTCGTATCTGTCGAGGTTGCCCTTGTCACCGCCGGTGCGGCATGGGCCGAGATGCCGCGATTTGAATATCACAGGATTGCCGAGGTGGGAAACCAGATGGGCCAGACATCGCTCGTCGATGTCGATAAGGACGGCGACCTCGACTGGGTCGTCGGCGAGCGGACAAGGACGTGGTGGTTCGAGTACACCGGCCCGGACCAGTGGATTCAACACGATCTGGGTCAAGGCGCCCGCACCGATGTCGGCGGCACCGCGTTTGACATTGACGGCGACGGCTGGATCGATCAGATAGCCGGCACTGCCTGGTACCGCAACACCGGCAAACCCCGAACGCAAGCCTTCGAGCGTTTCGACGTCGGCGCGATCAGTTGCCATGATGAAGTGCCGGTCGATGTCAACGGTGACGGCAAGCTCGATGTCGTCGCGTGCAGCGATCAGAAGGGGCAGGTTCTCACGGTCTGGCACGAGATCCCAGCCAATCCGCGCGACAAGTGGATCGTTCATAAGATCAGCGGCGGCATCCACGGAGGCGTCGGCCCGCGCGGTGTGGCCGATCTCGACGCCGACGGGGACAACGATGTCGTCCGGGGCGATGTGTGGTTCGAGAACCTCGACGGCAGGGGGCTGCAATGGAAGGAGCGGACCGGCCTGACTCCACCGGGCGGCAACCGGCCCGAGCGTTACGGCCTGGCGATCAAGGTCTGGGCCTGCGATATGGACAAAGACGGCGATCTGGATGTCGTGGAGGCGGAGGCGGACACCGTCGATGCCCGCGTCTTATGGTTCGAGAACAAGGACAAGGCCCGGTCGTGGCAGTGTCACCTGATCTCGGCGGATCACACGCAGCTGGATTTCCATTCCCTGGCCGTGGCCGATTTCGATAACGACGGCGACCTGGACGCCTACTCCGGGGGCGGGCCCCTCTCGCAGATCACCCCCAAGTGCTTCGTCTGGGAGAACGTCGACGGAAAGGGCGGGCAGTGGAAAGAGCACGTGATCCTCGAAGGCAAGGAATGTCACGAGGCCAAAGCCGCCGACGTGGATGGGGACGGCGACATCGACATCTGCACCAAGCCCTGGAACGGCAACCTGCACGTCTACCTCCGCAACATGCTCGTCGAGGACCGCAAGGCGCAGAGACGATAGCCGGAGGACACGATCCGAAGCGATGATGGCGAAGCGTCGTAAGGTTGTCTTTGGTCCACCGGCTCCAGCGGCCACTGGGAACCGTTTTAGTTGAGTACAACGCTTTTTCGCCGAAATCCGCCGCCCGTTTGCCGCCCATTTTGGTTGGTAGCATTTGGTAAGATTTGGTAGGGGTCCGGCCTGTCAAAACCGGTTAAGCCCTTGAAATTGTTAAGATTTGGTAAGACTTGGTAACCCTGGTTCCAAGAACTGCAAAACCTTTACGGTTCGAATCCGCTCGCCGCCTCCAGATGCCTTCCTAACTAAATGTCAGGTATAGACTTCCGGGTGAACGTTTTGGTCGATTAGTGATTTCCGTTTTCCACCATGGGTCCGCCTACTTTTCTTCGAACTCTCTTGTCCTGACGGATCGGGTCAGGAAAGCAAAATCTTTTCGCTGTCTCACGAAGGAAGCGCCAGGTTGTGTTGCGACTTCGCATATGCCCTGAGAATCAGCGGCCGGAAGCGTCGATCCTCGACGCAGATTTGTTCCGATTTGCTTCAAAGCGCATAAAGCGTGTACTGTTATATCAAGTAGTTAACACCACTACGGCGGAGCGCCGAATAAGCGACACTCAAACGATCAGCCAACAACTAAACGAGTGGGGGGACCCAAATGAGAAGACGCCTTTTCGTCATTTGTCTCGGATTGTCTGTGATT
>Ga0105092_10000806_pt1 | contig 16635 bp, 8 predicted proteins | sample PPLLak2March2015_FD_87021 | JGI IMG/M metagenome (GOLD analysis project Ga0105092, IMG submission 87021) | Freshwater sediment microbial communities from Prairie Pothole Lake near Jamestown, North Dakota, USA - PPLs Lake P7 Core (1) Depth... | ecosystem: Environmental > Aquatic > Freshwater >... | reverse complement strand
CTTTAGGTATGGGACGGTTAAAAATTGATAATACTTCAACTATTTGCTTCGAAACAGCATCTAATTTCTTATTACTGATTTCAATAAACGATTTGACAACTTTTTCTATATCATAAAACTGATCCATAATATTATCCAAGTTAAGGTCAGTATTATTTTTATTTGAAAGTAAATGATATACCAATTAAAAAACACGTGAAATGCCATAAGTTATTTTAGCGATTCTTGATAATTGATCATCAGTAGCATTTTTTAATCCCGATCTTCCGCTTTCATCCAATGCTCGTAAATAAGAAAGAGCAAACTCTTTTGGCAATCCTTCGTTAAGTTCTTCAGTGTGTGTGTGTTCATTTATGAAATTCTCATCGAATTCTTCTGAAAATTCATCATAAAATTCAAGAAACTTGTTAGATGTAATTAAGATCTTTGACGCAATATTATTTTTCAACGCCAGTTTACAGAAAAGCTTGAAATCTTCACATTCCTTTTTAAATTTTCCGTTTTCATCAAATAGATCATCTGCACCATCTAATAGGATTATTATGCGTTCCTTTTTCAATACTTCCAACAGTATGATAATTTTCTTATCCAATTCCTGGCAAGCCCGTTTTATCAATTCTAGTTCCTGTTGCATTTCATAAGGGCTTAAAGATTTAATCCGATCAAAAAGAATATCAAATTTTAATTCTTCTTTTTGGAGATAGAGAATTCCATCCCATTTATTTTGTAATACGTTATCAGGATATTTACCCTTTTCAATTTCCCATAAAACCTTTTCAACCAATGTCGTTTTTCCCATGCCAGGATATCCATATATGCAAATTAGTATCTTTTCATCAATCGTTAGCAGTGTATTCGTTTTAGCACGTTGTTCAATCCGATCCTGAAATCGCTCGTCAAAAAAATCATCCTCGTTTCTTCTTTTTTTGCCAATTACTTTGATTTCAATTTTATCCGGAGGCAAAGTCTTTTCTCCTAACTCTGTTTTGGTGGAATAATGACCATTTGGCGCAGCTTTAAAAAACATACCCGTAAGACACCAATATCCTTTAGCAGACCATCCCCAAAAATCAATATCATATTTTAGGGGCTCTCCATTGTCATTCAGCAAAATGTCAAGTACGTGGAAACTATTAATATACTTTTCGCTTTCATAAATACATCCGGCAGCAAAACAGTATAGTTTCCGGTCCGGATTTATTTGGGTCTCAATTATTTCATCATGTTGATGGCCATGTAATAACAGATTGACGGAATCTGCCAAAAGTCTAAATGACCGATCTCCATCAAGCAAATTTTTTAAAGGGTGATGCACCAAAACTAGTTTTAGTCCTGGCAGGAGTATGCCATTATCCCGTGTTAGCATATCTACCTGATTTTCAGTGATCTGTAAATAAGAAGTGTCATCATCATCACCAGCCAACCAAGCGCTATCAATACCAATAACATGGATATCAAAAGGAAATCCAAGATCATTTATTTTAACTTGATATCCTAAACGTGAATGTGGATTTTTACGAGGAACTAATTTTTCTCTTTGAAGATCGTTGCTAACCCATGACCAGAAATTTGCGGATCTTTTTTGAATTTCTTCCCGCCAGGTTAATATGGCACCTTCCGGACATTTTTTGCTAGATGCCATCATCCACTCAGATAATCGATCAGGATTTCTTTTCCCCCATAGCCGCATTTTATTCCAGGCTTCTTCCGATGTTTTCCTATTAATATCATGATTACCCGGGACAACGAATATGCGTTCTTTTGACACCCCGGTTGTTTTCAATATATTATTAAAAAGAGTAGTGGCTTGTCGATATTCTTCGTTTAATCCCCAATCAGCAACATCACCAGTAAAACATATCAGATCAATTTTACCTTTTGAATTGATAGTTCGTAAGATTTCAAGAAAGCTTATCCCAAGTACCCTGTTTCTACTACCCGCCTGTGACCTGACCAGGTCCCTGCGTTCGTCACTTATATCAGCAAATTCGGCACACTCATGAAGATCAGAAAGATGAAGAATTCTTAAGTGATGCATCATAATATGAAGGATTTTATTAAAAAGTTTTTTGAACAATTTAAATGATCACTTTTCAATATTGAGCTTTAAACCAAGAGTGAATAATCTTGCCTTAATGTGTTAGAGAATCAACTGAGATGGGATTATATAAAAGCAACTAAAAAGATCGCCGAAAAAATGACAATCAAAAAAAGCTATTACCTCTTAATTGAAATACCTAATAAATATACAAAATTTAAGAAGTCAAGTCAATAATTAGGTAGTATATGTTTTCAATAGTTGCCTGATGCTTTTATCTATTTTTTCCAAACCACCAAGGAAGTCAATTCCGAGGCAAGCAGGATTTTGCCCATGAGGATCCTCCTTTGGAACACACATGCAGTGCTTTAACGGCCTGTAAAACTAAGTTGTGCTAAACCTCTCCGGCGGCGACGGCACGAACTGGTTTAAGCGTTTTGTCACGATCTGCGATAGCCAATGCATCAAGAAGCTGTAACTCGTCCTTGATGACTCCCGGGTCGACACTGATGGCACGGGCGTTGTGATAGGCTTCAGCAGCAACCATGGTGAGGTTACTATCCCTGCCTAGTGCCAGTCCGGCCAGTGCCAGCGCCTTATTAAAAGCCAGGTTGTAAGCCTTGGCTGCACCGGCCAAATTTGGCTCTATTTCGCTGAGTGCTGAGTCGAAGGCCATGTTTGCCACCACTGTATCATTTTGTCGAAGCGCTATTACACCTACCAATAAATGAGTTTTTGCGTGACTGCTCAGGAATACAAACTTTCTGGCATCTTCGGCTACCGTGCGGGCGCGGGGAAGATCTCCCGCCAGGAGGCACGCCAGGGCAAGCCCATATCGCGCATTCATATGCATATGAACGGCATTCGAGTCGTCAGCGATCCTTATCGCCTCTTCATATTGTGCACAGGCGTCCCCGGGTCGACCTTCATGAACCATCAGATCACCCAAAATGGCAGTTGCCGTGCTTTCTATTAATCGGTAACCCAGTACACGGGCGAGCCGCAGTGCATTTCCGGCAAGGTCTTTTGCTGTAATATCATCTCCCTGGTTGTAATACACAATGGCCAGATTAAAGGTATCGAGACATTCCGACTCCCGGTTTCTAGCGTCCTTGTGTAAATCAATGGCCAGTTCATATTGTTCTGCAGCCTCTGCGAATCGACCGAGATCCAAAAATGTACTCGCTTGATTGCTGCGGGCGGTAGCTTCACTGTTCTTATCAGCCAGCTTCTCACACATGGTTATCGCCTGTGCATTAAACTCTAATGCATTGGCAAGGTCGCCAACTTCTCCATAGAAAAAACCATGATTTATGAGAGATAAAGCCTCATGTGTACTGCTCTTCAGTTGACGTGCGAGGGCAAGTCCATGCTTGTAGCAGCGAAAGCCATTTTCGTATTGGCCGGTCCGCGTATAGGTATATCCAAGTCTGGATAAGCTGGACCATTCGAGATAGGGATCGGTCAGCCTCCCCTGCATTCGTTCGTAATGATCCACCAACAACCTGTAATGTCCCCACAGGTCAAGGTAATAATCATCAATCTCAAGCACCACGCTGGCGGCAGCGTTGTAATCCTCGCCGGCCAGCCGCAGTTCGAACTCGGCGAGCTGCGGTGCAAGATCTTCCAGCGTCTTCCATGCCTCACGATGCTTCCGGGTTTCCTTGAAGTACTCAGCAGCGCGGTGTCGCAGTGCATAGCGCGTCAATGGAGGGGGTTCCATTTCCCGGTCATCCGGCTCTCCTTCAAGGAGCCGGCTCAAAGCATAATCCCGATCCACCTGATGCAGGTAGAAGCGTCCTACCTCGCTACGGACGAACTGCATGCTAACCAGGCGGCCCAGTGTCCTGGAACTGTCAATCCCGATGTGATACGGCTGAAGGAGGTAGTCCACTGCCACCGCAGGAACCGGAGCGCCATATGCGGCAAGTGCCTTGATGACATCCTGCGCAAGTGGATCGAGACGGTTGAATGCCTCTCCAACGAGATCGCGGACAACATCTTCTACTTTAGATCCAAGTTGTTTTAATTCTTTGAGTAAGTCACGCAAATTCGTGCTACGATCGGTTCGAAGAATTCCGATGATGGCTTCCAATGCCCGTGGAAAACCGCGGGTCGCCTCGCGGGCCTCAGTAAGTGGCGCATCGGGTGCGTTGAGACCCAGTGTTCCGCCGGTATCCATTGCCTTTAAGATATTTTCAGCATATGGCGACTTTAATCCCTGGTCGAGTTCCAGGGAGTCCTGTAATCCCGGCTGAACACGCAGCAGAACCTGTGGTGCCACGCGTGTTGTTATAATAACCTTGAGACCATGAGGTGGCGCCTCAAGCAGGGCCTGCAGTGCCTCGTCGAGTTCCCCATCCTTGATGGTCTGGGTCTCGGCGTCAACCACATCCTCGAAATTGTCTAGGAGAATAATGGTCCGGCCATGAGGAAACTCTGTTAAAAGCGCTTCCATTTGTGTCTTACAGCTTTGCCTGGGATCTTTGTATATCAGGTCGAGGTACTTCGCTTTTTCTTCAGGCAATAGTTTGCAAAGGTCGTAAAACAGATTCGGGAAATTGACCGGATGGCCTGAGCGGGAACTAAGGTATATGATGCCGTCAAGGTTCAATTCTCCACCATCATCCGGCAGCATTCCTCCTTCCAGCGACCGCAACAAGCGACAGACCATCGCCGTCTTCCCTACGCCACCCCTGCCTACGACCGTCATCAACCGCATGTTTTCGGCGCGCAGAAAACTCCCGATCAGCCCGGTTTCCACATGGCGATCTTGAAAGTACGCGGGCGCGATCAATGGCGGGCGGTTAATGAAATGGGTCAGCACCTTCGATGAGACTGGAGCCTCCGGCTGACGCTCACGCTCCAGGCCGCGCTCGATATTCTTTTGGGTCCGGTCCTGTGCCGCCCCAGGATTTTCGATTGTGGTTCGCTGAGCCTCAATCTGCTGCTGCAATTGTAAAATTTCTTCCTCGATTCGCATTTTATCGGCCTGTGAAGCGCTGGCAAGATCGCGGCGGGCGTCTTTTAGCCTCTCGTTCATCGCGTACAGCAAACCCTCGGGGGTTGAACGCCAGCGAACATGCTCTCGTAACCGGGCGAGGCCTGCATCAAACGATTCAGCAAAAAGGATTGGTTCACGCGGCTCCAACCGGAAAGGCAGCTCGGCATCTGGTTGAATCACCAGCGGAATGATTGGCTTCTTGTACTTGAGTGCGCGGATCCATTCCGACATACAAGGACAGTTCGGATTGACGCTGTCACTTGTCATAATATATAGAACACCCTGGCAGTCCCTTAGAGCCTGAAGAACCTGCTGATAGTGGTCGATCCCCGGTTGAATTTTACGCTGATCGAGCCAAACGGGAATACTCGGCGGTCCCGCAGCCAGCTGATCAGCCAATTTGAGCGCGATGTCCCCGCCATCTTGACTGGAATAGCAGATGAAAAAAAAAGAATCCTTCACTAACTTACGCTTGTTTTTAATCCTTCAGGGATGTTTGATTTTCGATCTCATGTATTGCCGATGCGCTGTTGCTGCTCGGTAATCTGATGCTTAAGTTCAACAATATCCTCTTCGATCCGAAGCTTATCCGCTGCTTCGCTGCGGATAAGTTCACGATGCGCGTCATCCAGCCGTTCCTTCAGCGTATGCAATACGCCTTCTGGCGTAGCACGCCAGCGGATGTGTTCGCGCAGGCGAGCCAAACCACTGTCGAATCCATATGTGAAGTCAACGTACTGTCGTGGTTCAAGCCGAAAGGGCATTTCGGCATCCTTGTGGAACAGGAGTGGCATAATTGGTTTGTTATACTTAAGCGCCCTTGTCCATTCCCGTTTGCACTCGGAATTAGGACTAACGCTATCCCTTGTCATCACAAACAGAACGCCGGTACACCTCTGCAATGCCCAGACGATCTGATCGTCATAATCGATGCCAGGCTGAAGATTGCGACGGTCAAGCCAGACGTTAATACTCGGCGGGCCGGCGGCAAGCTGGTCAGCCAATGTGAGTACGACGTTTTCGCCGTCAGCTCGTGAATAGCAAATGAAATAGAAAGGTTCAGCCATAATTTTCTCCTTCCCAAGCACTTAATTTCAAAGTATTATGAATATATTAATACTTAATAATTCAAAAACAGTGCTTTTTTATATATAAAATTTACTAATAAAAAAGTAATAATCCAAAATATTGAACCAGGACAGGGAATAAATCAGCCTTTCCTTGAAGCCTTAACTTTCTAAGGACACTCGGTTATTTTTGCCCGGGAGCCCGATAACCGACAGACATTTTCAATGCTGCATCAATATCTTCAGGCGTAAGGAGAACAGTGGTCGAAACTGAAACCACACCTGATGAGTTAACTCTTGATACAGCGGCTGCAGCAGAGATATCATCCGGAAGCTCAACTGTAACATAAGCATCATGCTCACCAAAAGCAAAGTAGAAGGATTCTAATTTACCACCCATTCCTTCGATCATTTTTTGAACCTCTGATCTTCTTTTAGAACCTCCATCCTCGATTAATCCCTTAACACCGTTAGAATTATAAGATGCTTTAATCAGATACTTTTTCATAGTTTTTGGTTTTAATATTCATACGTATAAAATTGTTCGGTCACTCATCCAGATTTTTCTGATCTACGCGATTCTAACATTTTAAAATTTAATATGTTCAAAGGATATTCTAATAACTGATGGAGATTTGAAACGAAGAATAACTATTTTTTTACCTGATACATCCCATGGTGTACCTTACCCTGACGGTTTGGAGCATACCATGAACGGTTCCTGGCATTTCCGCCTCCCTGATTTCGGGTTATTTATTGATGGAATTCGTGTAATTTTTTGAAAAACACTTGACTTAAGGCGTTAAATTTCATACATTTAGAGTTGATTTATTCTCACTTATCAGAAATGGACATTGCATCAGCTTTTACAAAGCTATACATATATAGAAATGTATCAGTTTTGGATGTGAATTAGGGCATTATTCTTTCAAATTTATATGTAGATAAAGTCTTTTTTGATGTAATCCTTATCGGTGATTGGATCACACTACATTATATTAGTGAACTATCCAGGAAGAAATAATCATGAAAGATGAAAGGAATTCTTTAATTATTAAGATCATCAAGGAGCAGCCAAACAAGTATGTATTGACGATTACGGTAGGCTTTACCGAAAACGAATTTCTCTGAGTTTAAAAATAATTACCTAATCCTAAAAATCATGGATGAAATTAAAACAAATCAGGTAGGGCTAGTTACCAAACAAGATCCTGTTACACATGAAAGATTTAACATGGCAAAATGGGTTCTGATTTTTGGACTGGTTGCAGTTTCAATTCTCGGTCTCGCTGCAATTGTATTCACTGCAATATGGGATAAGTCTGATGAAATCTTTTCAAATGTGAAAGATATTTTGACCATGGTGTTACCCCTGATAGGTGCCTGGGTTGGTACAGTGCTGGCCTTTTACTTCTCAAAGGATAACTTCAAGGCAGCTTCAGATAGTACAAGGGATCTTTTAAGCGCATTCAAGTCATCAGAAGAAAAACTGAAAACGATCCGCGTTGCGGATGTGATGATCAAAACCGATGCAATAACGAAACTGATCCTCGACAAGGATGAAAAACTGATTAACCTTAAAGTTGATATTATTGACAGCAAACTCGAAAAAGACAAGGATAAGCCATATAACAGACTGCCTGTTCTAACCGATAAGATGTATCCTAAATACATCATTCACAGGAGTCTATTCGACAAATACTTTTATAAGATGACCCTGGCTTCCAAAAAGATCGAAGATCTTACGCTGGCAGATATGTCAAGTGATCCTGATTTTGTAAATCCGCTGACCAAAAGTTTTGGGACTATTAAGGTAGATTCTAATCTGGCAGAAGTAAAACACTTGATTGACACAGTTCCTGATTGCCAGGATGTTTTCGTTACAGATTCCGGGACACCAGATTCTAAAGTCATCGGTTGGATAACAAATGTAATTGTGGCCAAGGCTTCAGTCATTTAGGAAGGAGACCTAATTTATTAATCAAAAATTATACGCCATGAATAATATTTTTTATGAAAAGGATGGTGATCCTTTAAAAATTAAATTCAAAGTTGAAAATGGGGTAATTGCGATTGCTTATACTATTAAACTATCGGAAAGGGATAGTAATAAGGCCGTAGCTTATTATGATGGTGATAATCAGAATCCTGAAGATGACGTTTATTTTTTACCAATCCCGATTGAGCAGAATAATGAACGCATATTACGCCTAAGTGCTACTTTCTATCCTTTAGATTTAGATTTAAGCAAAAAGTATTTAATTAAACTCGAAGTCTATCAGAGAGATATATTGCTTGATTCTATTGAACAAGACGGGGATTTAACATTATCAACGCAAGCTATACTGTTATTTGCCAAACTTAAAATAAAAGGAGAATGAAAAAATGCAAAGCCTTTCTTTGTATTTGCCTCTTATTTTACATGCATTTAATAAATGCCCAGGAGGAAATTAACGTTGATACATTAATCAGGAATTTGCGATTAAATTTTGCTGTTCCTGATCTGCCTGCTTTCAATGCATTGCAATCGGACCCGGGTAATCTGCTTCGACCTGCATCACCTAAGGAGTTCTCATTTATAGCGAACCAGTTTTTCAACGGTAATAATATTATAATACCAAAATCAATTGCAATTGAAATAGCCCCGATAGTACTAATCAGATATAACAAATTAACACTTAAAGATTACCAAAAAAATCCCATTCTTTATAACACAAGGATTTCTTTGGGAACCCTACGAGATAGTACAAATATTTCGCATCTGGCAATAGGTTTCAGGACTACCTTAATTAACAAAGGAGATATTAAAAATGACAAAAATCTCAGAAAAGTAATTGAAGATTTAAGATCAATTAACAGAAATAGAAATGAATATTATGATCAGCAACTTATAAAGCTGGGTAAAAGTGAAGAATATTTTGCAAATCACCCGGAGTTGAGGATAAAGTTTGATCAGGAATTTGATAGTATTATCCATAATACTGGTCAAACTATTAAAGATTATAAGGAGTACAATAGCTGGAATGCGGAAAAATTAGATATTGCCTTTTCCTTTGTCGGTTCTTCGCAGGATTCAGCTTCAAAACACATAAAATACAATTCATTTCTGGCATGGATTACTTATGCCAGGCCAGTTGGAAAAAATGGTCAGATATTAGGGGGGCTTAATTTTAATTCATATAAAGTTGAGAACTCAACTTATTTTGATTTTAGTTTACAATCAAGGTTTTACATTGGAATGAATCAGTTGAAAGGTTTTGTTGAAGGCCAGTACCTGCATAAGAATATAGATAACACAAATAACATAATAGGCCGGTTGGGCTGCGAATACCATATATACAATGGAATTTGGGTAGATTTTAATGCAGGTATTTACAAAGGAATTACTCATAATACTTCTGATTTTGTTTCAAGTTTCCGATTAATATATGCAATTCCGGGGAATTATTAATAATGGAAGAAGTTCAAGCTATTTTACATTTCATTTTGATGATTTAGAGAAAGATTATTGGTCGACATACAATGAGAAAATTAAGTAACATATAACCTTTTTAAACTTTTTTTATCAGATCAAACCCCAATCCACTGCTTCCCTCCCCTCGTCCGGTGGTTTTGTGAACTCCAAACCACACAAATACTTTCCCGCCATTCCAGCGGGCACGCTTATAGGCTTGTGCCACCCGAACACCAGATCGTGGTACTTCCTCCTCGTGTATAAAATAGGGATCTTTTGCTGCAAGGCCTACCTGGAGTAAAGAAGTCCGGGGCCGGATCTTGTCAGGCTTTTCCGGATTACCAATGAGAATGCGGGGCATGGCTGCACGCTGTATCTGAACTTCCCGGTTGCTGCCCTGCACATGCGCGGGAATGAACGGTATCCAGTTTTCAGGAATAACATTCATTACTTCATACCGGATTTTTGCCTCCTCATCCCCGTCTTTTGCGGGCGGATCAGGAACAGGTACAACCACCGAATCGTCGATCAGCTTTTGCAGGAACCCATGATATTCATTTGAAGCTTCAAAACCGGATTTACTACCGCCGCCTGGTAAGGGTATAATCGCTTCTACCCCCCACACCATATTCGCCATTTCATCGCGAATGAAGAGGATTTCCTCCAGCGGTTTGCTCTCCTGAATTTTAGGCACTGTCGGTAATAACAAAAGATCAGTATCTTTGGGAGAAGGTCTCTCACTGTCCACTTTCATAGAGAACATATTCCAACGTAAAGAATCACCGGCTGATCCGGATCCTGCCGGGTCGATCCAGAAGTTTTCACCGAATGAATTCGTGAGGGTGAGCCCCTTTATTTTTGTGAGTGTGGCTACCGGCAGTTTATAGGGTATCAGGTACCAGTCGTTTGCATAAATAAGTCCGAATTCAATGAGCAGCAACTTGGACAGTTCGGTGGTATCAGGCTTTATATAACTGTAATTTGTCCGTGAATCTTCAAAGCTCCACCACCGGGTATTGGGCATGCCTTCAAATTGTACCGGTGCAGGTATAAGGCTTTGCGTGATTTTTTTCGGCGGAACCGTAACCGGTGTGCCCTCCGGCAATTCACCCAACGAATTCGTGTCTTTTGTCACATCCACGTTATACCAATCAAGATGTCCATGGTAATATTCCTCTGCATGCATTACTTTCTCAGATGTTGCTTCCGTGGCAGAAATCGCAAACTGGTATTCGAGATGATCCGGTGCCCAGGCATCGTTCACCGGGTCGGCTGGTTGATAGAAAAGATCGTCGAACCAATCACGATACGTTTTCTCCAGGTCATCGAACGCATTAAACGGACCCGCAAGGGGAAAGTCGGGCAGGTCATAGTAATGAGGAACTTTATTGCTTTTGAGTTCAAAATAAAGTTTAGCCCCGTCGATCATTCGTCCGGCTACAGCATTGAATTGCTGCCAGGTTTCCTGGTGTGCACAGACAGCAGCATCTTCCTTATGGGCGGGATCCGGTTTTTTAATTCCATAATGATCGAGAAAGAATTTTTTGGTTGATGCAAGCAGCCCTTTGTCCTTTAATAGCTGGAACCAACGTCGGCCCATAATGAGCCGGATATCCAGCGATATATCCTGCTGAAAGGTTGAGAACGGTAACTGTCGTTGTTCCACTTTTGCCTCAAAGGGAACAGATTTATCGAAAGGCTGAACACTTTGATTGTCGGCTTTATATTTGTCAAGTTCAACAGAACTCGTGCAAATCTTAGCGGTAACTGCACTGCCGGCATCATCACCTTCAAATTCCCCGAGTTGCCACTGGCGCGTGAGCATCCACAACGCATCGCGTACTTCTGCTTTTAAAGCACGGTCAAAATTATTTGATTTCGGCCGGCCTTCAAGGCGACTCCAGGCAAAAGTCAAAGGAAAGATTTTCTCCTTTGTAATGGCTTTGAGTGAAGCTTCAGTAGGTATAAGCATAATAATCTGCTGTTTATTATTCTTTCGGGATCGGTTGATCAAAATTCCTAACCAGTTCCTGGGCCATATAATGCACTTTGCTATCCAACACAATTGAATAGGGAAACAGGCTTTCTGCCCCTATTACTGCTGGCAGGAATGTGGTAAACGGCGTGGTTTCAATCTGCTCCGGTCCGATTGCACGTGATTTTGAGGCATCGAGAGTATACGCCAGGGCATCTACCAGATCATTCCACTGCCAGTTGCCTTCCAGCCTGGCAGGTGCAACCAAAAGGAGTGTTTGGGGTGCCTCGCAATTCGGACGATCATAATGGAAAGTAATACCCGTGGTTTCCTCTTTTGCCGGTATTACTTCTGTCCATTCATCAGCCAGCACACCGCAAACTTCGTTTGGTGCCACAGCCGCTGCATTGGTAAATACTGTGTATAATAACGTATTTCCTTCTTCCATATTCACATCTCCTTCAGGGAATGACAAGGCCATCCAATGGTATTTCTCAGTTTTAAAAGGTAATTGTACAGGATGAATGGTCAGATCATCTTCATTTAAATTAAATGCTTCCCGTAAAAGAATACATTTTTCCAGGTGGTTCATTTTTTCATGCACACGCGCAATTCCGTGCAGCCAGTCTTCCAAAGGATTTAACCGGGCCTCTGTTGTCTTCAGATGATTCAATAAATTGCCTGTATCATTCCACGAATTGCTGATTTCGGACTGCAAAGCTGCTGGTAATGCATATCTTGGAAACATTTTGAATTGATCGCCCAAGATTATTTTTGCCACAGCCTCTGTTTGTTTGACCTGATCGATAATACTCAAAGCAGGCAGGTTTGCCAGGATAGCTTCTGCAGCAGGAATTTTCTTTATTTCCAGATCATCCATTAATGATTTGGCACGAGCCTGCAAATCGTAAATGAACAAAGGTATCTGTCTGGTTTCGTTGCTGATATCCAGGGGTTCGGAATCAAAAAGGGACGCGTTAATTAGCCGGATGGATTGCAGCAAGGCAAATACGGTACTAAAACGAGTGTTTATAATCGTTTTTAACTTTGACAGCTCTGCATCAAATAATAATTTTTTGGCCTGAACAACTGGTAAGGTAACTCCGGGAGTAGTTGCAGATGATATAAGCCTTTCCATACTTAATAACTCTTCTTCCGTTGGAGTTGGATTTTCCGCCAGCAGATCATATTCCGCTGATTTTTTTTGCCAGCGGTCAATCACTTCCTGGACTTTTTTCCTGAGCGCTGTATACCATTGTCGCCTTGTTGTATAAACAGAGCCAATACTGGTTTGTTGAATACCGTAACCACCGAGTAATAAAAGAAATGCAGCAAAACGTTCCATTGTATTTTCGGCATTTTGCCGGATTGATTCAAGTTGCGGTTCGGTTATTGTGACGAAGTCAGGCAGGTTGCGCAGAACATGTACAATACCTCCCGGTTTTGTTGCATTGTTTAAATCTGTTTTTAATTTCTCAATGAGGTCTTTTGTTCTTTGCGAAGGCAGTTCAGGCGAGGGCAATTCCTTTTTATCCACTTCATTTGGTAAGCCAATATCCCCGGGGCTCAAGGAGGGGGATTCAGTTATCAGAACCCTTAGGCTTTTAACAAGGGGCATAAGCTGGAAAACAGAAAATTTATTAACAACTGCAGGTTCCTCAATATAGTTAAAAACTATATCTCCGTCAATGAGCACATCCCCGCCAAGTTGCAGGTGAAGGATCAAGCGGTCATCAAGTTCATTCAATGCATGACTATCCAGGGAATTTAACATATATAGCAGATCGATAGGCTCCAGACCGATATCCTGCAAAGTAACTTCCTCTTTTTTCACCAATCCGGTGGAGCGGCTAACATAGGAACATTGACAAACAACGTTGCCCAGGGGAGGCAGAATCGCAGTCAGCCATTGGTTTACTGAAGGCTCAGATTGTGCACGGGGGCCGGAAGCAGCATTCAGCGGAATATACTGGAATGGTATTGAAACGCGGTGTGTGAGTGTAGGACCGCTTCTTGGAGTTCTGATCACATCCGGCTCCTGGGGGTAATTGCCCTTCGTATAGCTTTCCAGTACTCCCGCAGCCCGGTCATAATTACCCATCACCATATGGTGAACACTTTCTGCCACTCCCAGATCCGCTACTGCATCTGATATATCAATAAGCTGTTCAACAGTTTGCGCGATGGCGTTTGCAATGGTGCTATCAGCCGCAGGTAAGTCCAGATCAAACGGATATTTCTTATTTGCAGGATTGGTTTGCTTTATTACATGATTAACAAGGTTTAGTCCGTGAACCACATTACGTGCCTCGATAGCTGTTATAGGCACGGATTCCGGATCAACAGAAGGATCACCGGTGTTTATAATATTGGTATCTTTTATCTTCTCCGCATTGAGCGGGAATATTTTCCGAATCGCATAAATAAAACTGTCGATTTTTTTAGAGGTTAGATCTGAACGATTATGCAAAGTTCTTTCAAAATGATATCCCAGCAAAGCGGGGAGACTTTGTCCGCCCTGGATACCTTCGATAACGGATAAAGCCAATCGTATCCGTTCGGATGACAGATTAACAGCCAGCACATTACTGGCGTCAGGTTTACCATGTGATACATAACCATTGCGCAGCACGGCGGCGGTTACACCCTGATTGAGAGAAGGGGTATGAATGAATCCCTCGTTGGCAGAATCAGTTACGAAACTCTTCGTTCCATCGGGGTTGAAATCCACAACCAGGTCGGCGGGAATTTCCTTGGGGGAAAGTATTTTATTTTTTTCAGGCCTGACGTTTTCGAGCCATCCAAAAGCACCGAGGAAAATACCTGTGTTTCTGCTATCCCAAGATGTACCAGGATGGTTGTTTCGCAAGGAAGATAATTCGCTTGTGAGAATCGAAGTTTTCCAAGCATCCAAACGGTAACTGCAGGAATCGAGATGTTCTACAAATGCGCGTTCCAATCTTGCCGTGGATGCACTTTTAATGTTTTCCAATGCTTTTATCTGTAAGGCCAGGTATTTGGAAAAGAAGGGTATCTCCGCTTCAAAAAGGGAGTCCCGGATAAATTGTGAAACTGTTTTGTTGGGAGATATGGCAGGGATGGTATCATATAAAAGGGCATAACGGCTTTCTGTTACTTCGCCTTTAAAGGATTGGTGAGTAAAAGCCTGTTCGGTGCGCATAGTGGCAATTTTTTCCTGGCTTATTGCATTTTTTTCTTCGGCAGCATCAACTGCGCTTTTATGGTACCCTAATTCCAGTGCATATTTCAGCAACTTATACAATTCCGCTGCCGGCCGTTCTGTAAGTCCCTCGCCGGTTCGTACGGCATTCTCGCCTTTATTGGCCTGAATGATCAAAGCTTCTATGTAATTCTTATGATCGGCGGTATAATCACGAATATCGTCCACCTCAGAGAGGGGCCGATCGTCGATCAATTGATTTACAGGTACCTGCCATGATGTACCCAGTAAGGCAGCAAGTTGGGGCATAATGTCTGAAGGATAACCCAGAGTCTGATGCAGCAGGTCGAGTGCTTTTTGTACTGCCTGTTTGTTCAATTTAAAGCCTTGCTTGATGATGCTCATCTTGTTCTTCATTTCAACAAGGCTTTCCAGGTAACGCCGGTGAAATTCCACGGAGTTTGGATGCAGGCCGATAATATCAAGCAGTTCCTGGTATGGTTTCTCCGAGGCCATTGCCACAAAGGGAACGCCGCCAAGCATATTGCTCTTCCAGTAGCTATCCATCTTCAACAAAAGCTGATAGAGGTTATTGATAAAAGCAAGATTTCCTTTATCAAATTCAAAAAGTATTGGACCGTCGTTAGTAATCTCCATCCATTGGAGCCTGTTGAATGCGGCCGCGGGTAATATTCCGTAAGGCTGATTTCCAATTCGGACAGCAGGTACCGGTCCGCGTCCGCTTACATAGGAATTAAAAAAATTCCGGATCCGCAACAATGATTCTCCCGAAAAGCCCCCCTCCATCAACGATTCCAATACATACCCCATGGTTGCAGGCCACAATGCTAAATTCATATTCCGAGCCTCTGCCTGGTCTGTTGAATCGCAGTGTAAAACCTTTTTGAATGTTGTATAATCCAGTCCCAGCCATTCCGCCATCCACTGACCATCACTTTTAAGGGTTGCCTCGGATTCTTCCTTAAAGCCTTCCTTCAGATTAAAATAGAGATCAAAGGTACTATCCGGATCTTCCGTTCCTGTATAACCTGAATCGGAAGAACCGGTGTTATTGGTGGGTGTACCCTGAGGCAATATGGTGAACCCTTTTTTGCTGAAATAGTGATGATCGAATAATTCTTCCAGCTGTTTTTTACCGGTTTCTTTATCACTCCCTAATTTCACTCCGAGAACAACGAGACGCTGAAATCCATTTAGCTCATCGGCTGCCAGATCCATGCGAAATCCCATACCAATATTTACTGCCCTGTCGAAATCTGCCACCCATTTTATTGCTTCCGCAAATTCCAAATCACCCTGAGGCGTTTGTTTGAATTGTTCTTCGGCATCCACTGAAGGGTCAGGACTCGTGGGCAAGGGATAAGGAATGACATTGCCGAAAATGGGTTCCATGGGCACGCCATTTTTATATCGAATCAGTGCCAATCGTTCAGGCAGCAGATTAACCCGCGACGGTTGAGACCAACCATGTTCCTTTCCTGAGATTTTTTCGAGATCATTAAATACTGCTACGGCAATTTTTAGATCAGCCTCTTCTCTTTTCTTAATTTCAAGGGGTAATTTTTCATTGAAGTTTACCGGCTGGTAGGATTCAATAATCTTATCGGCATCCAATCCGGCATTGTTATTATTAAAATCCTGTTTGATCTGTTTTATCAGGGAATCATTTCGGTCTGCAAACCATAATTTGCTGAATAATCCGAAGATACTGTTTTGAAGTGCAGGATTCCAGTTATCCGTGGCAATGGAAAGTATAACTGTTTTTGAACCGCGCAATGGAAAAAAGCTTTTTGCAGGATCGGGTTTTAATTGGCGGGTGATCCAGGCAGCACGTCCGGCACTGGAGGCAGATACCAATAATGCCCAGGCTGCTTTCTGCAGCTTCAGTACGGCCG
>Ga0105092_10000804_pt1 | contig 16646 bp, 9 predicted proteins | sample PPLLak2March2015_FD_87021 | JGI IMG/M metagenome (GOLD analysis project Ga0105092, IMG submission 87021) | Freshwater sediment microbial communities from Prairie Pothole Lake near Jamestown, North Dakota, USA - PPLs Lake P7 Core (1) Depth... | ecosystem: Environmental > Aquatic > Freshwater >... | reverse complement strand
TACTCCCTGGTTGAAGTAGTGGACAAGCATTGCTCCGGGACAGTATCAGGTTCGGCCGTTATAAATGTTACCCCGGCTCCCGAAGTTGACATTCAGGGGCTGGCCCCGGCTTACGACAAAGACTACACCCAGATGGTCGGCATTTCCGGTACGCCCGCTGGAGGAACATTCACAGGTCCGGGGCTGTTTTTCTCCAATCCCAACTGGTATTTCCTGCCACGTTACGCACCGGTCGGGACACATAATATTGTATATGCATACCGGGAATCCCCCGGCTCTTGTTATGGATACGATACAACCGTCGTAAGAGTTCTGGAAGCAAATGCAATCGTTGAATTCCCTGAAAACCGGTTAAAATATTGCCCCAATGAAGAACCCTTTGTAATTACAGGTGTGAATCTGGTGAGTGATACGGGAAGCTTTTCAATTACAGGAGGAATTGGCCTGACAGACAACCTTGATAATACAGCCACAATTGATCCTTCAAAACTTTCGGTAGATGATTACACGGTCACTTACACCTATTTTGATGGAACTGTCCTGTCAATGGAAATAAAATTTGAGGTGGGCGATCCCCCCGTTTCAAATTTTACCTGGGATACTGAATGCTTTAAGCCGGGAGAGCCTATTTCCTTCCGTAATACTTCCACCTCCAATTTCGGGAATATTATCGGCTCCTTCTGGAAGGTATATACTTCCACCGGCTTTGATACCACCTCCACAAGAGATATTACCTATACTTTCCCGGAGGCAGGAAACCATGATATTGAACTTGAGATACTGACTTCCTATGGCTGTAAAAGCATGACCAAAAAGACCTTCGGACTCAAACCAATTATCAGTCTGGCAGGCAGCACATATATGGAAACCTTTGATGATTCTGCTCTTCTGTGGCAGAGCCGTACAAATACTATTCCTGCAGTAAATAACTGGATGCTGGGTACTCCTTCAAAAGGTTTTACAGGTTCTTCTTCTCCGGAATATTGCTGGTTCACCCAGATTCCTTCCACCAGCTCTCCCCGTGAACAATCATACGTGATCAGCCCCTGCTTTGATTTTACAGGAACCGTAAGGCCTATGCTAAAAATGAAGATCTGGCGCCTGTTTGATTCCAACCGGGATGGAGCCAATATACAATATACCATTGACAGCGGCAAAACATGGACCTTATTGGGCCAGATCGATGATGGCATAGAATGGTTCAATAATTATAACATCCTCGGTAATCCGGGTGGTTCGCCTGTCGGCTGGTCCAGCAATTCAGCCGGTGTCGGCAATGATACCAGGTGGGTTGATGCAAAGCATTCACTGGAAGGGCTTAAAGGCAAAACACCTGTGCAGTTCAGGATAACATATGGTTCCGACGGCACGGCACATAACAACAACGGGATTGCCTTTGATGACGTATGGATTGGAAGGCAAAACCGGGTTGCCCTGATGGAGCATTTTACAAATGCCTCGGATGTGGAGAGCAAGAATGCCAATGTTCTGCTCAACAACCTTGTAAATGAAGACACTTTGAACATCATCGATCTTCAGTATCACACATCATTTCCCGGGGACGATCCCTTTAATGAACAGGAGCCTTATGCCCCGGGGGCCAGGGTATTATACTATGGCCTGCCTGATGTACCCTATTCGATTCTGAACGGAGGATACACTGCTAAAAACCAGTTTGATTATAACGGCCATCCTTTGGATGCCAATACAGTTCACATTGAATCGCTTCTTGAAAGCATATTCACCATTAATATCAACTCCCACCTGACACTGGACCAAACGGGCCTTGTCATTGAGATTCAGGTGGCAGCACAGACGGATATTCCGGCAAAAGAACTCACAATTCATATTGCCATGATAGAGAGGAAAATAACGGAGGAGACCGGTATCAATGGCGAGACTGTTTTTGAAAGCGTGGTGAAGGCACTTCTGCCTGACGCCGCAGGTACCACAGTTAGTAATGCCTGGTCAATGGGAGACCAATATGAGGTTAAATACACATGGACGATAGAGAACCTGTACAATTTCGGAGAACTCAGGGTGGTTGCATTTATCCAGGATGAATCAACCGGGGAGGTTTACCAGGCTGCCATAAGACAGGCTGCCGTCTCATCGGCAACCACAGAAATTCCGGCCGGACTTTTAAATAAGTTTGTTGTATTCCCCAATCCGGCTTCGGATCAGGTGTTTGTCCGATTTGAAAAACCAGTGACCAGGGATGTCAGGATTGACATTTACAATAATTTGGGTAGCTTGATTTATTCAGGAAAAGTTCCCCCGGGAGAAATTGAAACTCAAATTTCCACCGGGTTCTGCCCCGATGGAATTTATATCATCAGGGCGATAACCAACGATCAGATTTTAGGCACAAGAAAACTGACTATTACCAGATAGGTGCATTTTTTTTAAACTTGCCGGCCAGTTGTTTGTTCTTGAATCATGAGGGATTACCGGCTAAATTCAACCCGTTGTTTTACCCGTTGCTTTTATGAAGAGTAAAAGCAGGCAATGCATTTATCATTAACAATCGGATGGTCATGAAAACTGTTTATACCCTTAACGGTTTTATAACCCAGATTCCCAGGCTTCTTTTTTTCACCTGTCTTGCATTTCTATCCTCGTTTGTCTATTCAAACCCTATCCCCGACGATATTGAAATTGCTCCTTCCCTGGATAATATTGAAACCTCAGATCTGGTATATGCCGAAGGAAGCGGAAGGATCAGGATAACAAATACCCTTAACGTGGAGGATGTGGACAGCAAAACAATAAGGTCGGCGTCCGTACGGATTACAAACGGTTACAACCTATTCGAAGATGTTTTGCGATTTTCGAATCAAAACCGGATTTCCGGAAACTGGAATGCCCTGACGGGAATTCTGACTTTAACAGGCAGCGCTTCTCTATCAGACTATGAAACTGCGTTAAGGAGTATACAGTATGAAAATACAAATAAAATCAATCCTTCCTCATCGCAGCGGACAGTCACTTTCCGGATAAGCGACGGTTTAAGCAACAGCAATACCGTTTCCAGAAACATCACGATTGTAGCCATAAATAAATCCCCGGTTCTGTCGCATCTTGAATCGGTTCCTCTTGAATATTGCATGAATTCCGGGGCTGTTCCTGTTACTTCATCGATTGATATAAATGATCCCGATAATCCGACCCTTGCTTCCGCTACCATTCAGATAATTACCACGTACAACCTCCAGGAGGAACTCCTCTTCACTAACCAGGAAGGCATAACGGGAACCTGGGATGCTGCGGGTAAGAAACTGACCCTGACGGGTAATGCCCCCATTAGCAGTTACCAGGCTGCTATACGGAGTATCAGGTATGAAAGCACCAATTCAATTAATCCGGTCCTGAATAACCACGACCTCACCATTACAGTTAATGATGGAAATTCTTCCAGCAACACCGTAAAAAGGGCTATTGAGATAAATGGCCGGATCAGCGTTGTTTTAACTGGAACGGCTGGTATTTGCAAGGACGTAAGTCCAACAACACCTTTGTTGGTCTCCTTTACCGGAAGATCCCCATGGACATTCAGTTTAGTGCGGGATAATGAAAATGAAGTGATTTATAAGAACATTACCCAAAATCCTTTCACCGTTGAAGTTAACAAGGAAGGAATATACCGTGTTATAGCCGTCTCAGACGGGTATTGTCAGGGTGATACCATCGGATCGGGCTATGCCCGGATCACAATTAATACTGCCCCCACGGCCGTACTTTCAGGTAATGACACTATCTGTGCGGGTGATTCGGCGCAAATTCAGATCACATTGACGGGAACTGCACCCTGGAGTGTTACACTTGTAAATGGACAGAACCGGACCACGATCAACGATATCCGGAATTCGCCCTATGTTGCAAGGGTATCCGCTGCTGGTGTTTATTCCCTTGCAGATGTGCAGGATGCTAACTGTAAGGGAAAGGTCTCAGGGACGGCCAGCGTAAGCCAATATGTAACCCCCACAGCAGTTATTTCCGGAAATGCCACCATATGTAAGAATTTATCTGCGGATCTCAGCGTGTCGCTTACGGGTACTGCTCCATGGGATTTCAGCTACAAACGGAATACGGATGCCCCGGTAAGGGTGCAAAATGTAATCCAGAGTCCTGAATTAATATCAGTGAATCTTGCAGGGGCCTATACCCTCACTACTTTACGCGACCGGCATTGCACGGGGACTGTTACCGGATCTGCCGTAATTATACAGAGTCCAACACCCGAAGTATCTATTTCCGGACTGGATCCCCTTTACAACAAAGAATACGAACAATTGGTCCCGATCACAGGTAGCCCGGCGGGAGGGACTTTTTCAGGACCGGGCCTGTTCTTCTCAGAACCAAACTGGTATTTTTTACCACGATACGCCCCCCTTGGTATTCTCAACATTGTTTACGCCTACCAGGATTCCCCCGATGGGTGTTTTGGTTATGATACAGCTGTTGTCAGGGTACTGGAGGCAGATGCCATTATAGAATTCCCTGAAAACCGTATCAATTTCTGTCAGAATGAACCCTCCTTTATTATACGGGGCATTAACCTGTCAAACAGTACAGGCAGTTTTTCAATAAGTGAAGGAGCGGGTCTTGTAGACAACGGTGATAACACGGCCACCATAATACCGACGCAGCTCGAAATAAAGGAATATGATATAGTATATACCTATTTTGACGGATTGCCGCTGACGATTTCGGAAAGAATCGAAATCCGGACCCCTCCCGAAGCAAACTTTCAGTGGGAAACAGAGTGTTATATCCCGGAACAAATGATTAAATTCCGGAACACATCCTCCACCTCATTCGGCAATATATCCGGGTCAGTCTGGAAGATCCATAATACGGACAGGATTGATTCCATTTTTTCGAGGGATATCGAATATTCTTTCGGACAGGTGGGGAATTATAAAATAGATCTCCGGATCCGGACTTCAAACGGATGCATCGGAACTGTTTCAAAAACATTCGGGCTTAAGCCCATCATAAGGCTGGATCAGGAGGTTTATAGCGAGGATTTTGAAGATTCGACCCCGTTTTGGCATAGTAGTGCAGGCTCACTTAATCCAATAAACAACTGGACTCTGGGAACACCTGTCAGAGGCTTCATAGGCGCATCTTCAGGTGATAATAGCTGGTATACTGATATTCCACCCTCTGCCTCGCCCCGTGAACAATCTTATATGATCAGCCCATGTTTTGATTTCAGGGGAACAGACAGGCCTATGTTAAAGCTGGATATCTGGCGGCTATTTGATTCAAACAGGGATGGTGCTAATCTGCAGTATTCGGTTGACAGCGGTAAAACCTGGACATTGCTGGGTCAGATCGGCAATGGTATAAATTGGTTCAATAACTATAACATCCTTGGAATACCCGGCGGATCACCCATCGGCTGGTCAAGCAATTCTGACGGAATCGGAAATGATACTTCCTGGGTCCAGGCCAGGCATTCCCTGGAAATGCTTATCGGGAAAAAATCCGTGCAGTTCCGGATTGCGTATGGTTCCGATGGCACAGCCCAGAACAATTATGGTATTGCCTTTGATAACATATACATCGGCAAGCAAAACCGAATTGCCCTGATGGAGCACTTCACAAATTCATCCGATAACAAGAGCAGGGAGGCTGACATTTTACTGAATAATATGGTAAATTCTGACTCGCTGAATATAATTGACCTGCAGTATCACACTTCATTTCCCGGTGAAGACCCATTTAACGAACAGGAACCCTATGCCCCCGGGGTAAGGGTGCTTTATTATGGCCTTCCGCAGGTACCCTATTCAATTTTAAACGGGGGATCCGTTCCAAAAAACCGGTTTGACTATTTGGTACGTCCCCTGGATTCAGATATAGTTCACGTTGAATCCCTGCTTGACAGCAGGTTTGGGATCAATATAAATTCAAGCCAGGATGCATCAACCCTCAATATACTGACCGATGTTTTTGCCCATGAAAACTTACCTGCGAGTGAATATACCATCCATGTTGCTGTTATAGAAAGGAAAATAACAGGCATTACAGGCAACAACGGAGAAACTGCATTTGAAAGCGTGGTAAAGGCTCTTTTACCTGATCCTGCCGGTACAACTGTTACCAAGGAATGGACAACCGGTGAAAAATTCAGCGTAGCCAGTTCGTGGCCCATGCAAAATGTTTACAATCCGGGAGAGCTTAGAATAGTGTCCTTTATCCAGGATGAATCCACCGGTCAGGTTTATCAGGCTGCCATAAGCCCTTTAGGAATAGGCACTTCAGAACATGAAATATCTGCGGGATCCTACCTTGACTATTTTGTATACCCTAATCCGGCTTCGGATAAAGTTTTTGTACGATTTGAAAAACCGGTGGCCAGGGATGTAAGCATTGAATTGTTCAATAATCTTGGCAGTCTGGTTTACACAGGTAATCTGGTGAAAGGAGAATTAGAAAAGGAAATAAGCACCGGCTCCTATCCGGATGGTTTATATATACTAAGAGCCACTACTCTTCATGAGGTATTGGGAACAAAGAAACTGACAATTACCCGGTAGAGTATTCTTTGACATGATTGAATGTTGAATGATCAGTAATTATATGACCTGCTGAATACAGCCTTTGTTTTGCTTTTACTATTCTTGAAAGGAAATTGAAGGAAAACTCAACAATTATAGTCATGAAAACTTTGAATAATCATAAATATTCGGCAGCGCTGTATACCGGACTGCTATTTTTTATCTGTTTTAATACGCTCCCAATGGATGGAAAGGCTAAGCTCTTTGATGATGATGATGATGATGATCCTCCCATCCTCAGCAATATTGAATCAAATGATCTATCGTATATCGCCGGTAGTGGAAAAGCCAGGATAACAAATAATCTGGAAGTCTCTGATAAAGACAGCAAGTCCCTGAGATCTGCTACAATACGGATTTCCAGTGGCTATAATGCCAGCGAGGATTTGCTCATATTTAGCAATCAGGATAAAATATCCGGTAATTGGAACAAGTCTGAAGGGATTCTGACCTTAAAGGGCAGATCTTCTGTTGATAATTACCAGTCTGCCCTGAGAAACATTAGATATGAAAATTCCAATTCTGTAAATCCTTCCAATATAAAAAGAACAATTACTTTCATGGTGAATGACGGTAATGAAAAAAGTAATGTCATCGGTAGAAATATTTTCATTGCGGCAACAAACAAAGCACCAAAGCTGTCAGGTATTGAATCAGATCCGGTTGTATATTGTGTTAGTTCCTTGACTACCCCTGTAACATCAACTCTTGCCGTCAGTGATGCCGATAATGCAAATCTTACTTCAGCCACTATTCAGATTAGTCCCTATTCTCCCGCGGGAATGCTCAGGTTCACGGACCAGAATGGCATCAGAGGATCATGGGATTCTTCAACGGGAAAATTAACACTCACAGGCCAGGCCTCGGTTTCAAATTACCAGGTAGCCCTCAGGAGTATCCGATACAAAAATGACAATTTCGCTCATTCACTTACTGTTAATTATGATATCTCGTTCAATGTAAGTGACGGATCCCATTTCAGCAATATCATAACAAGAAGTATTAACCTAAAGCCAACACCTGTAGTGCGTATTTCGGGATTAGATCCAAGTTATTACAAAGAAGACGCTTTGTTGGTTCCATTATACGGAACACCGGCAGGAGGAACTTTTTCAGGACCGGGTTTACTGTTCTCAGACCAAAATTGGTATTTTATACCTCGTAATGCCCCATTGGGAAAGCTCAATATCGTTTATTCATACCAGGAATTTCCCGGTGCCTGTTTTGGTTATGATACGGCTGCCGTACAGGTATTGGAGGCACGTGCTTATATTGATTTCCCGGATGACCGCAAAGATTTTTGTAAAAATGAGTCCTCCTTTACAATTAAGGGTGTTACCAAAACGAATAGTATCGGTAATTTTTACATTAGCGACGGGATTGGACTTACTGACAATAGGGATAATACGGCTACCATTATACCTTCTTTACTTGAGCAAAAGGAATATAGCATTGTCTATACCTATCTCGCTGGTAAGACACAGACCATTACGGAACAAATAATAATCAGGAATTCACCGAAAGCTGATTTTCAATGGGAAACCGAGTGTTTTGAACCCGGACAAACCATAAAGTTTCACAATACCTCCGTTTCCACCCTTGGCGATATTACAAGCTCAGTTTGGAAGATACATACCGCAAGCGGAATTGATTCCATTAACTCGCACGAACTGGAATACACATTCGGGTCTGTCGGGAATCATAAAATTGAACTGCAGATACAGACTTCATACGGATGCACCGGAGATATTGCGAAGGTATATGGTCTGAAACCCATAATTGAACTGGCCGACAAAACCTATTTTGAAAGCTATGACAATCCTTCGCTGAACAACTGGCAAAGCTATTCATCGGTTTCCTCCACAGTGAACAATTGGACCCTGGGTGATCCTTCTATAGGATTTTCCGGTGCATCCTCGGGCAGCTATTGCTGGTATACCAACATACCGGCCGGGGGTTCTCCCCCTGAACAATCTGTGGTGATCAGTCCATGCTTTGATTTCAGGGGAACAGAACGACCCATGTTAATATTGGATATATGGCGCCTGTTTCACCCATTCAGCGATGGAGCCAATTTACAGTTCACAGTTGACAATGGCAAAACATGGACATTGCTGGGTCATCTTGAAGATGGCGTAAACTGGTATAATCATGATAAAATACCCGGAAATCCGGGAGGATATCCTGTTGGCTGGTCTGTCAATATGAGCGGCACCGGCAATGACAATGCCTGGATACAGGCCAGGCATTCCCTGGAAATGCTTGCCGGGAAGAAACCTGTGCAACTCCGGATTGCATATGGATCAGATGGTAGAGCATATAACAGTTACGGTTTTGCATTTGATAACATCCGGATTGCAGAGCAAAACAGGAATGTTCTCATAGAGCATTTTACAAATTCCTCTGATGATTCAAGCAAAGTGGCTGACCTTGCTCTGAATAAAATGGTAAATGCAGATTCCATAAGCATTATCGATCTTCAATATCATACCTCTTTTCCGGGAGAAGATCCTTTTAATAAACAGGAACCATATGTTCCCGGAGCACGTGCACTTTACTACGGACTCCCGAAAGTTCCTTATTCAATTCTGAACGGTGGATCCAAACCGGAAAACCGTTTTGATTATGATAATCACCCTTTGGATGCCAATATTGTCAATGCCGAGGCCTTAGATGACAGCAAATTTAAGATCGGCATTCTTTCCGATCTCAATGGAACAACCCTTGATATCCTGACAGAAATTGTGGCAGAGAAAGATATGCCAGTCAGTGAGTTTACCCTGCAAGTTGCTATTATTGAAAGAAAAATTACCGGTTTAACAGGGAAAAATGGTGCAACGGTTTTTGAAAGTGTTGTGAAGGCACTATTACCGGATGCAGCAGGAACTACAGTTTTTAAGGATTGGACAACCGGAGAAAAATACAGCATTACCAATTGGTGGACACTGCAAAATATTTACAATTTGGGAGAACTCAGGATTGTTTCTTTTATCCAGGATGAGTCCACCGGCCAGATTTATCAGGCTGCAATAAGTCCATTGGGTATAGGTACCTCAGACCATGAAATACCTGCCGGACCAATCCTGAACTTTATTGTATTTCCCAATCCCGCCTCAGAAAAGGTTTTTATACATTTTGAAAAACCGCTGGCCCGTGATGTAAATCTTGAAATATACAATAACCTGGGAAGCATGGTATATGCCAGCAATGTAAAGAAAGGTGAAAAAGAAAAGGTAATAAACACCGGTTCATACCCTAATGGTTTGTACATAATCAGGATGGTAAATCCTGAACAGGTTTTGGGATCCCGGAAAGTCACACTATCCCGCTAGGTATATTTTCTTAAACCACAGACTGTTCAATAAGGTGCCTGGCAAATTCCCGGCCGTATTCAACAAGCTGCTGATGTTTTTTGTCGTCGGGAGAGAATTTTGCTGAAATTCCTTCCATGACCACATTCAGCTTAAGGGCCTTAAGCTGTCCTTCGATAAGTCCTACTGCCTCTCCGCTCCATCCGTAGGATCCAAAAGCGGCCGCTTTCTTACCTTTATCGCGAAGTGGATTAATAACCGAAAACAGGCGATAGACAGGCAATAATGTATTTTGATTGATCGTGGGTGACCCAACCAGGAGCGATTTGCTGCAAACGATCAATTCTTCGAGATCACCCAGTAAAATATTTTCAATATCCACAATGAGGATTTTATATTCCACCACAGCGCGGATCCCCTCAGCAATGGCCTCTGCCATTTGCCGGGTAAATCCGTATGCCGAAACATAGGTTATCAGGATGCGGTTGTCAGCACACATGGAATCCGCCAGATATTGCCCTGCGTACTGTTCGGCAAGCCTCACTTTCTCTTTCCATGTAGTCCGCAGGATCGGACCATGTCCGGGACAAATTATTTCAATATCCAGGGGCCTGATCTTTTCAATGGCCTTGATTACAAAATGACTGAAAGGCTTCATAATCACATCAAAATAGTACCGGAATGCTTCCAGGTAATCCCCTGTCAGGTCATCAAACATGGCTTCATTGCAGTAATGTGCTCCGAATGAATCACATGTAAACAGAACCCTGTCTTCCTCCAGGTAGGCAAATATTGTATCAGGCCAATGCAGGTTCGGAGCACTGATGATCCGCAGGGTTTTGTTCCCCAGGTCAATAGTATCCCCATCCTTAACATAACAATACTCAAAAGGGCGGGAAACCATATCTTGCAGATAACCAATGGCTTGCCTGCTTCCATAAACAACAGCCTTCGGAGCAAGATCAAGCAGGTATTTAATGCATCCCGAATGATCGGGTTCGGTATGTGTAACAACGATATAGTCAATTTCAGCCGGATGCGTGATTTGTTTTAACCGGTTTAAAAACAAATGTTTATGATTTTCCTTAACGGTATCGATAACTACCTTTTTATCCGCGTTGATGAAGTAGGAATTATAGGTAGTTCCGAATTTTGTTTCCATAACAATATCGAAGGTGACAATATTCTTATCCAGCACACCTATCCAGCTTACATCCGAAGTTACCTTAAGCGCATTGAGTATATCCATCCCTGATTTGTTTGTTTGGGTTTGTGCCAAAATTAAAAAGTTTTCAATTAAAATATTCCAAAAAAAAACAGAGATGCATGAATACATCCCTGTTCTGTTTCTTCAAAGGAAATCTTTATTTTCTGCAAAGGCTGCTTATTTGTTTTCAGCCGTATTTTCGCCATCCTTTACACAGGTACCTGCGGTTTTATCTCCTTTATTTTCACAGCATGCACTGTTTTCGCTTTTTTGACTTGCTGCAACGTCCTTATTCTTTTCGCATTTAGATGCTGTGGTACATTCTGTCTTTTTATTTTTGGGATTGTCATCCCGGAATGCCATCACAGAAAAAAGAAGAAGAACACTCAACATTATTGCAGAGAGGATCACAATTATCTTTTTCATAGCCATTATTATTAGTGGAATCCAAAGTTATAAATATTTATTTAAATATGTACATTAAAACATTTTTAATTCCTTGACAGATTCAAATTATTTGAAATCAATAGCGTCCCTATAGGACATTGAAATATCAGCGTGATCATTCTTCTACCGATATTTTAGTCTCTTCAAGGCTGAAAAATGCCGTAGGTACAAAATATCGGTGGAAAGGAAATCTCCAATATGGCTCTGCAAGTCCGATTTTAAACGATAATTTTTTATCCGGATGTTGCCTCTTTGAATCTAAATTATATCTTTACATAGGTTGATATATAATTGTATTGAATCATACCCCATTTCATAGGATCTTCTTTTTCTATTACGATGGTTTCAGGAGTATGACAGTGGGCAAACGGCTTTGGCTCATTATCCTGGTCAAATTGTTTATCATGTTTGCCATTCTTAAGGTTTTCTTTTTCCCTGACATATTAAAGAAAAAATTCCGGACAGACCGGGAAAGGGGAGACTATGTCCTAGAACAGCTATCCAAAACCAGATAATTATGTTTGAAAACATCGACCTTTCACTTGTAAACTGGTCCCGGGCTCAATTTGCCCTTACGGCAATTTATCACTGGATCTTTGTCCCGCTTACCCTTGGCTTATCCTTTATCATTGCCCTCATGGAGACGATTTATGTCCGTACCGGTATCGAGGAGTGGAAGAAAATAACCAAATTCTGGATGACCCTTTTCGGGATAAATTTTGCAATAGGGGTCGCAACCGGGATAATTCTTGAATTCGAATTCGGCACCAACTGGTCAAATTATTCCTGGTTTGTGGGTGATATTTTTGGCGCTCCCCTGGCAATTGAAGGGATCATGGCATTTTTCCTTGAATCCACATTTGTAGCTGTCATGTTTTTCGGATGGAACAAAGTGAGCAGGAAATTCCATCTGATCTCGACATGGCTTGTGGCTTTCGGGGCCAATCTTTCCGCTTTGTGGATTTTGATCGCAAATGCATGGATGCAGTACCCGGTTGGCATGGAATTCAATCCTGATACGGCCAGAAATGAAATGGTAAATTTCTGGAGTGTTGCTTTATCCCCGGTAGCCATTCACAAATTCATCCATACCATTACTTCAGGATATGTTCTTGCCTCGATATTTGTGGTGGGTATCTCATCATGGTACATACTGAAAAAAAGAGAACTCTTCCTGGCGAAAAGAAGCATACTTATTGCATCAGTTTTCGGACTCATATCATCCGTAATGTTGATTTATTCCGGAGACGGATCCACCCGGGAGCTCGTACATGTTCAGCCGATGAAATTTGCTGCCATTGAAGGCCTCTACAATGGGCAGTCGGGCGCAGGTCTTGTTGCTATAGGTATCATGACCACTGCTCCGGGGGATACAAATTCCAGAAATGTCAAGGATTTTTCCGTGCATGTTGAAATTCCCAATTTCCTGTCTTATATGGCTTATGGCCATTTTGATGCTTTTGTACCCGGTGTGAATGACCTGGTGGATGGCAATGCGGTCAGGAATATTTTGCCGGTACGGGACAAGATTGAACGCGGAAAACTGGCACGTGAAACCCTTGCAGAGCTGAAAACGGCCAGGGACAAGGGAGATACAGCCCGATATGCCTTGTTGAAGGCCATTTTCAAAAATGATGACTTTATAAAAAATTATTTCCGATATTTCGGATACGGTTTTCTGGATAATCCCAACGCTGTGATTCCCAATGTTCCGCTCGCCTTTTACAGCTTTCATACCATGGTGGGGTTGGGTTTCTTTTTTCTTCTTTTATTGGCCCTCTTGTTGGTCAGTCTGTTCCGAAACAAACTGGAGAAAAGAAAATTTCTGCTCAGGATTGCTATTGTGGCAATCCCCCTGGTTTACCTGGCCAGCCAGTCGGGGTGGCTGGTAGCTGAAATGGGGCGCCAACCCTGGGTTATCCAGGATCTTTTGCCGACAGTTGCAGCCGTTTCACATATTAACACCACTTCAGTTCAGATTACTTTCTGGCTGTTTGCTGTGCTGTTTTCGGCCCTTCTGATCGCCGAACTAAGCATTATTTTCCGACAAATCAAAAAAGGATCAAATTAAGGAGGAAATCAGAATGTTTGAATCATTTTCCTATTATGCATTACAACAGTATTGGTGGGCCATCATTTCCCTGCTGGGCTCTTTCCTTGTTTTTCTGTTATTTGTCCAGGGAGGCCAGACACTCCTTTATACTCTGGGTAAAGACGAGAACGAACGGACAATACTGGTAAACTCCCTGGGCCGGAAATGGGAATTCACCTTTACTACATTGGTTACTTTCGGCGGTGCCTTTTTTGCTTCTTTCCCCCTGTTTTACTCTACCAGCTTTGGCGGAGCATATTGGGTATGGATTGCAATCCTTTTCTGTTTTGTCATTCAGGCCGTAGCCTATGAATTTAGATCAAAACCAAATAATGTTTTCGGCCATCGTGTATATGAAACATTCCTTTTCATTAACGGGGCTCTGGGTACCATTCTGCTCGGTACTGCCGTCTCAACCTTTTTTACAGGTTCACGGTTCAGCATAAATCTTAACAACATTACCCAGGTGGGTGATTCGGCCATATCGCGGTGGGAAACTCCATACAGGGGTCTGGAGGCAGCGCTGAACCCGCAAAACCTGCTTCTCGGCCTCACGGTGTTTTTTCTGGCACGGATTCTTGCCATTCTTTACTTCTTCAATTCGGTTGATCATGAAATCATCCTGACCAGGGCTAAAAAGTCCCTGTTCAGGAACACCATACCTTTCCTGGTTGTCTTCCTTGCATTCGTAACCCTTTTATTGACGCAAAAAGGATTTGCAGTTGATCCGCAATCCGGTCTTGTGAACTATGAAACTGCCAAGTATTTTCATAATCTTCTTCAGATGCCGCTTGTAACGGTTTTGTTTCTTGCAGGGACCTTGCTGGTATTATCCGGTATCGCAGGTACCCTTTTCAGGACAGGCTATTATAAAGGGATCTGGTTTTCAGGTCTTGGGACTGTATTATTTGTGTTTAGCCTCTTTGCACTGGCCGGGTATAACAATACTTCCTATTATCCTTCAACACATGACCTTCAGAGTTCACTGACCATTACCAACAGTTCTTCAAGCCGATATACCCTGGTGATCATGAGCTATGTTTCACTCCTGGTACCTTTCGTGCTTGCCTATATCATATATGCCTGGAGGGCAATAAACAATAAGAAGATCAGTTTATCTGAAATGCAGGAAGAAACTCATACATATTGAAAATCCCTAATCGCAAAAACCATGCATGCCTATTCAATATTAATGTTCCTGAGCTGGCCAGCTGTTATTTTACTATCCTGGTTTGTAATTCGGTTTGCCCTTGACCGGTATGAAAAGAAAGAAGCGAAGCGGGAAAGTCCTGATTTTGAACATAACTCAGGGCATTTTGACTAACCGGTTGTTCAACAGGGATAACAGGATGTAGAGAAGAATCACCACCGACAATCCCGGGAGCTGATATACAATAAGAATTGCCATGGAGATCAGGATGAAAAGATAGCGCAGGCTGTTCTCTTTTATTGTAAAAGAGCTGAATTTGAGTGAAAACATCCTGATATTCGAAACCAGAATAAAACAGGACAGCAGGATCGTTATCATAAGGAAAGCCCTGTTAAAGACCAGAACTTTCATCGGCAATTCCAGACTTGTTTCAGATATGAATCCCAATGACGCAATAAAAATGGCATTGGCCGGTGTGGGTAATCCGCGAAAATTCTTTACCTGTTTAAGATCCAGGTTAAACTTGGCAAGCCTCAATGCGGAAAAAACAGCTACCAGGAAGGCACAAAACAAAACCCAATTCTGACCGGGCAGCGGATTGATCACATCGAAATCGGATGCGGGTGAACTTCTCACATAGGAAAGCAAAATCAAGCGGTAAAGGATCATGGCAGGCGCAACACCAAAACTCACAACATCGGACAAGGAATCCAGCTGCTTTCCGAATTCCGTGATGCTGTCAAAAATGCGGGCGACCATTCCATCGATAAAATCCAAAATTGCAGCAACCAGGATGAAATAACCAGCCAGGTTGAGATCTCCCCGTGATGTGGATATCACGATTGAAATGCATCCTGCTATCAGTCCCAGGCAGGTAAAAAAGCTTGGAAGGCTCCGCTTGATAATTTTCATTTCTTCCGAAAGATTATTATTTCTAAGGTCGTCAGGAACCCGCATGAGACTATCTTTTATACTATTCGTCGAACTCTCGTTCATGCGGATTTCACTTGATTTTAGATCTGATTGAATGGCCCCCAGGCATATCACCAGCCATAAAGCCTGCAAAAAAACTCTAAATTAACGATGTTTTTGAAAGGGATAGCAGAATTACCTGCAAATTCATACTTTTGTATTTTACAAAAACTATTTTTTATTCAGTTATTTATTATGAAAATCGCTGTTGACTTTGATGGTACCATTGTAGAACACCGTTATCCCCAGATTGGAGAAGAGAAGTTATTTGCATTCGAAACATTAAAGCAGCTTCAGAAACTTGGACATCAGCTGATTTTATGGACATTCAGACATGGAAAGGAACTGAATGAAGCAGTTGAATTCTGCCATAAGAAGGGAATTGATTTTTATGCCATCAATAAAAGCTATCCAGAGGAAGTTTTTGATCTGGAGAATTTCAGTCGGAAGATTGATGTAGACCTGTTCATAGATGACCGGAATGTAGGTGGCTTTCCCGGCTGGAGTGAGATATGGCAGATGCTTAACCCCGATTATGCCGATTCGGAATACAATGAATTAAGCAGCCTGGCCAGGGGGAATACCCGCGTGGGCAGTCGTCTGAAAAAGCTATTTCAATGATCCCGATCCATCGGGATTGACATCCTTAATATGAACATACTACAGCGAAAGCCCTTTTTGTTTCCGATAGCATTTGTCATTCTCATTTTGAGCTGCTGCCGTAAACACATTCCTCATTCTGCCTCCGAAAACCAAAAAGACAGCCCTTCCGTAACCAGGTTGTTAAGTCCAAAGCCGGGAACAGTAATACAATTGGGTGATTCAGTTGAATTTCAGTTTGCGGCTGCAGGCCAGGGAAACACTTTGGATTCAGTTGTAATAGTTGCCGGTAAAGGCG
>Ga0105092_10000803_pt1 | contig 16649 bp, 12 predicted proteins | sample PPLLak2March2015_FD_87021 | JGI IMG/M metagenome (GOLD analysis project Ga0105092, IMG submission 87021) | Freshwater sediment microbial communities from Prairie Pothole Lake near Jamestown, North Dakota, USA - PPLs Lake P7 Core (1) Depth... | ecosystem: Environmental > Aquatic > Freshwater >... | reverse complement strand
TTGAAAACCTGGAGGAAGGCCTGGATTGGAGGCCGGACTTTGCAGTCATCGCTTCTCCCACAGATCTGCATGCAATGCAGGCTTTGCAGGCGGCAAGAAGCGGCTGCCACCTCTTCATCGAAAAACCGCTTTCCCATACGGAGGCGGGACTGAAAGAGCTGCAAGAAGAGATCTCCGGCAGAAATTTGATCACGCTCGTGGGATGCAACATGCGCTTTCATCCGGGACCGGCCAAGGTGAAGGAGCTGCTGGAGCATAACGCCATCGGCAAAATTCTGTTCGCTCGCGTTCACACCGGATCTTACCTGCCGCAGTGGAGACCGGGCCAAGACTATCTCAAAAGCTACAGTGCCAATGCCTCTATGGGAGGCGGCTGCATCCTGGACTGCATTCATGAGATCGATCTGGCCAGGTGGTATCTGGGCGAGATGGAGGATGTCTTTTGCAGAGCCGAGCATCTAAGCTCAATGAAGATGGATGTGGAAGATACGGCCATCCTGGTCTGCAAGCATTTTAGTGGTGCACTCTCTGAGGTCCACCTGGATTATGTGCAGCGAACTTATGAGAGGGGATGTCAGATCGCGGGAGAGGACGGTTCCATATTCTGGGATTATCGGCAGGGCCAGGTTCGCTGGTTTGATGCATCTTCGGATCAATGGAAGACCTATTCTCAGGCGGGTGGATGGACGGTAAACCAGATGTACATCGATGAGATGCGCCATTTTTTGAGATGCCTCGAAGAAGGTGCCCCGACAATGCTTCCTGTCGATGATGCCGCCCGATTGATGAATGTGGTCTTTGCCGCCAAGCGCTCAGCGGCAACAGGTCGGACAGTGCGCACAGGAATAGATGCGTAGAGATCGATTTAGCTTAATTTCGGTAATAAAATTTAACGGGGATATTGATGATTACAGCAATTGTGCAGGCAAGAATGGGATCGACCAGACTCCCCGGCAAGGTATTGATGGAGCTGTGCACAAGGCCGCTCTTGGGCCACGTTGTGGAACGCCTGCATCATTCCAAGAGATTGGAGAGAATAGTCGTGGCTACATCCGCCAGCCCTCTGGACGACCGCGTGGAGAGCTTCTGTCGGCAGGAAGGTATTTTATGCTATCGCGGCCGCGAGGATGATGTCCTAGATCGCTATTTTATGGCGGCCAAATCTTATGCGGCGGATCCGGTGGTGCGAGTTACAGCCGACTGTCCGCTAATCGATCCCGTAGTATTGGACGAGACGATTGATGCTTTCCTGCGGGAGAAGTGTGACTATGCAAGCAACACCATCGACCGCACTTATCCCGATGGACTTGATGTGGAAGTCTTCTCCAACAAAGCCCTGGAGAAGGCGTGGCATGGGGCAAGAATGGCATCGGAAAGAGAACATGTAACGCCTTACATCTGGAAGAGACCGGATCAATTCAGAATTTATCAGGTCAAGGCAAAAAGGAATCTGTCTTCCTTGCGCTGGACGGTCGATGAACCTGAAGACATGGATTTCGCAAAAAAGGTCTACAGCCGCCTTTACAGGCCGGAGGATAGCCATCTTTGCAGACCGGGGAAAATTTTTCTTATGGATGATGTACTCAGGCTGCTCGAAGAAAATCCCGAGATCCAGCAGATAAATCAGGGATTCGAGACCAATGAAGGATATATTCGCTCCCTTGAGAAGGATCATATAGTACCCCGTCCTGAAAGTCGGACTGGAGACGTATCTGATGACGGCAGATGAAGGGACTTTTGGCTCTTCTGGCCAGGAGCTTTACAGAAAAGCAAGAAAGATCATTCCGGGCGGCACACAGCTTCTATCCAAGCGGCCGGAGATGCTGCTGCCAAACCTATGGCCCAGCTACTATTCCCGGGCCAAGGGCGTCGAAACCTGGGGATTGGATGGGAAGAAGTACATCGATATGAGCTACTCCGCCATAGGTGCCTGTATTCTGGGGTTCGCCGACCCGGATGTCGACGAAGCTGTAATCGATGCCATAAGAAAAGGCAGCATGTCCACCCTGAATTGTCCGGAGGAGGTGGAATTGGCAGAGCTTCTCTGCAATCTTCACCCCTGGGCGGAGAATGTGCGCTACGCGAGAGGCGGGGGCGAGGCGATGTCTGTTGCAGTTCGTATCGCCAGAGCGAAGACGAAGCGCGACAAGATCGCATTCTGCGGTTATCACGGCTGGCACGACTGGTACCTTGCCGCCAATCTGGCTGCGGAAGATGCCCTGGACGGCCATCTCCTGCCCGGCCTTGAGCCTGCCGGAGTTCCGCGGGGCCTGCGCGGCACGGCCATTCCTTTTCACTACAACCGGATCGACGAGCTGGAAGCCATCGTCTCTGCCAATAAAGGCGATCTTGCGGCCATCGTCAGCGAGCCCTTGCGAAATTACCATCCCGCGCCGGGCTTTTTAGAGAGGATGAGGGAGATTGCGACAGAGATCGGGGCGGTGCTGATCTTCGACGAGGTCTCGGCAGCATGGCGGCTGAACACGGGCGGCGCACATCTTCTTTATAATGTTCAGCCGGATATGGCCGTCCTGGCCAAGGCCATGTCCAACGGGTACCCCATGGCGGCCATAATTGGGCGAGAGGATGTGATGCAGGCAGCCCAAAATAGCTTCATCAGCAGCACTTACTGGACAGAGAGGATAGGGCCGACGGCAGCCCTGGCAACCATCGAGAAGCATCGGCACTGCAATGTGGCGGAGCACCTTATTCGCATCGGCTCCGCCATCCAATCAGGCTGGCAAAAAGCGGCCGAGCGGGCCGGAATATCTATCCACGTCTCAGGCATCCCGCCCCTGGGCCACTTTGATTTCGAATACACCAATGCACAGGAGATACGCACCCTCTTTACCCAGATCATGCTGGAAAAAGGGTACCTGGCTACAAATGCCTTCTACTCCAGCTACGCCCATAGCGATCATCATGTCGATTGCTATCTGGAAGAGGTGGAGAGAACATTTGAGGTTCTGGTGGGAGCCATAGAGAAGGGCGAGGTGGAAAGATTGCTCAAGGGCCCGGTGGCTCACACCGGATTTTACAGACTGGCTTAGGAATGAGACAGTTGGCCGGATCTCTAATTGGGACGGGATGCTCCGCATGCGAGCGGACTGGAGTCATCCCCTGGACGGGCAAATGAGCGCGAGCCTGATCGTTCGGGCGGATGCCAGTACGGAAATTGGCACGGGCCATGTGATGCGCTGCCTGGCCCTGGCCCAGGGATGGCAGGATGCAGGTGGAATCGTCTCATTTGTGATGGGTACACACTCCCATTCATTGGAATCCCGTTTGAAGTCAGAAGGCATGGAAATAATTCATCTGACGTCTTTGCCCGGTGGCTTGGAAGATGCCGGGCAGACGGCGAAGGTCGCCAGGGAGAGAAGAGCCTCTTGGATTGTGATCGATGGCTACCATTTCCATTCCGAATACCAGGAAGCAATTAAATCCGCCGGGCTTGACCTTCTGGCAATTGACGATAATGGCCATGCCATCCACTATTTTGCCGATCTGGTCTTGAATCAAAACCTACATGCGGACAGCGTTCTCTACCAGAGCCGGGAGCCGGGAACAAGGCTACTTCTCGGCACCAGATATGTGCAACTCAGACGCGAGTTCAGAAAACTGCAAGGCCTGCATCGCAGGGTCCGGGAAGATGGAAAACGCATTCTTGTCACCCTGGGCGGAAGCGATCCCGAGAACGTCACGCTGAAGGTGCTATGCGCTTTGCAGAGGCTAAGCATCCCGGAAATCGAGGCCGTGATTGTAGTGGGCGGTAATAATCCCAACTATGAGCATCTTCAAGCTTCAATAGCCGATTTTTCCCCACATTTTCGTTTGGCGAAGAACGTGGAAGACATGCCTGAACTGTTAAGCTGGGCCGACATTGCCGTAACATCCGCCGGGACGACTGTTTGGGAGGCCGCCTTTATGGGCCTTCCCAGCATCCTCTTGACAATCGCCGACAACCAGATCGGCGTTGCCAAACGGTTGGGTGAGATGGACATGGCCATAAACCTGGGATGGCACCAAAGCCTCACAAAAGAAGATATCGCCCGGGCAGTGGAAGGGCTCCTAAGCGACCCCGGAAAGAGAGGTCTGATGAGCAGGCGTGTTCAGGAGCTTGTGGACGGCGAAGGAGTCGAAAGGGTGCAAATGTACCTGAGTGGATGCAGTCTGCGATTGAGACGGGCCAGGCAGGCAGACTGCGAGCGGATCTGGAGATGGGCCAATGAGCCCGAGACGAGGGCGGCATCTTTTTCGTCTGATGCCATTCCCTGGGAGAATCATGTGGAATGGTTTAATTGCAAGATTAATGATCCGAATTATTTTTTATTCATTGCCCAGGATGTTCACGACGACTTCGTGGGCGTTGTGCGTTTCCAGGCCTGCCGCGAAGAAGCGGTCATCAGCGTGAACATAACGGAAAACAAGCGAGGCCTGGGACTGGGAATGCCGCTCATTGTGGCGGCTGTGGAAGAGCTGTTTCGCACCACTTGCATCACGTCGGTGCACGCTTTTATTAAGCCGGAGAATGATAGATCGATCAGGACATTTGAAGGATGCAAATTTCAAAGGATGGGCACAAAAAGCGTAAATGGTGAGAACGCGCTGCATTATCTGAAGCTAAAGTGTCCCGAATTGCAGATAGGATGATGATTTTTGACAGCTTCAAGTCAATAGACGTGACGCAAGAAATCGGGGCCAGAAGGTTTCAGAATCATAAGTCTAATTCGTCTAAATGATTCGCCAGGAGCATATCGATCATGCCGCACATCAGTATTTCGGGAAGAAGGATTGGGCCCAAAGAGCCCGTCTACATCATAGCCGAATTATCCGCCAACCACAATCAGGATCTTGAGGAAGCCGTCCGGCTGATAAAAGCCGCCAAGGATGCCGGAGCTGATGCCGTAAAGCTGCAGACATACACCCCGGATACTATCACGATCGACTGCCACAACGAGTACTTTAGAATTGGAGACGGCACTTTATGGCAGGGTCGCAATCTCTACGACCTCTATCAAGAGGCTTACACTCCCTGGGAGTGGTATCCCCGCCTCAAAGATGAGGCAAGACTCCAGGGCATCGACTTATTCTCCACGGCATTTGATCCCTCTGCAGTGGACTTCCTGGAAGAGATGGATGTTCCGGCCCATAAAATAGCCTCCTTTGAAGTCGTCGATATACCCCTGATTGAAAAGATGGCCGGCACGCACAAGCCGCTCATAATTTCTACCGGCATGGCAACAATCGGCGAGATCGAAGAGGCGGTATGTGCGGCCAGAAATGCCGGCCTGGATGAGATTGCACTGCTCAAATGCACCAGTGCATACCCGGCTTCGCCAGAGGAGATGAACCTGTGCACCATTCCTCATATTTCCAGGACATTCCATCTACCTGCGGGCCTGTCCGATCATACACTGGGCATAGAAGTGCCCGTGGCGGCAGTCTCGCTCGGTGCCTGCATCATCGAGAAGCATTTCACACTATCCAGATCTTCGACAGGACCGGACAGCGCTTTCTCTTTGGAGCCCGGAGAATTCAGGGCCATGGTCGATGCGATCCGCATCACGGAAAAGGCCCTGGGAGAGATACACTACGGCGCGAGCGAGAGAGAAGCAAAGAGCAAGGCATTTCGCAGATCTCTCTTTGCCGTGAAGGATATCGCGAAAGGGGCTGCATTTACGGAAGAGAATGTTCGCTCCATCAGACCCGGATTTGGGTTGCACCCGCGCCATCTCAAGGATTTGATGGGATGCGCCGCCAGCGAAGATATCAGTCGAGGCACGCCGCTTTGCTGGGACCTTGTTCGCAGGAAAACCAGGTGATGCGTGGACAGATGAGACAAATTATTGGATAACGCGTCACAAAAGGTGAAATTTTTTTGAGGCAAATAGTCAATCACCTATAAAAAAATTGAGATTATTTGCGAAAAGATTCGATAACTTTTTTCACGGCGTTTATGACGTCATCGACATCGGCTTTGGTCATGGCGTGAAACATGGGCAGCGAGATCAATCTTTCGTATGCGGCTTCGGCTATTGGATATTCTCCGCCCTCGTACCCGAAGAGATTCCGGTAGTACGGATGCATGTGGACGGGGATATAATGAACATTAACGCCGATATTCTCCGCTCGCAAGGCTTGAAAGACCTCGGCGCGAGTTGCAGTTAGCAAATCGAGATCGAGGCGTATGGGATAAAGATGCCAGGCTGATGCAACCTCGGGCCTCTCCACCGGTAAAATCAGACTCGATATATCCGAAAATGCCGCGCGGTAAATCGATGCGATCTCTCGTCGCCGCAACAGGTTGTCGTCCAGTTTTTTGAGTTGCGATATGCCTAACGCAGATCCGATATCCGTTAGACGATAATTGTAGCCTAATGAGACCATCTCATAGTACCATTGGCCGTTTGCCTGCCTCTGCCGCGCATCACCAACAATGCCGTGATTGCGAAAGAGCGACAATCTGGCAGCCAGTTCTTTATCATCCGTGGTGACCATTCCACCTTCGCCGGTAGTGATGTGCTTTACGGGATGAAAGCTGAACACAGTCATATTGCTTATTGAACCGACTTGCCGACCCTTGTAAGTTGCTCCTAGGGCATGACAGGCATCTTCGATTACGATCAGACCGTGATCTTGGGCCAGTTTATTCAGGGCATCCAGTTCGGCGGGATGGCCCGAGTAATCCACCGGGATGATGGCCTTTGTTTTAGGAGTTATGCGATTTGCCACTTCATCTGGATCCAGGTTCAAAGTATCCCGGGAAATATCGGCAAAGACGGGCTTCGCTCTCTGGTATAGAATACAGTTGGCCGTGGCACAAAAGGTCATGGGCGTGGTGATGGCCTCGTCTCCCGGCCCAATGCCCGCCGCAAAGGCTGCCGCATGTAGCGCAGCTGTCCCTGAACTGAAGCTGACCGCATATTTTGAGCCCACGCGAGAAGCCATTGCATCTTCAAATTCTGAGACTTTGGGGCCGGTGGTGATCCAATCGGAACGCAGGACGTCTACCACGGTATCGATATCCTCTTTGTCGATGGTCTGGTGCCCGTAGGGCAGCAGAGTGCTGCGCACGGGACACCCGCCGTTTACTGCCAGATCGCCCGCGCCCGCCTTTTTCACTGGTCAAACCTCCGCAGTTCCTCTTGGGAAAGCCACTGGCGATTGGCATCGCTGGAGTAACAAAATCCCTCGGGCAGGCAACGAGCTTCAGTCCAGTTTTCCATCTTCCACCAGGGATGGGTGGGGAGAATCAGATACATGCCATCAAGCTCGACTGCGTGACGCGACTCATCCTCGGACAGCAGGATTTCATGCAGCTTCTCGCCGGGGCGTATGCCTATATTCTTGATGACGCATCCCGGAGCGATCGCCTCAGCGAGATCGGTCAATTTGGCGCTGGGGATTTGGGGGACAAATATCTCGCCCCCCTTCATGAGGATGGTGCATTTGGCGACGAAATTCACGCCCTGGTCAAGAGTGATCCAAAAGCGCGTCATACGCGGATCAGTTACCGTAATGGTGCCGCTCTTGCGCTGTTTGGCGAAGAGAGGTATGACGCTTCCCCTGCTTCCGATAACATTTCCATAGCGACAGACGGAAAACTTCGTGCCTTCCGCTCCTGAGTAGGAGTTCGCCTGAATGAACATCTTTTCCGCGCATAGCTTCGTGGCACCGTAGAGGTTGATGGGGTTTACAGCTTTGTCCGTGGATATAGCCATCACTTTCTTTACGCCGTGATCTATGGCGGCATCTATTACATTCCTGGCACCCAGAATATTGGTCTGCACAGCCTCGAATGGGTTGTATTCACACGCGGGCACCTGCTTGAGTGCTGCCGCATGTATCACTATGTCAACGTCATTGAAGGCTCTGCTAAGGCGCTCTCTGTCCCTCACATCGCCTATGAAATAGCGCATGGGCGAGTCGCCCTCGTCCGGGAAGAGCTGGCGCATCTCATGCTGTTTAAGCTCGCCTCTGCTGAATATGATCAGTTTTCTGGGATGATACTCTCGAAGCAACGTCTCTGTGAACTTCCTGCCAAATGAGCCTGTGCCCCCTGTGACCAGAATACTCAAATCGTCGAACATAGGAACCTTCTAATTATGTTGATTTAGGATATATTAGTAACCTGGCGGGTGGTGAGTCCATAGTTCTGCCCGGCATTCCCACGCATAATAATCCTTTCTCAGTAGCAGCTTAAGTCGATCGTTTATCTAGGTTTCGTCGAATTTCTGGGCCGGGACTGAACCGATTTGCAGCCCTCTCCAGCTCGTCATCACCCGGCCTAATAGAATGAACGATAGGGCGGTTGGTATTCCAGAGTGACGTCCATCTCGCCGCCGTTTAGATACACGCCGCAAAAAGTGCCATCGACAGGGAACACTGGGCACGCTGCGCCGCCTATACGGCATTTCCAGTAAGGGCTGTAGCTATTCGTAATAATGAGAATGGCCGAGCCGGTCGAATTTACGCCCAGATGAATCCTGTCCGGCGAATATTCTCTCAATGTTATGTTCCCGTGTTTGAAGCCCAGTCGATCTGCATCAGTCTTGCGAATCGACTGCGCCTCCAAAAATGCAAAATTTTGCAGTGTCTCCAGATCGGCATGACTCAATGAATCCAGAAGATCTGAGGAGTTCTCAAAGACCTGCGCCCCGTTCGCCAGGAAGAAGCGAGGCAGGCAGGCATCATTACGGTAGATGTAGAGCCTCCGTCCTTGCAGGTTATCTGCCACTTCCTGCGCTATCCTTCCCTGGCCAAGACCGGCAACGTTGGACGGCATTTGAGATGGCAGCAGCGTCAGGTTGTCGTTAATGAGTGGTTTTAGGGATATGATGTACCTGGTATTTGCCAGGGAGAGAAGATTCAGGTTATAGTAGTCGGAGAACGTGATATTATCTTTATAGTCGAAGACGCCGTCTGAAGGCTCAAAAAGATAAATTCTATTTCCCCAGTTATGGAAATAATTAAAGATCTCTGAATCGTTTGAAGTCAGGGGCTTGATCACTTCATCCCAAAAGTTTTGATAGCGGAAAGAGTATAAGGTTACATAGCCGTCGACGGATTCAAATCCGTAGGCATTGGCAAAACCGGGATGCAGGCCGTGTGCCACCGTCGCCACACGATACGGCTGATGATCCTCGATCCTGGATAGATGATCGAGATCCGGGTTTTCATAGTTTATCGCATAGCTATCTCCACCCAGCCACTGCTCTGCGTGCTGCACCTTTATCACTCCGGAAAGGGAGAACAAAAACAATAGGACCATCAAGCAGCTTATGGTTTGTGCCTTCACTCTTCTCTTGGGTCTGTTGCTCTCCCCCAGAGGGCCGGTCTTCTCTCGCATAAAGAAATGAAGGCCGAATCCAACCATCAGGGCGGCGAAGAAGGGAGCGAGCAGATAGAATCGATCGAACTGATAACCGGAGAAAAAGCCGATGTGCGGAGCGACAAAATACGTCCAGAACGGCTTGACCAGGCTCGCGATCGTCCCGCAAAATATCACTGTGCAAGTAACGATGAGATATCGTCGATCATTAAATCGGATCCATAATAATCCTGCCAGACCTACAAGCAAATATATACTATTTCTCCTAATAAAACTGGACCCTGACGAGATCGAGGTGGCAAGACCCGAATCAAAGCCGCCCAAGACGCCAAACAGCGGCCAATGAGCCCGGTGGGATAGAGGTGCATTTGCGATAAAAGCCAAAATTAAGGGAACGTTGCCTAACAATATTATCGACGAAAAGATGGAATAAATAATTAAAAATTTCCACGATCCTTGGCGGCGAATCAGAATGAACCAAACAAGAATCATCGGCAGAGCAAAAGGTATGCTTACGGCGAAACTGGAGGAGAAGAGCACGGCGGCTCCCGCCATTGCCGCCAGAAGATAGCCGGATCTTCCCGGTCTTTCTATTGAGCGTTCCAATAGCCAGAGGACCAGAGGAAAACCCATTATTCCAAAGATCTGGTCGGCCAGAATAGAATGATGAGCATCCCCGTACAGCAAAGATGAATATGATATCGCATACACCAAACCGGCCAGGATGGACGGATACAGATCCAGGCATAAGTAATCCCTGCAAAGGCGATATGTGAAATATCCGGCGATAAAGCGTTGCACAAATGTTATTGTGCCATAGACCAGCCAGCCGGGGAACAGAAGAAAAAGCAGACTGTCGATCTCAAGGATCTTATATCCTGCAGCCAGACGATCAGTTCCGCATGCGGCATAAGAGAGCCAGTAATAAAATCCATTCCCTGAGAAATCCAAGGCCTGCTTCATCATCATGGGAAGGAATGAATCGCCTTCGTCGTGTATCCTGATATAAGAAAACGGACCGAGAAGGACGTATTCGGAAGTCAGCCAAAGGGCCCAGATGAGAAAAATAGCCGACGGATTATAGGCGAAAAAGATAAGCGCTCTATTTAATCCGCATTTTATATGCTTTGAAAAGCTCATTATTTCCTACCAGGCGATGATTTTTATAGGAAGGACGGCATTCAGGTATGATGCTAATTCGCCGGAACCCAAATTTCCTGTCGCCACTACCTCTTCCATTCGATAAATACTTTTACCCGATCATCCACGCTTCATCGATATTGGATGTGGGGCCTTGATCAATAGATGCCATCCCGGATCTGATGTCGCCCAACAGTGTTGTTGCTCGCAGGATTCACTTTGGGCTCAAGCATTCACTTTATTCTCGGAGCAAGCTTTTTATTCTTAGAATGAGGATAGCGGAAAAGCTGCATTGGCGGAGATGGGAAGGCCGGATTCGACAAATTTACGTCATCCCGTCGAGGGTGTATCGAGGCTATTTAATGAAGACCGTAATATTATGTGGTGGCAAAGGTACTCGTTTGCGCGAGGAGACCGAATACCGGCCAAAACCGATGGTGCATGTGGGAAATAAACCGGTTCTCTGGCACATAATGAAGACCTACGCGCATTTTGGATACGACGAGTTCGTAATATGCCTGGGCTACAAAGGAAATATGATCAAAGAGTATTTCCTGAATTATGAGGCGATGAACAACGACTTCACAATTGCGCTGGGCAATAAAGACAGCATAAAATTCCATAATAATCATCTGGAAAAGGATTGGATCGTCACTTTAGCCGACACCGGCGAGGATGCACAAACAGGCGCTCGGGTCAAAAAAGTTGAGAAATACCTCACAGAAGATACATTCATGCTCACTTATGGCGACGGAGTAGGCAATATCGATATAAATGCCCTGGTGAAATATCACAAGTCGCACGGCAAGATCGGGACCATGACGGGAGTTCATCCTTCATCCAGGTTCGGAGAGCTTTCTCTCAAAGACAATCGTGTTATGCAATTTAATGAAAAGCCTCAGACCATCGGGGGCTTGATCAATGGCGGCTATTTTGTATTCAATAAGGAGTTCTTCACGTATCTGAATGACGAAGACGATTGCATTTTGGAGAAGAATCCGCTGGAGTCCTTGGCAAGAGACGGAGAATTGATGGTCTATCCCCATGAAGGCTTCTGGCAATGCGTAGATACTTATCGGGAGCTGGAGCAGTTGAATGCCCAGTGGAGAACATCCAGGCCGCCCTGGAAAGTCTGGCAGTGAATGTGTTTTAACCCAAAATCCTAAGGGTGGACTACACGAATGGATCCGGCGATGAACCTAGTCGACTATTTTGAGGTCCAGTTCAGGGAAAAAGTGTTGCGGGGAAATCCAACCTTATTCCAGCTATCTAAGTTTGGCTTTGTCGGCGTGCTCAACACAATTATCGGCTACGGTTCATTTGTATTACTATTAAATTACACTAATTATCTGGCCGCATTGGTTATATCTCATCTGATCGGTGTCTCTCACAGTTTCATTTGGAATAAGTATTGGATCTTTAAATCCAGCGGGATCGGGATCGGCGGCTGCGCATACGAGTTCGCCAAATTCAACTCAGTATATGCAGGAGTGTTTCTGACGAATGCCGCTGTCTTGATAATATCTGTAAATATATTTAATGTGGACCCCAGAATAAGTCAGCTTATCGCTCTTCCCATTATAACGATTATCAGCTTCGCAGGCCATAAATATTGGAGCTTCAAAAAAGGAAAGCAGGGCAATGAACTCGCGGAGGTTAAGTGATTGATGCAAGAAGGCTTTTGGAAAGATCGCAACGTCTTTATCACAGGATGCACGGGGCTCCTAGGGTCCTGGCTCACCAAATCCCTATCGGAGAGCGGGGCTAACGTAGTCGGCCTCATAAGGGACCAGGTTCCTCAATCAAATCTGAATTGGTCCGGATTCAATAATAGGATCATTACGGTAAGAGGCGATGTCGAGGATTATTGTCTCCTGGAGAGAACCATAAACGAATATGAGATCGATGCCGTTTTTCATCTGGCGGCTCAGACCATCGTCACCATAGCCAACCGAAATCCCATTTCCACATTCAAGAGCAACATCGAAGGGACCTGGAACATCCTGGAGGCCTGCCGAAGGTCGCCTCTGGTCAAGAGAGTGGTGGTCGCATCGAGCGATAAAGCCTATGGCGACCAGGAGACTCTGCCCTATGACGAAGGCACGCCCCTGGAAGGAAGACATCCCTACGATGTATCCAAGAGCTGCGCAGATCTGATCTGCAGATCCTATTTCGAGACCTACGATCTTCCCGTGTGCGTGACCCGGTGCGGAAACTTCTATGGCGGAGGAGATCTGAACTTCAACCGGATCGTGCCCGGAACTATCCGGTCTTTGATCAACAACCGTAGGCCGGTTATCCGAAGTGATGGGACCTTCTTGCGCGACTATTTCTATATTGAAGATGGCGCAAAATCGTACATGCAACTGGCGGAGAAGATGGAAGACCGGAGAATCTGCGGCGAGGCCTTCAACTTCAGCACAGAGCATCCATTGACCGTTCTGGAGATCGTCGAAAAGATCATCCTGGCTATGGGGAGTGATCTTATGCCGGAGATCCGAAACCAAGCCACAAATGAGATCCGAGATCAGTATCTCTCTGCCGCGAAAGCGCGAGCTATGCTAAACTGGACGCCCGCTTTCACACTGGAAGAGGGCCTGGCGCGAACTGTGAAATGGTATCAAGCATTTTTCGCACGCAAGGGTGTCTAGCGATTTCGTCGGCAAAAATGCATTTGAAGATGAATGGAGAAATTCATGAAAAAGCTGATCAGCGTTGTCATTCCAGCATATAATGAGGAAGAGGTCCTGGAAGAGCTCAAGAACCGATTGAAAAAGGTTATGGCGCAAAACAGCAATTATGATTTTGAGATAATAATAGTAGAAAACGGCTCCTGGGACTCTTCGTATGAAAAATTAAAAGAAATTAATATAGAGGATTCCCGATTTAAAGTGGTCAAGCTATCGAAGAATTTCGGATGCGATGGCGGGATCGTGGCTGGCCTGAAATACGCGAAGGGAGACGCAGCTGTAATTATGAATGCAGATCTGCAAGATCCTCAGGAGATGATCTCGCAATTCATCACGAAATGGGACGACGGATACGAAATAATCTATGGAGTAATTCAAAAGAGAGAAGGTGTCTCGTATATCCGAAAGGTTCTTTCCTCGCTGGCTTATGTGATAATTTATAATTTAACCCATGAAACGGTGCCAAAAAATGCGAGCGATTTCCGTCTGATCGATCGGAAAGTCTATGAAACTGTGAATCGCATGGATGAAAAGAACAAGTTCTTGAGGGGAATCATAGCCTGGACCGGGTTCAAACAGACCGGAATTCCATACGAGCGGCCAGCGAGATTTGCCGGCGAGACCAAAGCAGGATTTTTTGCCGCCTTTAATGTGGCAATGAACGGCATATTCTCGTTCTCATATTTTCCATTGCATATTGCGACAATACTGGGATTTTTAATCTCAGTTGCGACCTTTATCCTGATTTTTATTGAGATTGGATTATTCTTAGTCTACGGCCAGGTCGTTCCGGGATTTACCACCACAATTATATTGATGCTCTTCTTATTCGGCATGCTCTTCTTCTTGATGGGGATAATTGGAATTTACCTCGGCAGAATTTATGATGAAGTGAAGGACAGACCCAATTTCATAGTTGCTGAAAGGATCGGCTTTGGGAATTAATGAGGAATGATTTCGTTGCGATCTGAAATAGGCAATCCGGTCTCAAACTTGCTTGCGCCTGATCAACCAGCTACAACCATGCTTGCACACGGGAAACTAGCCATAAAACTGCTTGCACCAAACTCGCTAATTCCCAGTCTATTGCCTCAAACCTGTCGGCGCATGTGCTTGCCTTTCCAAGCAATGAATCCTCCCGATGGGGTGCATAAATGACATCCTTGAATGGAAAACGAGTCCTTATCACCGGAGCTACGGGCTTTATCGGTGCCAACCTGGCCCGGATGGCTTTGTTGGAAGGCTCTGATGTTTATATCATCACAAGAACTGAGTCGGATAAATGGCGAATCGGTGATATATTGGGGGATATTGTCGAGTATAATGCTGATTATGATGTGGATTTGCTGGACCAAGACAAATTGAATCGCATTATTGCCCGAATCAGACCGGAGGTAATCTATCATACTGCAACTTACGGGGGAAGGCCCGGTCAAAAAGATACGCTCAAAATCGTGCAGACGAACCTCATCGGGACGATAAACCTGATCAAAGCCTGCCGGAAATTCGGCTTTGACCTGTTTGTCAATACCGGATCTTCTTCCGAGTACGGCGTCAAGGAAAGAGCTATGCATGAAGGGGACCTCTTGGAGCCGGTCAACGATTATGGCGTTTCAAAATCCGCTGCAACGCAGTACTGCCGGGCTGTTGCGAAGAATGAGGATCTACCAATTGTAACCTTGAGGCTTTTTTCGCCATACGGAAGCTATGAAGAATCCACAAGATTGATCCCATCTGTGATTTTATCTTGCCTGAAGGGAATGAAGCCAAAAATATCTTCGCCATATTTTGTCCGGGATTTTGTATATATCCAGGATGTGCTTGATGCTTACGCAAAACTGTCCAACGTTCCTTGTTTGAGCGGAGAGGTATTTAATATAGGCAGCGGTAAGCAATGCACTGTCGGTGATGTGGCAAATAAGATCATTGAGCTTTCCTGCGGCGGCTTTGAACTTGAGACGGGAGCGCCTCAAGCGTGGCCTAACGAGCCGAAAAAATGGGAAGCGGATATTTCGAAGGCCAATGATATTTTGGGCTGGAAGCCGAAATACGATCTGGAAAACGGATTGGCCGAGACTATCAGATGGTTTGAAAAAAACATAAATCTATATGGCGACTGCCGGGATGCAACATGAAATTATCCGATTACGTTATTGATTTTCTCGTCTCAAACGGCATAACGCATATTTTTGAGGTTTGCGGCGGGTCTCTGGCTCATTTGCTCGATTCTCTTTACGGCAGGACGGACATCTCTACCGTATCCATGCATCATGAAACGGCTGCGGCATTTGCCGCGGAAGGGTATTCGAGGGCTGGCGGCAATTTTGGCGTAGCTATGGCGACAAGCGGACCAGGTGCCACGAATTTTATCACCGGCATTGGAAGCTGCTACTTTGATTCAATTCCATGCCTGTTCATCACGGGCCAGGTCAATACCTATGAATTTAAATTCGACAAACCAACCCGGCAGATCGGTTTTCAAGAAACGGATATCGTAAAGATAGTGAAGCCCATCACTAAGAACGCGGAGCTTCTGATGGATGAGCATAAGGTGAAATACTGTCTGCAAGAGGCCATTTATGAAGCAAAACATGGCCGCCCCGGTCCCGTTCTCTTGGATATCCCCTTGAATGTCCAGCGAGCGTTTATCGATGTTGAATCGCTTGCATCTTTTATTGATGAAGATGCAGGGGATGAGTGCAAATCCGGAGCGAGATGCTGCAGGGATATGGTGAGCTGCGCTGAAGAAAAAAGCGATATCGATGATATAATAATTCTCCAAGTAATCGATCTGATAAAATCCTCTATGCGCCCCATCATTCTCGCAGGTGGCGGGGTCAGGCTGGCTGGAGGCCAGGATGAGCTATTGAAGTTTGCTCGCAGAGCAGGAATCCCGGTTGTCGCTTCTTTGATGGGATTAGATGCTTTCCCTCACGATGATCCTCTGTTCTCCGGCATGATTGGGACTTACGGGAATCGATATGCAAATCTGGCTATTGCGAATTCCGATCTGGTTATCGCCCTGGGGACGAGGCTTGATACGAGACAGACCGGGACCCGTCCGGAAACATTCGCCAGGGGTGCCAGAATCATTCATGTCGACATAGATCCGTTCGAGCTGGACAATAAGGTCAAGGCCTTTATGCCCATCAATTCCGATCTTCGAGATTTTCTGAAGAGGCTAAACGGCTGCGAAATTTGTGAAGATAAACTGAAGTTTGATTCATGGAACGAAAAGATCAGCGGATATAAACGCCAATATCCTGCATATCGGGCACCACTCAGTAAAACCGTTGATGGGGCCATTAGTGAAACCATTGATGAATCTATTGATCCGAACTATTTCATGCATGTTCTTTCCAGTTTTTTGCCTCGTGACGCCATCATTTGTGTCGACATAGGCCAAAATCAGATGTGGTCTGCTCAATCATTAGAGATAAATGGTACACAAAGGTTCCTCACCCAGGGAGGGATGGCAGCCATGGGTT
>Ga0105092_10000801_pt1 | contig 16661 bp, 18 predicted proteins | sample PPLLak2March2015_FD_87021 | JGI IMG/M metagenome (GOLD analysis project Ga0105092, IMG submission 87021) | Freshwater sediment microbial communities from Prairie Pothole Lake near Jamestown, North Dakota, USA - PPLs Lake P7 Core (1) Depth... | ecosystem: Environmental > Aquatic > Freshwater >... | reverse complement strand
GGTCGGTGAGAGCGGAGCCGCCGATCTCTTTCAGATAGCCGATGTTGACCGCCAGTCGACTCTCTACCCGGAAGTGATCAGCAATCTGCTGAAACGCCTGCAACTCTCGGGATTCGGTTAACTGGCCATAATTGACATGGAGGAAGGCCAGTTCAAACCCCTTCTCGCGAGCAAGCGCTGCGGCTACTAAGCTGTCCATCCCGCCGCTGACCAGGCAGACTGCGGTCCCCATATCGAGTTCGATTCTAGCATGCCTGCTAAAATAAGCTCGTGACCGGGGAACCGAGCCAGGGAAAGGCCGTCGGGGCTTTGACAAAGGAGTTCTTCCGGGATTACCCGGACTACGCTTTCTGCCTGAACCTGGCGCAAAACGTACAAGCTGGAATTATCACCTATCCTGATGCGCTCTCCCTTCTCGGGCGGAGAGCCGTGGCGGCCGAGGATAACAGCCAGGCCATAACGGACCAGCTGAACAACCGGACAGTTGAGGTTGGCGGTGGGCCCATGAGAATCGCCCGGATTTCGCTGGCCCGGGCCATACGTCTGGACGAACGAGCCTTAAAACAAGTCCTCGAGTTCTACTTCAAGCACCCGTATGCGCACGGACGAACCCGGCGGACGAGATTGCTGCCCCGATGGCTGCGCGCGTTCTTTCTCAACGTGCTGGTCGGACATGCCTGCCGGCGCGGAATTCCTTTGGATTACGAATCGTATTTCCAAATGCTCCGACTTCTTTGAAAATCGTTGCTATGAGGAAACGGACAATCGTCGCCGCTGTTCTAGTTTTAGGCTTTGGCATCTTTCTGATCTGGGGATTGAGCAAATACAAGCTGGTCTTGATCCAGTCAATCGTTGAAAACGCGGTGGTTCAGAAGGCCCCTTCGGGTTATTCTGAGACGCGGATCAGGCAGGCTTTCAAGGAACACTTTGCACACGCCTGGTCATCGGAACGCGAGAACATTTACCTGGACAGGCTGTTACAGGCTTCGCAGCGGCTCGAGAAAGTACAGACACTGAAAGCGAGCCAGGTCGACCAGCTGCTCGAAGACCTGGACCCGACCCGCCGCCAACGGCGATGAGAGCTGAGTGCCCCGGGGAAGACGACAGAGACGCCCTTCCCGCCCCTTCCGCTCCGCTCGTAATCCGGGTCGGGTCCCGCCTGAACCTCTTGACTTCACAGCACTTTTGCCCTAATTGTGGATTAAGTCCCTATTTCATTTCGTCCACCCGAAAAAGGAGATCTATGCAAGGTCCAATGAGAGGTTTACTGGCCGGCGTTGCTGCGTGGAAGCTCGGTGGAGGGTGCATCTCCACCATTCTGATCTTCATCCTCGTTTTCTGGATGCTCGGATACGTCAACTGCTAACCGGGGTCTTTGCTCCGGACTTCTCCTGTCTGAGCGTGCATCGCACCTGCAAGAATTGGGCCTCGCGTCGCACGCTCAGGTCGGCGGCGATCAGCGAGGCTCGGTAGCGGACGATCTTCAGAGGTGTCTCGATCCCTCTTAATGTTCCGTCGTGTTCGATGACGAGTTGGGTGGTTCTGTCTCCACCTTCCAGCCGGACCGTCAGGTGATTGGCGTCCGCGAGGCTGACCGATGCGCGGACCAGTTCACGGGCGATCAGATACAATTGAGCCTCTGAAGCCGCATCGGCGAAGACCGGACTTCCGGAAACCGTGAACCGGCACCGAATGCCGGAATGTTTTTCAGAGGAGTTGCAAAGCTCTTTCAGCGCGCTCGTCAGGCCGTCGGCATTAAACTCGATTGGGCACAGACCTTCCGCCAGGTCTCGTGTTTGTTTGACGGCCTCCCGCACTAGTTCTCCGATTCGGTGGGCGTCTTGAGACTCCTCGAGTCCCCGGGCCTGCAACTTCTGTTCGAGAACCTTGGTGAGAAAGCCGACGCCGGCCAACTGCTGGGCGAGAAGGTCGTACAAGTCTCTTCCGATCCGGCGTTCCTCGCGCCGGGTGATTTCTGCGATCTCCTTCTCCAGCAACCGCCTTTCTGTAATATCCCTGATGATGAGAAGCAGCGTGCCGTTTGGCATTATCTTCGCGCTGCCTTCAATAAATCGGGGAGTTCCATCTTCCCAGTTCAGACAGCGCTCACCGATCACTGTCTGGCGTTCGGCTTCTTCCTGAAGCCTGGCCCGGTCGGGTTCCAACTGGCTCAGGAAGTCGACATCCCTGATTCTTCGGCCGACCAGATCCTCGGCTCTGCGTCCCAGTAATAGTCCCAAGCTTGGGTTGGCGTCGAGAATTTCTCCGGTGGGGTCCAGCAGGCAAATCCCTTCCGCGGCTTGTTGGACCACCTGACTGTACCGGTTCTCGCTCGCCCGAAGAGCACTTTCAACTTCCGTCTGCCGGGTGATATCCGTGAGGGTAACGACCGTTCCAAAGCTCTTATCGGTCCCGTTCCCGATCGGGCCGGCACTCAGGAGCAGAATCACGTGCCGGTGCGCAAGGGCGAGGCAGGCATGGATGCCACGCACGATTCGACCGGCAGACAACTGTGAGAACAGGAGCCGCTCTTCGATTTCCGAGCATTCGGTTGGCCCTCGGAAGCCGATCACCCGCCTTTTCAAGGGGAAGGCTTCATTAAACGGCATTGAACAGGGATCTCGGCCGGCCAACCGATGAGCGGCAAGGTTGGCATGCGTGACCCTCCCGGAGTGATCGCAAAGGACAATCGCCTCGGTGGCCTGATCGAGAATCGCGGCAGCCAGAGTCTGGGATTCGAACAGGGCAGCAGCCGGGCTGAGGACAACTCCGAAAACCGGAGGGCTGACACCGGGAAGAACTGCACACGACATGCAGGTGAGGACTGGCGCCGCCGGACACATGAGAGTGACATGTCCTTTGGTGAAGTGCAGCAGCTCGGCCGTTTCCAAAAGTCTGTAGAGCTGTTTCCGGTCTTCCGGCCCGACGAGATCGGCCAGGCAAACGCCAATGAGGTTGTCCGGCACCGTCAGGAACAATCCCGAGAAGGAACCGTTGCAGTAGACGATACGCGTCTCGGGGTCGATGACGAGCGCTCCTTCCGGCATCGTGTCGACAAACGACTGATAGACTATTTCTGGCTCAGCAGTCGCGGAGTTCACGCGATTTTGACCTTTACTGGACAATGTCAGAACCGTTGCTCCCGTTGCTCGCTGGGGCTCGATCCTTGCTCTCTCCTGGAACTCAGAGGCAACGGTGATGGATATCAGCGGGCTCCAGGGCGGCCCACCCCTTTACTCTAGGTTAAGAGGCAAACTTCTAACTTACAAGATCAGCAAAGCCGAGCAAAGCCGGTTGGATGGCAGATTCGCCTGGAGAGCCGACCGCCGCTCGAGCCGCGTCTCCTTGGCCGTCTATGCTTGGCGGGCAGACCTCGGAAGGCTCGCTCACTTCTCATTTAAGCCGTGATTAGCTAACATGTTGAGAAGAGACTTCAACCTGCCGAGCGGATTGGTTGTTGCTTTTTTACGACGCGACCTGGAGGGTTCGGATGACATACCCCCAGTGCAAGCTGAAGCTCGTCTCTCTCCCTGTAGAAATTCCTGTCCCCGCGGTCATCCGACCAGTTCGCTAATCAGAAAATTCAGAGAGGAGAAATTTCTATGGCCAATCAGGATACTTTCAACAATCCCACGAAAAGCACCACGCCGACCGGTGAGCAGGCTGCGGAGAAGGCAAGCGGCATGGTGGAGGAAGGCAAGCGAAAGGCTGCCGAGATGTCCGCGCGGGCTAAGGAGCAGCTCAACCGAGCTATGGAGACCGGAAAGACCAAAGCCGACCAGGCACGGGTGTCCGCGGCCGGCGGCCTGCAAAGAGCCGCGTCTACGGTACAGGATACCGCCACGCGTCTGCCGGGAGGCGAGCGGGTCCAGGGAGCCGTCCGCAGCGTGGGGACCGGCATGGAGCGGACCGCGACCTACCTCAGGGAGCATGACTTCAATGACATGCAGTCGGATGTCGAGAACGTCGTCCGTCGGCATCCCGGGAAATCATTGATTACCGCCCTTGCCGCCGGCTTCCTGCTCGGGCAGGCTATCCGTCGTTCCAGACACTGAGAATCGGAGGAAAGGAGTCAGATTTTATGAACGACCCTAAGAGACCGCCAGGAGATCGGACAGACAGGGTGGTGACCCCCACTCCCACTGGGCGGCAAGCCGTGCTGGAAACGGAGGAACGGTCGGTCACCCAGCTCTTGCAGAATATTCTGACCAACATTCAGGAGATTGTCCGCTCCGAGGTGAGGCTGGCCAAAACTGAGATCGGCGAGGAAACAAGCAAAGCTATTCGAGCGATCACCTTGCTGGGGGCCGGCATCTTCCTGGGCATTTACGCCCTCGGCTTTCTGCTCTTGAGTGCGGTCTACGCGCTATCGGCTGTCCTTCCGGACTGGCTGGGGCCGCTTCTCGTGGGTCTCATCGTCGCCGTCGCCGGGGCTGTCCTCTTTTTTGCCGGACGTAACCGGCTCAAGAGTGTCAGTCCCGTACCCCAGAAAACGATCACCAGCGTAAAGGAGGATGCACAGTGGGTCAAAGATCAGACGAAATAAAAAAACACATCGACAACCAGCGGAGCGAGCTGAGTGAAAACCTCGAGCAACTTGAGGAACGAGTCAAAAGCACGACCGACTGGAGAGCTCAAGTGGAGAGGCGACCTATGACGGCCCTGGGCATAGCCTTCGGCGGCGGGCTGCTTCTGGGGGCGATGATACCGACAGGAGGCAGATCGCGCTCCAAGTACACAGGCAGCTCGGCGAGTCGGAGCTATACCGCCCAAGGACTCACCGGTCAGGGCTATTCCGGTTCGAGTGAAGGCACGACCGGGAGTTACCTGGAACAACAAAGCCGTCGGACACCCAAGAACACGGCCACTTCTCGCGAGCTCCACAAGACCTGGTCCATGCTCGATACCGTACGCGCCTCGCTGATCGCGTTCGGGGCCACCAAACTGAAGGATTATCTCTCCCAGGCAATCCCCGGCTTCGGTGACCACTACCAGCGAACTGAAGAGGAGCAGCGCAGGACCCAAGGTTGGAATCAAAGTTCCAGCCAGACAACCGGCACAACCAGCGGGTCCACCGGCACAACCGGTGGTCCGCAGAGAGAGTCCTATTCCTCTTCGTCCCCGTCGGTTGAGATATAGCAGCGGGCAACGACTGCTAACCACATAAAAAAAGGGCTCCCGAAGGAGCCCTTTTTTTGCGTTTTAAGACGCGAACCGCTCGCGTCCAGGATAAGGTCTTCAAACGAAACCAAAACTGGCGCGAGTAGTTATTCCCCTCACTACTCGCGCCAAAAGGTCGACCGTTAAAGTGAGATAAGGTTAGCTTCGGACCGAGACGACGTATATCGGCTAAAGGCCCTTTTTTGTGTAAGACGAGTCTTACACAGTGCCTGGCGGAAGCACGGGAAAGGACGGAAGCGACACAAGGGACACAAGGGACAGAAGGGACTCAGAAAGTGAGGCCCCTTGTGTCCCTTCTGTCCCTTCTGTCCCTTCCCCGTTCTTCCTTGTCCGTTCCCGAAAGGCGCTATAATCAGCCGGGTTTCATATGTCCTTGAAGAAGCTGAAAATCAGCCTTCTCGTACTCGCTGGCGCTCTGGTCGTGGCCGCCTTGCTCCTCTGGTTCAACCTCTCCCAGCTCACCCGGAAGTTCGCCAACGAGCAAATCCCGGGTTTGACGGTCGGGAAGGTGGAACTTTCCTGGAACCGGGTCAAGCTCACCGACTTCAGCTACTCTTCCGGCGGCTCCCTGGCTGTAGGGGTGACGGCGCGATCGGTCGAAGCCCATCCGACCTTCCTGTCCTTTCTGACCGAAGAGATCGAAGTGGCTAAACTCGACATTGCGGCCGGCTCTTTCAGGCTGGTGAGAAAGGAGAAGAGCCCGCCTCAACCGTCAAACGGCGGTCAGCCCGCCGGAAAGCCGGGCGCGCGCGCCGACTTCAAGGAAATCAGGCTCTTAGACGGGAAGGGCGAGATTGTAGATGAGACGGTCCCCGGCTCCCCACGCGTGACCCTGCAAGACTTGGAACTTCAGCTGAAAGATCTGAAGTACCCGATTTTCGGGGGTGCCACGTCGATCGACGGATCCTGTGTCGTCAAAGGGCAGCCGGATGGCCAGGCGCAGCTGACCGGATGGATTGACGCGGTCAACCAGTCGGCTGAGTTGCACCTGAACCTCGCGAGCGTCGACCTCAAGAACCTGCGACCGTACTTCGAGAATCGCGTGCGAACGATTGAGGGCGCAGACGGAACCGCCGATCTGGAGCTCGCGGTTTCAATGGTGAATGGAACGTACAACGCGACCGGCGCCGTGACTCTGGCGGACCTTCACCTCGGGCAGGCTCCGGAGGAATCACTCAAGCTCCCTATGCTTCTCCTCGTCCAGTACTTGAAGTTCAATGGTAACCGGGTGAAAATCCCTTTCAAGATAACTGGCGATCTGAAGAACAGGGAGCACCGCGTCAACTTCGCCGCCCTCCTCTCGGATGTATTGAATCAGGAACTGAGCCTCGAGGCGTTGCAGAAAAAGACGGGCCTTGAACGCAGCTTCAAGGATCTCGACAAGGACCTGCGCCGCCTGAAGGATAAAGCCAAGGAGTTGAGAAAGCTGTTCTAGCAGCGTTCAGCGTTCACCGTTCAGCGTTCACCGTTCCCGGGTCTTTTACGCGTGAACCGTGGAACCGTGGAACGCTGAACGGTGAACGCTGAACGGTCGATGAACTTCCCGCGCCTGCGATTCGTATTCAGTTGTGATGCCCGCGAAGAAACTGGCTCCCGAAACCCCGATAAAGCTTGCCGTTAATAATGACCCTCCTCGGTCGTCTATCTATCAGGGAGACGAGCACGAGATGGGTTCGATGAAGATGGCCGTCAGTGAAGAGCCGAAAAGGCGGGTTCCCGAGGACATCGAAAAGCTGTTCCGAGAACACCATGGTCTGATTTTGCAGACCGCCTTTCGCATCACCGGCGACCGGATGGAAGCCGAGGACGTATTGCAGCTTCTGTTCCTGCGGCTGCTCCACAATCAGGAAACTATCGATCTTAAATCTCCTGCACAGTATCTCCGGCGAGCATCCGTTAATCTGGCCCTTGACCAGTTGCGGAAGCGTAAACGCCAGGTTCCCTTGGAGGCTGCGGCCGAGCTGTCTGCCAACCGGTCCTCAGACCCCGGTACCCAGCAAGCCTCCTCCGAACTGGCAGAGCGCCTCCGCTCGGTGCTCGCTAAACTGCATCCCAAGGCCGCCGAGATTTTTGTCCTTCGTCACGTCGAAGGCCTAACCAACAGCGAAATTGCGCGGCTTCTGGGAACCAGTTGGGGAACTGTGGCAGTCACTCTTCACCGTGCTCATCGCCGTCTCCGAAAGGACCTGAGTTCGTACCGTGGAGGAAGATCATGAGCCCCAAAGAAAAAGAACCCAAGGATGTGCTGACAGAGGCCTTGCACCAGGTCAAAAGCGAGAGCCTCAGCGGGGACGAGATGGGCCAGGCGGGAGACAGGGTCTGGGCGGCGCTTGAGAAGCAAGCAACGGTTGCCCCGGCCCAGGTCGACAGGATCGAGGGATGTGAGGATTACCAGGCCTTGATCCCGGAATACGTGGCTCGCCAGCTGAACCCGGCTCGACGGACCCTGCTGGAATACCACCTGCGCGAATGCGTGGCGTGCCGCAAGGTTCTGTGGATGAGACGGAACCCGCAAGCTCAGCAAACCAAGCAAGCGACCATGCCGGGAATGAGACCGGCGTTCAAGTGGGCCATTGCCGCCTGCCTGATCGTCGCGTTCGGCCTCTTTCAGTATTTGTTACTCGAAAAGTACGTTCTGACAGACAACAGCTTCAACGCTGTCGCCGAGCAGATCGACGGGCGCCTGATGATCATCGAGGCAAACCTGACCAAGCCGGTGGCGGTCGGGCAGGAAATCAGCCTCGAACAGGTGATCAGGACCGGTCGGGATTCGAATGCCGTGTTGAGGCTGAAGGACGGCTCCCTGCTGGAGATGAAAGACCGTTCGGAGATTTCGCTCGACTCAAGCTCGCGAGGACCGGTGATCCGTATCAGTCGCGGCAGCATCATTGTCCAGGCGGCCAAACAGCAGGAGGGGCGACGCCTCTCCGTGGACGCGAATGACTGTCGCGTGACGGTGAAAGGAACCGTGTTCTCGGTGACCCGGGCCACGAAGGGCTCCCGCGTTTCGGTCATCGAAGGCGAAGTATGGGTCCAGCAGGGTAAGGACACGAAAGTGCTGAAGCCCGGACAGCAGCTGTCGACTCATCCGAGCCTCAGACCCGCTTCGGTCGCGGAAGAGATCAGCTGGAGCCGCAACGTCGATAAGCACGTGGCTCTCCTGCGGGAATTCGTGATCCTCGGACAGGACCTGGTCGACGGCATGGCTTCCGCAGGGCTGCGCTACCAGTCTAGCCTGCTGCCTCTTATCCCTCAGGATGCGGTCTTCTACGCCGCCTTCCCGAACGTCACGGACAGCTTCGGCCAGGCGTACGATGCCTTCCGCCAGAGAGTGAACGAGAATCCTGAGTTAAGCGCGTGGTGGCAGGAAAAAAACCAGTCGGACAGCGATCTGACCCCTGAGGAAGCCATCGCCCGCTTGCGGAGAGTCGGACAGTACCTGGGCCAGGAAATCGCCGTCACTGTGACGGGTGGCGATTCCAATTCCTCAGTCCTGATTCTGGCCGATGTGAAGGACAACAACGGCCTTCGGTCGGCCCTTCAAGACGATATCGCAAAGTTGAACGGGATGGGTGACCGCCAGGTTGCCGTTTGGGTGGACAATCCGGCCCAGCTGACTCCCGGCAATGAGACCGAGGGTCTGTTCTTCTACCTGAAGCCCGGGCTGCTGGCGGTGTCATCCTCGGCTGCCGAAATTCAGAGAGTGGCGGTTGCGAATGTCGCCAACCTGCCCTCCAGTCCTTTTGCCGAACGGTTAGCCAAGACCTACGCCGAGGGAGCTGGATGGCTGCTGGCTGCCGACATGCAGCGCCTTATCGCGCCCAAGGCAGTGGCAGAGGAACAGAAATCGGAAGTCACCGAGCAGTTGGGACTCACCGATTTTCAGCAACTGATCGTGGAGCAGAAGAGCGTCGGCGGCCAGTTACAGAGCCGCGCGGTCCTGAGCTTCAACCAGAAACGCCGCGGTATGGCGGCCTGGCTTGGAGAGGCCGGTCCCATGGGCACGCTCGACTACGTATCCCCGGATGCCTTTGCCGCAGCGTGCTTCCTGCTTAAGGACCCGGCCTTGATCGTAGATGAGATCTCCGGGATCCTGCAGTCCTCGGACTCTGATGCCTGGCAGCATCTGCTCGAGTTTCAGACCAAGCAGGGGGTGAATATACGTGAAGACCTCGCCGTCCCGCTTGGTACGGAGTTCCTGTTCGCGATCGACGGCACGCTGTTGCCGACGCCATCGTGGAAGATTGTGGCGGAAGTGGACGATCCGGCTCGTTTGCAGCAAGCCATCGAACAGATGGTGGCCGGAATCAATGCCGAGGTTCAACAAGAGGGCAAGGGAAGCCTGACCCTGATCCCCGAGACTTCGGGCGGCCTCAGCTACTATCGGCTCGCCTGGACGAACGGCCCGGAAGTCACGTACATGTTCTGGGAAGGCTACCTGATCATGACGCCTGGCCAGGCGTTGCTGAACCAGGCGGTCCAGTATCGGAATTCCGGGTACACACTGGCCAAATCTTTGACTTTTCGGGGACTCTTCCCGGTCGAGACCAGCGACCAGTGCTCCGGGATCATTTACCAGAACTTCATGCCGCTCGTTGGCTCGCTCGCTCAGTATGTACCTGAGCAGGGGACGGGCCTGACGCCGGAACAGGTTTCGAACCTGCGTGACGCCGCGTCGAAGATGCCTCCGACTCTGATTGTGGTCACCGGAGGCGCCAACGACATCGTCTTCTCCGGGCGCGGGCTGCCGGGCTTGAATTTCCTCGGCATGGCTGCCTTCGGAAATCTGGGCAGCATGGTCCAGATGTCACCCGAAGCGTTGATACAGAAGTAGCCAGCTGCGCGTTTGAACGACCGGAAGGACTTGAAGGACCGGAAGGACCGAAGGACATACAGCTCGTGTCGGTCCTTCCGGTCCTTCAAGTCCTTCCGGTCGTTCCGGTCGTTCAGGCGTCCGACTGGCACTTGTCAACCAGAAAGGGGCACGATGCAATCAGTCATCGAGTTGGATAACCTGACGATCAGATTCGGAAGGCAGACGGTTCTGAAGGGACTCAAAGGAGCCTTCTCCGGCCGCGCCATCGGCCTGCTTGGCCCTAACGGGGCCGGCAAGACCACTCTCCTTCACACTCTGCTTGGGTTTTACCCGCCGGCGGCCGGAACCGGACGCGTCTTCGGCTATGACATCCAACGGGAGATCAAGAAAATCAGGCATTTGATCGGGTACATGCCGGAGAACGACTCCTTCATCGCCGATATGACCGGCATCCGCTTCGTTCGCATGATGGCCGAACTGTCAGGCCTCCCCCCCAGCCTGGCGCTCGAGAGGGCGCACGAAACCCTGTTTTACGTCGGGCTCGGTGAAGCCCGCTATCGCAAACTCGGCACTTATTCCCTGGGTATGAAGCAGATGGCGAAGCTCGCCCAGGCTATTGTCCATGGGCCCAAGCTTCTGATCCTGGACGAACCGACGAACGGGTTGGATCCACCCGCCAGGCAGCGGATGATCTCGCTGATCCGCGACATACGCGCGACCGGAGAGACGGCCCTGATCCTCTCTTCTCATTTACTGCGCGACGTGGAGGAGTGCTGCGAAGAGGTCATGATCCTCAAGGAAGGCGAAATCGTCGTTTACTGCAATCTCGAAGAGGAACGCAAGGCCAACCGCAAGTTCCTGGAGCTGGAGATCATCGGAGACACCCAGCCTTTTGTGGAAATGGCGGAACGTCTGGGATGCGAATGCGCGGTCCAGGGAGGATACCGGATCAAGATGGTACTCCCGGAGCAGGTGCACATCCGCGATCTCTACTCCCTGGCTGCCAATAAGCAGATCCAGATTCGAAAGCTTAACTACAAACGTGACTCCTTGCAGGACATTTTCCTGAAGGCGATGGAGGGCAACCGTGGCAGTCTACAAGCATAGCTACCAGGCGTACACCGGACCCCTTACCAGCACCTCTCTTCGCTTTCTGACCCTGCCGCGCTATGCGTATCAGAGGATTTTCGGGTCGAGGATCTTTTTGGCTCTGTTCCTCGTCTGTTTTCTTCCTCCCCTGGTCGCTGCTGTCTTCATCTACCTTCAGCACAATGCCAAGGCGCTGCAGATCCTCCAGATCCCGATCAACGAACTTATACCCATCGATGCCGCCTTCTTTCAAGTGTTTCTCTACATCCAGTGTTCGTTGGGTTTCATCCTCGCCACGCTGGTCGGTCCTGGCCTGGTTTCGCCCGATTTGACCAACAACGCGCTCCCGCTGTATCTCAGCCGGCCTTTGACCCGCCGAGACTACGCGTTGGGCAAGATCTCAGCCCTCCTGATCCTGCTCTCGCTGATTACCTGGATCCCCCTGTCGCTCCTATTCTTCTTTGAAGCGAAGATGGCGGGGATGGAGTGGCTCTGGAAGAACATCCGGCTCGAAATCGCAATCGTCACGGGCGCATGGATCTGGATGCTGGTGATCTCCCTCCTCGCCGTGGCGCTTTCCGCCTGGGTAAAGTGGCGGCCAATTGCAGGCGCCCTTATCTTCGGAGTCTTCATTGTCGGAGGCGGGTTCGGCGCTCTCGTCAACACCGTCCTCTTCACCAACTGGGGATCTCTCGTGAACATCGCCGCCATGATGGACATCGCCTGGCGGTGGCTGTTCCGAGGCGAGGGAACGCCGAACTCGCTCCCCGTCTGGAGCGCTTTCGCGGGTTTGGTCGGCTTCTGCGGCGTCTGCCTGCTGCTCCTCTCCAAGAAGCTCAAGGCCTACGAGGTGGTGCGGTCATGACGGATCAAGACAAGATCGTCGTCGATAATGTCTCAAAATTCTACGGAGAGGTTCTGGGGGTCAATCGCGTCTGCCTCTCGATTCCGCCTGGAATCACGAGCCTCGTCGGTCCGAACGGCGCCGGGAAAACCACCCTTTTGAACCTGATTTGCGGTCTTCTGCGGCCGACCAAAGGGAAAATAAGCGTGCTGGGTCAGACCGTCAACGAGCCAGACCTCCTTTATCGCAAACTCGGCTACTGTTCGCAGTTTGACGCCTTCCCGAGGGGCCTGACCGGGCTCGAATTGATCTACGGTTACCTCAAGGTTTACGGGCTGTCTGATCGGGAAGCCCACCAGATGGCATGGTCGGCGCTCGAGACGGTGAACCTGACTGACGCCGCGAATCGCAGGGTTCACGCATACAGCAAGGGGATGCGCCAGCGTGTCAAGCTGGCCCAGGCGATAAGTCACCGTCCCCAGGTCCTCATCCTCGACGAACCACTGAACGGCCTCGACCCGATGGCTCGGGCGGAAGTGATCGCCCTCTTCCAAAGGCTCGCCGCCGACGGAGCTCATGTCCTTATCTCCAGTCACATCCTGCATGAAGTCGACATGATCTCCGACCGGGTCATCCTGATCAACAACGGGTATGTAGTCGCCGAAGGCAATATTCGCGGCGTTCGGGACGAGATGGACGAGCACCCGATGCAGATCATGGTCCGTTGCGATCGGCCGGCGGCCGTTGCTGCCAAGGCCTTCGAGCAGGACCACGCCGTCGAGGTAAAGATGCACGAAGATGGTCAGGGCCTGATGATTCGCACTCGTAGCGCGGATCAGTTCTACCTGATGCTCAATCGAATCGTTCTCGACTGCAACCTGAATGTCGAGGCGGTGGCGCCTGCTGATGACGATGTCTATTCGGTCTACCAGTACCTGATCGGCACAGATGGAGGAAGGCTGTGATCACTTCATTCTTGGATCGTCTTACAGAAGGCGGCAGCCCCTGGTCAGTATGGCTACGGCAGACGCTCGCCATCATGGGGCTCGAGACGAAAAAGAGCTTTCTGGGCAGGCGGTTGATCGCTGTCTATTTTCTCGCCCTGGCTCCCGTCGCCGTCTTGGTCATAAGAATCATGGTTCCTCTGCGCCCTGAGGAGCTCGGGACTCCGGGCGAGGCCGGCATGGTCTTCGCTGTGGTGTTTCAGACCTTCGTCCTCCGGTTTTCGGTCTTCTTCGGGTGCATGTCTATCTTCACGAACCTGTTTCGGCGGGAAGTGATGGAAAAGACTCTGCACTTCTATCTGCTGTCCCCCGTGAAACGGGAAGTTCTCGTAGTAGGAAAGTACTTCTCGGGCCTCATCGCCAGCCTGGTCTTCTTCGTCGGCAGCACGATCGCTTGTTTCCTCCTTGTCTACGTGCCTTACGGCAACAAGTTCATGGAGGATTTCTTCCTCGAGGGTGTCGGGACGCAACAGCTGCTGACCTATGCCAGTGTAACGACGATGGCCTGTGTCGGGTACGGGGCGGTATTCCTGTTGATCGGGCTCTATTTCCGTAATCCGATTTTTCCCGCCGGGCTGCTCCTCGGTTGGGAGACGATCAACTTCCTGCTGCCTTCGTTCCTGCAGAAGATCAGCGTCGTTCACTACCTGCAATCCCTGTGCCCGGTTCCCCTCCCGCTCGGTCCCTTGGCGATCATCACCGAACCGACGTCCGCCTGGGTCTCCGTCCCCGGTTTCCTGGGCCTCACAATTCTGGTGATCCTCGCCTCCGCGCTGCAAGTGAGCCGGCTGGAAGTAACGTACGGAGCAGACTAGGCTCCGAGGAGGGGATGGTGTCAGCAACGCAGGGTACGTTCGAAGGAGCGCGCGGTTAGCGCCCTCCTTCGAAACCCACCTTTCTACGTTGCCACGGAGCGAACTAAGATCCCCTCTCCTCACGCCTTCGGCTTGGTTTCCACGCTGTCCATGTACCGCCGATGCAGTCTTCCGCTCAGGAACCTCATGTGAAGCCGGGCCTTCAGGACAACGTCTTCCGGGACCACCTTTCTGCTCTCGCTGAGAACCAGGCAGGCGTAGAACTGGTGAATCGGCCCGGGAAACTTCCGGTCATCCGAAGTCGTAAACCAGCGATTCGCTTCGAGGAAGGCGTCCATGGAATCGGACGACAAGCGAGTCACCGGAAACAGTCGTTGGATACAGGCTTCAATGATCGCCCAGGCCGGGTCTTCAGCCTCTCTCAGCGCCTCTCTGACCTCGTCATCCACGATTTCACGAAAGTCAGCCTCCTGGAGGCCCGCAAGAAGTGAATCTCGGTAGCTGGCACGGGCCGCTGGGGCATCTCCCAGCAGAAAATACACATTGCCCCGGTAGAGGTGCGGGAGAGGGTCGCCGAATTCCTCAACCTCTTTCGACAGGGTTTCCAGGGCCGAAGAAAGGTGCCCGGCCAATAGGTAAAGATACCCCACCGACCGGCCGCCAGGAGTTCTGCTGCGGGTATCGTCCCGGCCGAGAAGAAGCGTCTGAAAGTAACTCGTCTGAACACCAAGTCGGACCGACAAGGGCACCTTGGGCCAAAAACCCTCTCGCTGGAGACTTTGCCAAAGGGACCAACCCTGATCCAGATCGGCCGGAGTACCGCATCCTGTCCAGAAACGTAGAAAGTCAAACTCCCAGTTCAATCCGATGTCGCCCCAACATTGCTCGTATTCCTTCAGACAAGAGATCGCCTGCGGAATCTCCATTCGAGCGAGACAGGAATGTAGCTGGGCGAGCAGCAAGTGTGCCGGCTGAAAGAGCGCCAGTTGATTCATCGCCCGCTACCTTACCGCAAACGACTGACTTCTCTATTCCTGATCGACGGTGTATCTTGAACCTAACCCAATTACTGGAGAGCGCTCATGATCTGTCCCAACTGTAAAGCCGAATACCGCGAAGGTTACACTGTCTGCTCGGATTGCGAGGTTCCTCTCGTCGAAAAGCTCACGGAGGAAGAACAGCCCGAGCCGGAACTGGAGCTCGTTACCATCTTTGACACCGGAGAGCCGGCCGACGTCCTGGTTGCTAAATCCATCCTGGAGGCCGAGGGAATCGAGTTCTACGCCAAGGACGAAGGGGTCCAGGACATGTTTGGCGCCGGGCGGCTGGGGGCTGGGTTCAACACCATGGCCGGGCAGGTTGAAATCCAAGTGCGGCCCGAGGATGCCGAACGCGCTCGTGACCTGCTCAAACGTCTTGACGAAGAAGAGGAAGCGGTCGAGGGAGAGGAAGGGACAGAAGAGGCGGAAGAGCGGCCGAAGTGAAGGCGAGGGCGGCGGATGCTTCTGCGGCTGTTCGTTGTTCCGCCTTTAGGCGGGCTTTTGAGAGCTAAACCATAGCAGGATCTGCGGTTCTTAAAGCCCGCCTAAAGGCGGAACAACGAACAGCCGCAGAAGCATCCGCGAGTCTTTTTTCATTGCCTTCGAGCGAGGCGAGGGGGGTGAGCCGCTCTGTTGCGAGTTTGCCCTTTTCAGGTCGTCCTCACTTCTGCGGCCTCGTAAAATTCCCTCCAGGCATGCGCGTTGCCGAGCAGCTGGTTCAAGGCTTCGATATTGCGCACGCCCTGGTCGGACAGCCAATCCTCCAAAGCGGCTACCCCCTTTTCAGCGTAGACCGGAATTCCCTCTTTCCAGGTAGCGCGGCCGCAGAGAACCCCCGCGAAGTTGACATCCGCTTCCAGAGCGAGTTCGATGCTCTCCAGGAACTGAGCATTGCTGACCCCGGCACTCAGGTAAATGAAGGGTCGCTTGGCTGATTCCGCTGCCTTTCGATAGAGATCCTTCGCCTCTTCCCGGGAGTAGGCGACCTCGCCGCCCTTGAATGACTTCGTTCCCTTGGTGAACTGTAGATCAACCGGAATCTCTACCTTCAGGACATCCACGTTATAGAAGTCTTTTGAGAACTCGGCCATGCTTCGGGCGACGATCTCCGGCTTTTGCCGAGCGTATTCGACACCCTTCCCGTCTCCTTTCGGGTCGTAACCGACAAACTCCAGAAAGAACGGCACATCGTGAAAGGCACATTCGGCGCCAATCCGCTCGACCCAGGCACGCTTCTGCTCATTGATCGATGCTTCCTCAAAAGGCGTGTAGTAGAGGAGAATCTTCACGCAGTCGGCACCTGCGTCCAAGAGAGTGCGAACGGTCCAGTTCGGAAGAAGGACCGGGATACGCCCGGGCTGGTTGTTGTCGTAACCGGATAGCTCATACGCGAAAAGCAGCCCGACCCCTTTCTTGCGCGCCACGGCCGCCTGCAGGCCGTATTCCGGGTCCAGCAATACACCGCTGGCGTGCGGGGAGAGCACCCGGATGACTGCTGTCTTGAATTCAGCCATCATCTCAGGCGTAACTGAATTGGTATCCACGTTCTTGGCCTTGGCTATCGACTTCAAGAGAGAGCCGCGCTGATCCATGGCTGCTGCCCGGATGACTCCCTTGGAATCCGCGACCGCGTCTATCCCTCGTATCTTGCCCGTGCTCACGGCGATCATAGACTCACCTCCATTGTTCACCGTTCACCGTTATACCGTTCAGCGTTCACCGTTCACGTTTGAACGCGGAACGGTGAACGGTATAACGGTAAACGACAAAACGGTTTAACCGTTTTCCCTCAGCTTATCTCAATCTGGGGCAGGTAATCCTGGAGGACGGGGAAACTCTTCAGTTCCTTGTCAATGCCGGCCCGCAGCATGC
>Ga0105092_10000800_pt1 | contig 16670 bp, 17 predicted proteins | sample PPLLak2March2015_FD_87021 | JGI IMG/M metagenome (GOLD analysis project Ga0105092, IMG submission 87021) | Freshwater sediment microbial communities from Prairie Pothole Lake near Jamestown, North Dakota, USA - PPLs Lake P7 Core (1) Depth... | ecosystem: Environmental > Aquatic > Freshwater >... | reverse complement strand
CCCGTGATCTTAGTCGCCTGCGACATTGAAACGCAAAAGCAAAGGTTGCTCGAACGAGATCATTTGACAGAGCTTGAAGCTCAGCAGCACCACGACGCCCAGATGAGCTTGGCGGAAAAACGCAAGCTGGCGGACTATGTGATCGAGAACGACGGCACCCTGGAAGAGCTTGAACAACAGGTCCGTGCGGTGCTGCAGAAGATTCAGGCTACTTGACCCGCTCCAAATACGTCCCTTCGGAAGGATCCACTCTCACCTTGTCCCCCACCTGAATGAATGGCGGGACTTGAATCGTCACTCCCGTTTCCAACTTTGCCGGCTTATAGGAAGCGCTGGCCGTTGCCCCCTTCATCGACGGCTCCGTATCGACAACCTTCAAATCGACCGTCGAAGGAGGACTAACACCGATGGGCTTGCCGTCGTACAATTCGATCTCGACGACCTCGTTGGGCAACAGAAAGGACAACAGATCCCCGATATCTTGCGCCGTCAAGGTGATTTGCTCGTAATTCTCCGTGTCCATAAAAGTGTGAAGGTCGCCTTCGGCGTAAAGATATTGCATCCTCCGAGTCTCTAGCGTAGCTTGTTCGACGCGGTCCTCCGAGCGAAACTTATACTCCGTCCCCACGCCGCTCTTGAGATTCTTCATCTTCGTTTGCATGAAGCCGCGTTTGTTACCCGGGGTCAAATGATGCACGGCAAATACCCGGTAAAGTTGACCTTCATGAATGATGATCATGCCGGGTCTGAGCTGTGTCGCCTGGATCAACATCTAGGTTCCTTCCCTAATCCTCTGCTTGTTGTTAGCAGTTTATCTCGCCAGCTTCAACGCGCCTTCCGTATGCGTTCGCTCCGGACTTCAGGCATAGAGACCACGCCAGAGCATAGCCCGCGCGACGCGCTCGATACCGATCATTAAAGCAGCTAATCGCATATCCACCTTTTTCCGCTGGCTCATATGAAGCACCTCGTGGAAGGCCCGGACCAAGATGTCTCGTAGTTTCTGATTCACTTCTTCCTCGGTCCAGAAAAAATTCTGTAGGTCCTGCACCCACTCGAAATAGGAAACCACCACGCCACCTGCATTCGCCAAGATATCGGGAATTAGGAAGACACCTTTCTCCTTAAGCATCGCGTCCGCCTCTAGTGTGGTGGGGCCATTGGCCCCCTCGGCGAGAAGCCGACACTGCAACCGCCCCGCATTTTCCTTCGTGATTTGCATTTCCATGGCGGCGGGCACCAGGATATCGCACTTGAGCTCCAGGAGCGCCGCATTGCTGATTTTTTCTCCGTACGGACAGCCTTCCAAGCTGTGGTTTTTATCGGCCACCTCGAGTAACTTTGCGACTGGCAATCCGTTCGCGTCAAAAAAGCCTCCCGTTCGATCGGATACTCCGATGACTTTCACGCCGATGTTAGCGAGATCTTTCACAACTACCGAGCCGACATTGCCAAAGCCCTGGACTACCGCGGTGCACTCGATCAGATCGATCCCTAAGTGTTTTGCCGCTTCGATGATCATGTAGACGACACCTCGGCCGGTTGCTTCGCGCCTCCCCAATGTACCGCCAATAGCCACCGGCTTTCCGGTGACAATCTCAGGCACCGCGTGCCCCCTATGCTGGGAATAGGTATCCATGATCCACGCCATGACCTGTTCATTCGTTCCCATGTCCGGCGCGGGCACATCGATTTCCGGGCCGATAAAATTGAGAATTTCAGCCGTGTAGCGGCGAGTCATGGACTGTAGCTCATGCCGCGAAAGCTCCGCCGGATCGCAAGCAACACCTCCCTTTGCTCCACCCAAAGGCAAGCCGACCAAGGAACATTTCCACGTCATCCACATCGCCAGCGCGGAAACCTCCCCGAGGTTCACCTCCGGGTGATAACGAATGCCGCCCTTAAACGGTCCCAAGACGTCGTTGTGCTGAACGCGATAACCAGTAAAGACGTGAACTCTGCTATCGTCCATCCGAGTAGGGACACTGACGATCAAGGCACGTTCGGGCCGGCGTAGCCGCGCCGCCACGTTCGGATCGAGATGGAGTATACCCGCGGCGATATCGAACTGTTGGACCGCCATCTCGTTCGTCGGGCTTTGCCATTCAACAGTTGCCATCAAACCCCCGATTTTTATTGAGAATGCGAATTTACGCTCGGTGCTTTACCCCGGCGGCCAACCGAAGGGACGTCCACCCAGCAAATGAAAATGCAAATGAAAAACGCTCTGACCCGCGTCCGCGCCTGAATTGACAACCACGCGGAAACCGCTCTCGGCGATGCCCTGCTCGCGCACGAGTTTCGCGATCACAAGAAAAATCTGACCCACCAAGGCTTGATCATTCGCTTCCAGATCCAAAATCGTGGCGAGATGCTTGCGAGGCACGATCAGGATATGGACCGGCGCTTGGGGACGAATATCCCTGAAGGCGACTACGGATTCGTCTCGATAAACGACATCACCCTTGACGTGGCCTTCGACAACGCCACAGAAAAGACAATCACTCATCAAGTTTCCTCTTCGACGCGCTTGAGATCTTTTACTGCTGGTCATCTCTATGGGGGTATTGGATGAATATCTTTTTACCTTCCATCTCCAGGGGCACGCTCTGGAGCGCGGCACCGACGCAGGGCCCCCAGAGACACTCCCCGGTTGCCGGCTCGAAGGTCGCACCGTGATTGGCGCATATGAGGTAGCGCCCGTCGACGGTAAAAAACTGGTTCTCCACCCAATCCAGCGAAATGCCGACGTGGGGGCAGCGATTCACGTAAGCATAAAAGTCTCCCCGGTAGTTCAGGAGCACCGCTTCAAGGCGAGGCTCGCCATCGTTCAGGGTGAACTTCTTGCTCCTGCCGGGCGCGAGCTCCGCAACTTCGCCGATGAACTTTCGGTGGGTTTGTCTCTTGGCTTGGTTCGACAACATCTCAGTCCGCCAAGGGCGCGAGATTTCCTTCGGGGCAACCGACCAGCACGTCGCCCCGGTCAATACAAACCGGCAGACGATAGAGAGAATCCCCTTTACACGGACCAGAGATACAGAGTCCGGTGTCACGCTCGTAGAGCGCGCCGTGCGTGTAGCACATCAGATACCGCCCGTCCTCGCTGATAAATTGATCGCGAATAAAATCCAGAGGTGTCGGCATGTGCCGGCACCGATTGACGTAAGCATGGAAGCGTCCGCCATCATTAACCAGAAATCCGGGGACGCGGTATTTTTGGCAAATGATCAAAAATTTCTTTACCCCGCCTGGCTCCACCTCCGCAACGCGCGCGACGATTCTGCCCCCAACGCGGCTCTCTTCCTGCATGCGCCGCTTCTCGCGTAAAAAAAGCGCCCGGTGAATCGCCAGGCCGATAAGATAGGCGACGAGAAAGAAAAGCGAGAGATAAATCGTGATCGCCATGTTCAGCGAAATCTGGTGCAACTTACTTGGAGTCTTTGGCTACGCTATCGCGAATGCGTTTCACTGCCTCCGGCGTTTGCCGGCCGGACATCCCCATCACCTTCATCAGCTCGGTAGTCATTTCAGCCGTGACCTGGTCCTGAATGCTACCGGTTCCGTCCGGGTCGGCCTTGAGAAAAACCATGATCTTTTCCTTAGCAACACCGGTCTGCTCCAAACCGTCGAGAAATTCTCCGTAACCGACCCGTCCTCGGAGCTCCTGAACCCGCCCCATCAGCTTCTTACAGTCGCCGCACGCTCGAGCCCAAAACCCCACCCGCTCTCCACAATAAGAACATCGCGACATCGTAGAATTCGCCGTGCTATTTTTGGGCCAGCACCTTGGCCACCAGGCCCTGTATGCCGTCGGCCAGTCTTTCGTTGGCGGCAACGATGCCGTGATGCCTGGCGTCCCGTTGATTGAACAACAACCGCTTGCCGCTGCCGTCGACCACCTTTCCCCCTGCTTCCTCCGCAATCAGCACTCCGGCACAGACATCCCACTCGTGAATGGAACGAAATGTCAACGTGCCATCGCCTTCTCCGCCGGCAACTTTCGCCAATCGATAGGCAATGCTGCCAACGGATTGGATTTCACAAAGATCGACAAAAACTTGAAATTTCCGCAGTGGCTCGGAACGGCTCACCAGCAACAAGGCCCCGTGAATGTCTTGTCGAGGAGTGACTCGAATGCGTTTTCCGTTGAGCTCCGCCCCTTGACCCGCAGCGGCTCGGTAGAGCCGCTCTTCAGCCGGATTGTAGACCACCGCCACCTTCGGTTGGCCGTCGACAACGAAGCCAATAGAAACCGCAAACTGCGGCACTCCTTCGATAAACTCCTTGGTCCCATCTATCGGGTCGACGATCCAAAGCCGCGATGAAGTCAATCTGCCGGTATCATCGCTGTCTTCCTCGGAGAGCCAACCGTCTCGCGGGAATTTTGCTTGAATAACTTCGCGGATCTTGTGGTTGGCTTCGATATCGGCCGTAGTGACCGGGTTGTTCTTGCTTTTCTCCCGGACGTCAAATTTTCCCTTGAACATTTTTTTTACAAGCTGTCCCGCTTCCCAAGCGGCCCGCTCGGCAGTATCGAATTCTTCAGCGTATTGTAAGCTCATAGGTATATTCTGTGTTTACGCCATCGATTGACCGGATTATAAAAATAGATAGGAGAGTTAGTCGGGGATTTGCGCTAAATCAGTCGCAACCTCTGCGCCCGCATGGAGCATTTCTTCGATCGCGCGCTCCGAATCGCCGACTTTTAAGTCCACGCCGCGGACCGAGTCTGTCAGCAAAACAACTTTGAAACCTTCTTTGAGACCGTCGAGCACGGTATGTTTGACGCAATAGTCCGTTGCCAAACCGCCAACGAAAATGCGCTCGACACCTCGCTGGCGCAAAAGCTCGGCTAGTCTTACCCCGCTCTTATCCCTACCGAGAAAGCCCGAGTAACCGTCTTCGTCTGACCCCATTCCAGCCGATACCGTCACTGTCTCGGGCGGCAGTTTCAAGTCCGGATGAAATTCAGCCCCCTGGCTTCCCTGGATACAGTGTGGCGGCCAGGGGCCGCCACCGCTAATGAAATGACTGGTCTTCTCCGGATGCCAGTCGCGAGTGGCAAAGATTGGCGAGCCAGCTTTGGTGAATTGATGAATGTACCGGTTAAGAACTGGAACAACCTGGTCGCCGTCCTTCACCGCCAGAGCACCCCCTGGGCAGAAATCGCTTTGGACGTCGACCACAATCAACGCGTCTTTACTTGGCCTTGGCATCGATTTTCATTATAGAGAATGATAGCTTGGTTTCAATTGAGCCATTAGTAGTCTACCACTTAGCGCGCCATATGGCTATCAAGGCAGTCTTTTTTGACGCCGCAGGGACGCTCATCAAACCCTTCCGGCCGGTCGGTGAAACCTACACCGTACTGGCGCGGACCTATGGCATGGAAGTTTCTGCTGTGGAAATCGCGGAGAGATTTCGCCTCTGCTTTCGGGCGGCCCCTCCCCTGGCCTTTCCCCACGTATCGGCTGCGGGTACCGAGGATTTAGAACGCGCTTGGTGGAAGGAATTGGTTCGGCGCATCTTTGAGCCTTGGGGTCCATTCCCGGGATTTGACGACTTTTTTACCGAGCTATTCGCCTACTTTGCCAAACCCGGAGCCTGGGATCTCTATCCCGAGGTGGCCGAAACCTTGTCGGCCTTGGAGAGACGCAGCGTGATCCTCGATGTGATCTCAAACTTTGACTCTCGTTTACATGGTATTCTCGAAGGACTCGGCGTGGCTCATAGGTTCGAGCATATCTTTATCTCGAGCCGCGCTGGTTACGCAAAGCCCGCGCCACAAATTTTTCACGCGGCATTGGCGCAGCACGGCCTAAGAGCCGGCGACGCCCTCCACGTCGGCGACAGCGAGGAGAGTGATTTTCGCGGCGCCAATGGTGCCGGTTTGAGGGGCGTATTACTCGAACGAAACGGCGAAAAACATGCCGGCGTTTCGCCGTGCATTACGAGCTTGAAAGACATTCTTTTCCTTGTTGATGCTCCCGATCAACGCTAAAAAGTAACTTGACACTTTGAACTGGCTGAGTTACACGGCTCCTAACTTATCGGGTGAGAGTCGGCCGAGGCTCTGGCGGGAACTCGGCACTCAAAGTATGGATGACGAAGATGGCAAACATCGCATCACTTTGGGGTTGCCGGATCATCCGCTTACCAAGTTGATCGATCTAGATTAGCTTTGAAAAACAAACAGAACAGCAAAATTAGCCTCCGGAGCACGGCTGCCGCGGCAGCGGTTCAGGAAGAGCGGCGGCGCATCTCCCGTGAGTTGCACGACCGAGTGCTTCAGCTGTTGACCAGCATCCAGTTGCGTTCCGAGCTTTGCCTTAACGAACTGATGAGCAAGCCAGGCGAGCTTGAACGAGAGCTGAAGACGATCGCAGACGCCGCCCACAAGGCCGCGACGGAGATTCGGAGTCTTTTGCTGGAGAAGCAACCAGCCGCCAATCTAGCCGCTGGCTCCTTGGAACGAAGACTCAAGGAAGAGATGGATATTTTCCGTGCGCGGACGGGGTTGAAGCTCAAATTCGAATGCGCAATCGGTGCCCACGACCTTCCCTACGAAGTGGAGCAGGAGCTATATTTTGCGTTACGAGAGGGGATTATCAATGCCATACGTCACTCCCGCGCGACCGAATTGAATTTATCACTCACTCAGGATCAAACCACCTGCCGCGCCGGCCTGAGAGACAACGGAGTCGGATTCGATAAAGCTTCCACGGCAGGCGGCGGAGGTTTTGGCCTCAAGGGAATGAGGGAGAGGATCGAGAAGGTCGGCGGTCATCTGGCAATTGAAACGGCGCCAGGGAAAGGGACCCATATCGCCATCGCGGTTCCCCTTCGAGCCAAAACATACACATCGTAGTTTCAACAATTTCGGACGCGTTCAATCTAGAGAGCCGGCGAACCAAGCGAGTGTTCCCCTACTGACCGGCCAGTTCATCTAGGCTCTTGCCGGTAACACGAAACACGGTCCATTCGCTCATGGGCAAGGCTCCCAATTTCTTGTAAAAATCGATGGCCGGGTGATTCCAGTCCAGCACTGCCCATTCGAGCCGGCCACAGCCACGCTCTTTCGCCAGCCGCGCGACGTGCAACAACAGCGCCCGGCCATAGCCGTGTCGGCGATGGCCTTCGTCAACGAAAAGATCTTCGATGTAGAGACCAGGCTTTCCCAAGAATGTCGAATAGTTGTGAAAAAACAAAACAAAACCGACGGCCTTAGTTTCGTGGTATCCAATGGCCACCTCGGCTGTCCGGCGCGTGCCGAACAAAGTCTCACGAAGCAGCTCTTCTGTAGCGATGACTTCATGCGACAACCGTTCGTACTCGGCGAGCTTCTTTATGAAAGCAAGAATAACCGGCACGTCAGATTCGGTTGCTGATTTGATTCGGAATCCGAGAGTGTCCGTTGCAATCACCGCTATCTCTCCTTGCTCTGTCAGACGGTAAGACGATCCGGCAGTGTGTCGATCAGCTTGATGACTCCATTTTATGTTCCTTCAACGCTCTCCACACCCGTTCCGGAGTCAAAGGGAGATCCCTGAGGCGGACACCGGTGGCCCGCGCCAGGGCGTTTGTCGCCGACGGCGCCACAGACAAAAGTCCTCCCTCACCCATGCCTCGGACCCCGTAGGGACCGGGTCCATCGCCGTTTTCCAACAGCACCGTGTGAAATTCCTCGGGCACATCGTTGAAACCCGGCACTCGATAGTCCACGAGACTCGGATTGAGCAATTGTCCGTTAGCATCGTACACCATCTGCTCAAAAAACGTGTGGCCGATACCCATCATCGCTGCGCCCTCTTCCTGGCCCACGCAGCCTTCGGGATGAATCGCTTTTCCGACATCGGCTACTGAAATAAGTCGTTTGATTTGCACCTGACCGGTTTCCTCATCCATCTCCAATTCCACCATCCCCATTCCCACTTCCCAAAAAACTGGCAACTTGTTGTCCGTTATATCTGGACCCGTCTCTCCGCAGCCGATGAGCTCACCCCCGGAGCCTTTTCCGAAGCGCTGCTCCAAGATCTGCTTGAAATCTAAGCGAGCTTCGCCACAAATAAGCGCACCATCCTGCAACCTGACCCGGCGCTGGGGCATGCCGAACGCGTCGGCGGCGATTTTGATGAGCTGCTTCCTCAGATCACGTGCCGCAGCCTGGACCGCGTTGCCCATACAAGTCGTCGAACGGCTCGAACCGGTGGAGCTATCGTAAGGGGTGACTTTGGTATCCGCGCCCAGCAGGCGAATCTGACTCAACGGCACCGCAAGCTCTTCAGCCGCGATCTGCGAAAGAACCGTTCGTACACCCTGCCCCATCTCCGTGCTGCCGGCCAGGATATTGACGTTTCCATCTGATTGTAGGCGCGCCATCGCTATGGAAACGGGCGTTGCCCCGGCATTGGTCACGGCGCAAGCGATTCCCACAGCCGCATCTTTTTTCTTGATCGATTTTTTCCAGTGACTCGCGTTGATCAGCTTCTTTAATCCTGAAGCCAAATTGGCGTCAATCCCTTTCAATCCTGGACGCAGTTCTTCACCCTTTCTCAGCAGATTCTTGAACCGGAGTTCCGCCGGGTCCATTCCCAAACGAGCCGCAGCGATATCGATCTGAGACTCGCCGGCAAAGATAACCTGGGGTGCCCCGATGGCGCGAAAAGAACCTGCGGAGCTTGAGTTGGTGTAGACCGAGTAGGCGTTGGTCAAAACATGGGGAATCCGGTAGGGACCCAAAACCCGAGTCGCAGCACGGATCGTCACTTGCGGCCCATTGTCATCATAGGCGCCGGTGTCCAAATAGATCTCGGCCTGCCGCGCCACGAGGGTGCCGTCTTGCTTAAAACCGGTTTTAAGCCGCACCTTTGCCGAGTGCCGCCGCACCGTCAGCATCGAATCGGAAACTGAATTGCAAACGCGCACCGGCGCGCGTGCTTTGCGCGCCAGCGCTGCCACAAGCGGTTCAAACTTGGTGTAAGACTTGCTCCCGTAGCCGCCGCCTAGATAAACGATCAGCATCCGAACTCGAGACGGCGGTATGCGAAACACTTTGGCAATGTCGTTACGTACCTGGAACGGATGCTGCGCCGAAGACCAAACCGTCACACCGTCATCGTTCCAGTGAGCGATAACGGAGTGAGGCTCCATGGCGTAGTGATAAACCATGGGGAACGTAAAATGATCTTCGACCACCAGATCGGACCGAGCGAAACCCTCGTCCACGTTGCCCCGCTCGACCCGCTCATGGCTGCAGATGTTGCCAGGGCGATCTTCGTGTATCAGCGGCGCGCCGTCGGCGCGGGCCGCATCAACACCGATCACCGCGGGCAGTTCTTCGTATTGCACATCGATCAGCGACAACGCCTCCTCGGCCGTTGCCAAGTCCGTCGCCGCCACCGCCGCCAGCGGCTCGCCAATATAGCGAACCTTGCTTGTGGCTATCACCGGCCGACCGTTGTATGTGGGGACGAGGTCACTCAGATCTGCAGCCGTCAGCACAGCTGCCACCCCGGGAAGAGTCTCCGCCTTGGAGCTGTCGATAGAAAGAATCCTTGCGTGGGAGCAGGGGCTGCGCAGGATCCTACCATCAAGCATTCCCGGAAGCGCTAAGTCTCCGAGGAACTTTGCTTTGCCGGTAACCTTCTCAATCCCATCGACCCGGGGAACACTGTGGCCCACGTATTTCAGTTGTCGCCTTGACATGCGCGCTCCTAGTTCTTAACAGATACCGATCGAAACTAACAAAGCGGCTTTGCCAGCGCAACAAATCTGCATGCAACCAGGAATTTTTATCGCCTTGGATGTTCTTTTTTATACGCTCCGATCATGCGCTTGCCTCCCAACTGATTCACGGCAGCCTGATCAATGCTAACAGCGACTTCTCGCCGACGTGCGCCTGCCCAGCGAATCATAAGTTCAAAAAAAGGGGTGGCCATGGTCAATGGCCACCCCTGGTAAGGGTCAATGGCAAGCTCGGGCTCTTAACCTTCGATCAATTTCTTCCACTTCGTGCGAATCTTTTCTTTTAGCTCTGGAGTCGATTCAGCGACCGGCGGGAAGTCTTTCATCCATTCGAACGGACGGCAAGCATCAATAACGGCGCGGGAGTTGAAGCCCTTCTTGCCTGGTTGAATTCGCGGATCGAGCGGTCCGCTCCAGCACCGGCGCAGGATCTCGATCGACTCAACGGGATCGGAACGGCTGGCCAACGCCCAGATAACGTCGAACGTGTTGGTGGGATCGATATCCTCGTCGACGACGATAACATAACGGCCGAGATAAGCGCCGGCATGGACTTGTGAAGCCGCCAGCATCGCCTGGCGCGCGTGTCCTGGATACCGCTGTTTTATGGAAATGATGTTGAATAAACGGCCCCCGCCCGCTTCATGACACCATACGCCCTTGACGTCGGGCACACCGCATTTCTCGACTTGTTCCCAGATGAGCGCCGACTTCACCATGCATTTGGCAATGGAGTAATCCGACGGCGGCCGGCCGGGTCGGGCACAAGTAAGGATAGGATCATTGCGGTAATAAATATTCTGCACGCGGACGACAGGCTCCGGGCGGCTGGAACTCGCGTAATAGCCTGTCCATTCGCCAAACGGACCCTCGGTCTTCCGATCATTGGGATCCATGAAGCCCTCAATGACTATTTCGGCATGAGCCGGAAAGGGTAATCCCGTGGCCTTGCCTTCGATCACTTCGATGGGCGCTCCCTTCAAACCGCCGGCATAGTCGAATTCCGAAACGCCGTAATCGATCTCGTTGCCTGAGACCATGAAAAGGACCGGATCTTGACCGACGCAGATAATGACCGGGCAAGGCTTGCCTTTTTCGAAGTATTTCGCCCGCTGGATGGTTCCATGCTTGCCCGGCGAGATGTAACAGCTCATGCTCTTTTCGTCCTGTACCATGCCGCGGTAGGCGCCGAAGTTAACCCACCCCTCTTCCGGATCCCGGGTAATGACAAGACAAGCAGTGCCGATAAAGCGTCCGCCATCCAACTCGTGAATGAGAGGCACCGGGAACTTGAGCAGGTTGACGTCATCGCCGGACATGACGTTCTCCAGAATTGGACCCTTTGTGACGGTCTTAGCCGGGATCGGTTGATGGGTTGTCAATTTCTGGCGCAGCGCGCGAACCAAATCCAAGTTCGCCAGATCCATCGGCAAACCTAGATTTAACGCCATCCGCTTAAAAGAAGCATTCTGAGCGAAAAGAGTCCGGTAGCCTTTGGGGTAACCCTTGATGTTGTCGAAGAGGACCGCTGGCACGGGACCTTTGCTTTCCCGGGCGATCAGTTCCGACAACGTCCCCATCTCCAGATTCCAATCGACACCTTCGACTTTTTTGAGTTCACCAAAGCTGTCAACGATCTCCAGCCATTCGCGCAGATCCGTGTAGCTCGGAGTTTTTCCCGCTTTCATTTCGTCCTCGGCGAGCTTTCGCGCCTCTAATGCAGTCATAGACTTGCCTCTCCTTTCACCAGAAAACGATCGTGTATTTTAGTCTCCCAACATACTTTCATCAATACCTTCCGTATCATCCGCGGGGAGTCCATTGCAACTCTTCGGGTCCAAATGGAGGTAAACCTTCTCCCCCGGGCTGATGTGATTAAAGGGGTGCGTATGCACAGCCAAGAGGTCATCGCCCACCGCGATTTTGCAATGATAAGCGTCGCCCATGAATATCGCTTCTTTGACCGTCCCCTCCACAACGTTGTCCAAGGAATGCGGCTTTTCTTTGTGCACCGGGATATTTTCCGGCCGGATCGAAATAACCGCCGCCTGGTCCTTTTTCAAGCCAGGCGCTGGAACGAAGCTCAGGATGCCTTTTTTCGTTTCCATTTTGCCGGGCCTGGAATCCCCGTCGACCTCCAGCACTTTGCCCGCGATCAGATTGGTGAGACCCAAAAAGGTTGCTGTAAATCTTCTCTTCGGACGACTGTAAAGCTGATGCGGCGAGCCAATTTCAATGAGCTTGCCGCCATGCATGACGGCGATCTGATCCGAAATGGCCAAGGCTTCTGCTTGATCGTGGGTGACGAAGATTGTCGTAATGTTGGTTCTTCTCTGCAACGCCTTGATTTCGGATCTCATCTGGACACGCAGTTTCGCATCGAGGTTACTCAACGGTTCATCCAACAGCATGACCTTGGGCTCGTTTATCAGGGCTCGGGCAAAGGCGACTCTCTGCTGTTGACCACCGGAAAGTTTCGGGGCAGGCCGATCTTCCAAACCGTCGAGACCAACGATCTTGAGAACGTCCGAAACCCTCTGCTTGATCTCAGCCTTTGGGCGGCGTTGAATCGTCAAGGGATACGCAACATTCTCCGCCACCGTCATGTGCGGCCAGATGGCATACGATTGGAACACCATGCCGATGGGCCGTTTGTTGGTTGGAACGTAAACCCTTTCACCGGAGGCGAACACGGTTTGCCCTCCGATACTTATCTTGCCTCCGTCCGGTCGCTCCAGACCGGCGACACAGCGAAGCGTCGTGGTTTTACCGCAGCCGCTCGGACCCAAGAAGGTATAGAGCGAACCCTCGGGGATGTTGAGCGAAACCCCCTTGAGGACATGCACCCGCTCCTTGTCTTCGCCAAAGTATTTCTCCAAAGAATCGATCTGCACCATGTCTCTTTTCTCTGCCATTGCGCCTCCCGAATTCGTCAACTGTCATGAGCCGCCAAACAATCAAGTTTTGAACGATTCTCTATTCTGCGATGCCTATTTTGGCTCCCAGCTTGCGCGCGGTAAATGCCATCACCAGGAGTAACAAAACCATCAACACTCCTAACGCACACACATAGGTGTATTGACCGCCCTCCCATAAGTCAAATGCCATGATCGAAAGCACCGTGCTGTTGTACGAGTAAAGTAAGATAGAGGTTGAAAGCTCTCGCAGCGCAATGATGCTGATGTAGATCCAGCCCGCGGTGAAACCGGGCATTAAAAGCGGCAGAATCACTTTTCTGAAAGTTTGAAACCAGGTGCCACCCGCTGTGAATGAAGCCTCTTCCAGTTCTTTGTTGATTTGGATCATTGAAGCCGATGCTGCTCGAATACCGTAGGGCATGAACTTGGTGATGTACGCCAAAAGCAAAACCCAGATAGTTCCGTAGATTGGAATCGGCAGGGTCAAATAGACCCAGATGAGACTCACCCCGAGGACAATTCCCGGCATGGCGATTGGGATAAACGTCATGTTATCCAGCAACGCCCGTCCCGGCAATTTGGTTTTGACCGTGATCCAGGCAATGATCGAAGTCAATAACATGACCAACGTTGCCGAGCCTACGGACAGATAAAAACTATTTTTGAACGCAGTCAACGCCAGCGGATAGTTCAAAATGTACTGAAAGTTGGCCCAAGTCATTTTGCCCATCAGCTCGCGCGAGGGGACGCCGTAGTAGGGAATGAACGAAGACCACAGAAGAACAAAGGCTGGCAGAATCACGGCGAGGAAAAAAATAAGAAAAGCAATCGCGCAGGTCAAATATTTCCAGCCACCCAGGTCTATGACCCGCGGTCGATAGCCCTTGCCGGTCACCGTAGCGTAGCGCTCCTCCCTACGGGTGATCTTTCCGTAAATCAGCACGCCGGTCGTACTGATCGCCAGCAACGTCACCGCATAGGCGCCCGCCAGGCCAAAATCCGAAGGAAATTGATGAATCGCAAGAAAGATTTTGGTCGTAAAAACCGAGATCTTGGCAGGCACGCCGATCAGCGCCGGGACTTCGAAGGCCTCGATCCCGCGAATGAATACGATCAAGAGCACGCTGAACATGGCCGGGCGCATCAGCGGCAGGGTAACCCGCTTAAAGGTCGTAAATGTGCTGGATCCCGCCGTGAGCGCCGCTTCCTCTAGGGACGTATCCATGTTGCGGAAAGCCGCCGACATCAGAAGAAAAACCAGCGGATAGAGGTGAATCGACTCCGCCCAGATCATTCCCCACATGGAATAAATGTTAAAGGGCGCCGACTCCAGGCCTAACAATTGTTTGACAACCAGGTTAATCAAGCCGATCTTCGGACTGAGCAGAAGGATCCACGAAATCGTGCTGAGAATTCCCGGAATGATAAACGGAATCAGCGCCATTAAAACGAACAGTTTTTTGAACGGCGTGTTGGTTCTTTCGCTTACCCAGGCGAGAAAAGTTCCGATCAAAAAAGTGAGGAGGCAGGTACCAAGGGCATAGTACAATGAGTTCAGAAAAAGGAAGTAGAAATCCCTATCGAAATAGGCCTTGATGTAGTTCTGAATGGTAAAGGTTGCCCCGGGCTCCCCAATCGGCGCGCTGCGGATGCTGCCGTAAAGAAGCATGAGCAGCGGCACTCCTGCCAGATAGAGGACGAAAGCCGTTGTCCCTATTAGAATAAGGGTCTGGGAGTTGAGCCTCCGCACCCTGTCCCTCCCGGGCCGGGATCTTTATGCGTCAATATTGTGCACGACCTGATCCGCGACCATGGTCTTCTTTACTTCTTCCTCGATCAGGTTCCAGAGATGATCCTCGTATTCCAAGAATTTCCTTTCCCGTTTTACCGCGAGCTTCCGGGGGCGAGGAATATCGATCTTAATTGTCTCTTTCACTCTCCCTGGCCGTGCGCCGAAGACAATCACTCGATCCGCCAGATAAATAGCTTCGTTGATCTGGTGGGTAATGAAAAGAATCGTTTTTCTGGCTTCGTTCCAGATGCGCAATAATTCCAATTGCATAATCTCGCGCGTCTGAGCGTCCAGGGCAGCGAACGGCTCATCCATAATAAGAATCTTCGGATCGACGGTGAGGGCCCGGGCCAAGTTACAGCGCTGCTGCATACCTCCCGACAACTCGTGGGGGTAGTGATCTTCGAAACCCTCGAGGCCCACCAGTTTGATAAACTTACGCGCGCGCGTCTGACCCTCGCCATTGTCTAAGCCCTGGCATTCCAACCCAAAAATAACGTTCTTGAACACGGTGCGCCACGGCATCAGGCAGGAATCCTGGAACACCATCCCGCGGTCGGTTCCCGGACCGGTCACCGTGACACCATCGATCGCGATCTTGCCCGCCGTGGGGCTGAGCAATCCGTCGCAGAGGTTGATAAAAGTGGTTTTGCCGCAACCGCTGGGACCGACGATGGTGACGAACTCACCGTCGTCTACTTGCAGGTTGATATTATCCAGCGCCAAGAGCCTGCCGCCGGTTCGGGGCTGATAGTACTCGTGCCGCAATCCTGTCGCTTGTAACTTAGTCTGTGCCACATTGCCTCCTTAAATAATTGATTGGGTTGCCCAACTCGGGGCAAGAACGCTGCTGCATCGATCACCGACGATCAAAGTTCGCACTAGGGATTATCATTTTCAAATCTTTTTTCAAGCTCGCGGCGGGTTTCGTTGACAAGTACGGAGGGATTGGATACGTTCGTGACCAAAACTTTGCATAAACTTTTTCATGCAAATCGATTTTCAATGGTTTACACCCCGGGAAAAACCAAACCCAGAACCAAGCGAACCGAGAATCTCGCTGGGCAAGTTTACAATCAAATCAAAACCCTGATTCTCTGTAATGAAGTTTTGCCGGGTCAGAAGCTCCACCACCAGGAACTAAGCGAGCGCCTGGGTGTGAGCCGAACTCCCGTGCGAGAAGCGCTAACCCGATTGGTCCAGGAAGGTTACGTCTCCCTCCTGCCGAATCGGGGTTTTACCTGTAAAGAAATTAGATTGCAAGAGGCGATTGAGCTCTATGAACTGCGCGAAGCCTTGGAGGCGTTCGCGGTAGAAAGAGCCGTAGAAAATATCACCGACGATGCGTTCCGCAAATTGTCGGCCAAAATGAGCCTGTACGGCCAGGATGTCCAAAAGCGCTTTACCCGCGACCGGTTGGTTTACGACCAAGACCTTCATCTCGAAATTGCCCGCCTCTCCGGCAACGAGACGCTTACGAAGACGCTAACTCAGGTTTTTGAGCGCATCATTTTGAAGCGAAGAACCGACGGCCTTTATGATCCGGCGCGCGGTGTGAAGGCCCACCAGGAGCACCTGCGCCTTTTGCAAGCGATCAAGAAGCGCAATGCTCAAGAAGCCGTAAAAATCGTTCGCGCGCACATTCGAGCGGGCAAAAACAATGTCCTGTTTGATCTCACGCAAAGGCAGGAGATTCGTGTGTTTCGTCAGACCGGAAACGTAAACTAAAAAGAAAGGAAATCAAAAATGGCAGCAGATCTGGTTATAAAAAACGGCTGGGTGGTGACGCCGACGGAAACTTTCAAAGGAGGGGTGGCCATCAGCGGCGAGAAGATCGTCGCGATCGGCTCGGACGATCAGCTTCCTCAAGGTAAACAGGAAATTGACGCTAAGGGTAAACACATTCTGCCGGGCATTATCGACGGTCACGTCCACTTCAGAGAGCCGGGCATGACCCATAAGGAAGATTTCTCCACCGGTTCGACAGCCGCTGTTTGTGGCGGCATTACCAGCGTCGTCGACATGCCGAACACCGTGCCCCCGACCGCAGAGGCCGAGCAAGTAAAGATCAAACAGCAACTCGGAGAAGCGAAGTCCCTCGTCGATTTTGGTGTCACCGGCGTGGTGGTTCAGACCAACACGAAAGACATTCTGCCCATGGCCGCCGCCGGCGCCATCGGCTTCAAGATCTTTTTCGGCGAAACCATCGGCAACCT
>Ga0105092_10000799_pt1 | contig 16671 bp, 12 predicted proteins | sample PPLLak2March2015_FD_87021 | JGI IMG/M metagenome (GOLD analysis project Ga0105092, IMG submission 87021) | Freshwater sediment microbial communities from Prairie Pothole Lake near Jamestown, North Dakota, USA - PPLs Lake P7 Core (1) Depth... | ecosystem: Environmental > Aquatic > Freshwater >... | reverse complement strand
GTCAGCGGTCAGCGGGCGGCGGGCAGCCGTCAGCGGCATCACTCCACGTGAAACCCGCCCTCTTTCATCTCGAGCACCAGACGAGCGCCGGTCCTCGGATGAACCCATTCAACCTCCGTATCGGCGAGCGCCCAAAAGGCCGTTTTCTTGCCGACTGCGATGAAGCAAGCGGCCGGCCGCTGCAAACCGCGTCCCGACGCCAACAGGTGTGAGATGGGGAAAGCCATGTCCCGGTGAATCAGGTTTGAGTTCACGAAGAAACGGCTTGGGAAACGGGGAGAGGCGACAACCAGAGGAGTTCGAGAGAGATCGGCCATCAAGATCTGCGGGCCATCCACCGTCATCTGCAAATACCCGCCCGGTATGTTCCCCCCGTACAAATCGGGCCCTTTGACGTTCACTTGACGACCCCGGTACAGCCCGACTGGAGGAACGATCCCTTTCACCCAGGCGGTCGACCGGAAGCCCAGGAACCTCGACAGCGCGTCCTGCACGTCTTGTTGAGGCTCCGAGCCGAGTTGCACGAAAACCGGTGTTTCTCGATCGAGCGCCTGGAGAGCCGATTGGCAGTCATTCCAATCCTGGAGGGCATCGCCAGCCAGATACACATAGTACGCTCGCGCGTCAGGCTGGACCCTACTCGTCATCTTGACCCTGAAACCCGCTGCCCCGAAGGCCAAAGACAACGGCTCGAGATTCGCGGCCAATTGGAGCCAGGCAACATATCCCGCGTCCAGTCGCGCTTTCGGCTTGCCAAGGACCACGAGGTCAAGAACAGGAGCCGCAGAGTCGTGCTGTCCAATCAATTCGGCCGCCCGCTGTGTCAAAGCGGGGCTCATCCGGCCGAGTGTCTCCCGAGAAGCGTTCAACGTGATCTCGCCCGGCGCCGCCTGGAGAGCGCGAAACAGGAGCGCCCCTTCCATGAAGAGCCGCCCTCGATACCGGTCACTCACTTCGATGGCACAACCCTCCGATTGGAGCATTAAGGGAAGCGAGCCGTTCGTTGCGGCCGATTCCGTGCCAGGCGCCAGCATGGGGAACGCATCGCTCGTCGAGAGGGTGAGCGAGCTCGGGAAAGCCTCGAGCGGCGTCGTTCTCTGCCCTCCTGATGTCAGACTCACAATATCGTCGGCCGAGGCCCTGTGGATATATCGAAAGCCCAGGCTTTGACGGAGTTTGACCAGGGGGTCGAACCAGGCGGCCGGAAACTCCTCCTCCTCGAGAGAGGCTAAGGCATAGGCGCGAAACAATCCCTGGCACAGGGGCTCGAGCCCGGCCACCGACAGCTTCTTGACCTGGTCCAGGCCGAATTCCTGGTCGTACAAACCTCTGGCGTGAATCCCGAGATCCGAGAGGTTGACTCCAAGTTGGAGGTTTCGCTGTGCGGCCTCCGCCTTCACCACCTGCAGGACGTTGGCAAGGACCACCCAGCCGAGCCTTTCGAGTTCCTCCGACCGGAAGTAAATCCCCTTCATCTCCGGCTGGATTCCGTCCACAACGACGGTTGAAATGCCGTGACGCCGGGCAAGGTCAAGGAACGTGCCCACCTGATTGCCGAAATCCGGAGCCTTCAACTTCTGAACCAGTTCCTCCGGTGAGATCCGACCGCGTTCCAGGTCGGCATAGTCGAGACCGGCGAGCACGACCGGGTGCACGCGAACCGACCACCGAGGAGGCTCGGCGGAGAGGTGACACGACAAAACAAAGACGAGGACGAGAGGAAGAACCGTGATTCGCATCGCTTAGGGCAATGTGGCAGCCCGCTCCTCCAGCTTCACCTGCATGCACTCATTCATGGCGGGCGTGATTTCTTCGAAGATGGCCAGCATGGCCTCGACAAGGTCCAGACCGGACGATGCCCTCACTTCCTCGGCAGTCATGGGGTAGAAGGCCTGAAACCCGCCCCACATCTCGCCCGGAATTGATTCCAACGCCTTGGTCAACTCAGGCATGGACGGAAAGTTCGCCTGTGAATAACGGCGAGGCTCTTCCCAGCTGCCGGCGTGGATCTGAAACTCCTCTCCGGCCAATCGGCGCAACTCCCTGACCAGCGGTCCACTGTCGCGCAGCCCCGCCAGCAGGCGATTCCAGTCCCAATCATCACAGAGCCGACAATCGGGATAGCGATCTGAATTGAGGAAGCCGCGCTCGATCTGGAGACCGGCTTTGAACACCGATTCCTCCCGATCGACCATGATGAAATACTTGGCACAACCGAAATTGCAGTGCGAAGAGACGGGCTTTGCCAGGCGATTGGCTTTCGGAAGAAAGCAGATCCATTGCCAATAGACGCCTCTTCCCCAGCGGTCAACCACAAAGGTCTGTCCGAATCGTTCTTCCAGGCTCAGTTTCAGGATCTGAGTAATCCGCTCATGGGGCTCTAAATGCCCCACCCGAATGCCCCGTTGAAAATCCAGAAACTCCGGTTTAAAACCATCCAGTCGCAGCATGGTTCCCCCAATAAGGGTTCTGGGTTCAGGGTTCTGGGTTCAAGGTTCACGGCTATAAGCGAGTTCAAACCTGGAACCTGGAACCCTGAACCCAGAACCCGTCAATCATCAATTGTTTGGCGGCCACTTCCTCAGGTGGTAGGCCGAATCCCAGAACATCCACTCATAGCGGGAAGTCAGCCGGAAGTTCTCTTTCATCTTCTGACGTTCCGCCGGTCCCGCCTGACGAGCGACCTCGTCCATGATAGCCAGTACCGCTTTTACCGACTCACCATACCCTTCCGCCGAATAAGCATCAATCCACTTCTGGTAGACGGGGTCGCTGGAGCCTTTCTTCTTCAGCTCCTTGCCCACCTCCCAGTAAATCCAGTAACAAGGTAAAAGTGCGGCCAAGGATTCGCCGAAGGAACTGGTATGCGCGTTCGCGACGAGAAAACTGGTGTAGGCAAAAGCGTCCGGCGAAGGCTTGGTCTCGCGCACCTGCTTCTCGCTGATCCCGTAGTCCCGGAAGACGCTTTCGTGCAGCTTTCTTTCATACCGTAGGGTCTCGGCCGCGTGGGTACTGAGCAAAGCCGCCCAATCCTCCCGGGGCGCTTTTGACGCGGTGATGTTCAACGCCCGGGAAAACTCTCTCAGGTAATGTGCGTCCTGAATCATGTAGAACGCAAAAGCCTCCCGCTTTAGTGTTCCCTGGGATAGCTGTTTGAGAAAAGGATGCTCCAGGATTCGACCATAGATATCGCGGTTTGAGTCCCAGAGCTCGCCAGTGAAGGTTGCTCCCCCGGCAAGGGCGCTGCCGAGGAAACAAAGCAGAAGCCACTTATACGTCATCGGAAGTCCTACCTCCGCCCACACTACAACTTCCCCCCACGAGTTTGCCGATCTTTGAAGTATAATTCCGTTATGCCTATTTTCGAGTACCGGTGCGATAAGTGCCAGACCAAGTTCGAGAAAATCGTGTTTAATCGATCAGAAGAAATAGTGTGCCCGAAGTGCGGGAACAAAGACGTGCAGAAACTGCTCTCATCCTTCGCGGTCTCGGCCCCGTCTGCCGGCGGCTCTGCTCCCCGAGTCGGTGCGTCTTGCCCGCGCGGAGGCACCTGAGGTATCTGAGTATCGAGCGGTCCGCTCGATTCCGCGCGATTTCGCGCTGCTCACTCTTCCCCAACGAGCTTTTCTATTTCCGGGTCCTTGATCTCCCCGTAGTTCTGGTCGTAGGGCAGGTTGCGTGTTGCTGCCACGCGGTCGAGAAACGAAAGCCCGAGAGGGCCTACGTAGGTTTCGGCCGTCTTGAAGGCGGGATCCTTCAGCGCGTCGGGCAGCGAGACAAACTGGTAGCCTCGCTCCCGCAGCATGTTGATGAGGTCGTCCAAAAAGAACGCTGTCGCGATCCCGGCGTGCAGCCAGAGAATCTGGGTGATCTGATGCTCGAAAACCGCCGTCGACTGCTTCTCAGCGTGATCCAGCATCTCACCCACATGCTTGAGGTACGCGCTTTTCAGCTCGTCCGTGCTTCCCTGCGCTTTCTGTTTCTCGATAAATGCCCGGTTAAATCGATAGTCAGACGTCTTGACGGTGACGGGGACTATCTGGTAGCCGCCGTCGCGGAGAGCGTTGCGGACATCCTTCTTCTTGCCCGCCGTATTCCCTTCGTGCAATTGCGGGAAGCGAAAATACCTGAAGTTGAAATTGAATCGCTTCGCTGCCGCCCAGATCGGCTTCTGCCCGTCTTCCGCATGATGCAGGAAGTCTTCGGCACTTAACTCATTCAGATCCACGTTGCCGAATGTCTGGTTTCCGAGGATATGCCCCCGGGTCGCCCAGTCCTCCAGGACTATGAAGGTTGTAGGGTCATCCTCAACTTTCTCGGCTACGACGAAACCGGCGGCCTTGATGTTGCTCCGTTCCAGGGAACGGAGGATCATGTTGCTGATTTCCCGTGGCGTCCAGTAGCCCATGGGCTTCATCGCCGGCAGGGTGTCAAACGTGAGGAGAATCTTCTTTTCCGCGGGTTTGGGCTCATCCGAGGCAAAGAGCAAGGAGCCCAGCAGGGCCGGAGCGATCAGTAAGAATGCGCGTCGGATCATAGATTTGAGAGGCATTCAAGAGCTAAAAGGTTCAGGGGCAAGGGCCGGAGGAAAGGACCTCAAAGACCTCAACGACCTCAAGGACAAGAAGAACGATCTACCTTTTCTTGCTGCTGTCTTTGAGGTCTTTGAGGTCCTTTCCTCCGGCCCTCGTGAACCCTGCACACTATCAGGGCACCAACACCACCTTCCCAGTCGTTTTCCTCGCTTCAAGGTCCCGGTGGGCCTGGGCCGCGTTCTCAAGCTGGTACCTGACCCCGATCCGAAGTTTCACCCGGCCCTGGGCTATCCAGCCGAACAACTCTTCCGCCCGTGCATCGAGCTCTTCCCGGCTCGCGGTGTAATGACCCAGACTGGGTCGGGTGAGGAAAAGAGAACCTTTCGCGTTGAGGACCTGAGGATCGAGGGGAGGAACGGGGCCGCTTGCCTGGCCGTAGAGGATCAGAAAGCCGCGAGGCTTCAGAGAGTTCAGGCTTTTATCAAAGGTGTCCCGGCCAACTGACTCGTATACGACGTCGACCCCCTTGCCGGAAGTCAACCGCCTGACTTCCGCTTCGAAGTCCTGTTTGGTGTAAAGGATCACGTGGTCGGCGCCCGCCTCGCGGGCAAGTTCGGCTTTCTCCTCGGTGGAGACCGTCCCAAAAACCGTGGCGCCGAGAAGCTTTGCCACCTGGACCAACAGGAGGCCGACGCCGCCCGCAGCGGCATGGACCAAAACTGCGTGACCAGGCTGAAGGACAAAGGTGCTCCTGGTCAGGTAGTGTGCGGTTAGACCTTGGAGGGTGGCCGCTGCGCCAGCTTCAAAATCCAGCTGGGCAGGTAGCCGAACGAGCTTGGCTGCCGGGACTGCTGCCTGCTCGGCATAGGCGCCGGGAGAAAGCGCGTAAACTACCCTGTCACCGGGCTTGAACTGATTGACGTCAGGGGCAACCGACGTAACTACCCCAGCGCCTTCGACACCGGGAGTAAAAGGAATCGGGAGCTTATACAGACCCTGCCGGTGATAGGTGTCAATGAAGTTGACGCCGATCGCGCGCAACTCGACCAGGACGTCACCGGAACCTGGTTGCGGAGAAGGAATCTGTTCGAGTCGCAGAACCTCCGGGCCGCCCAGTTCGTGGACACGGATAGCCTTCATCAGAAACCTCTATGGCTCGCACGCCTGCGGCTTCTTCTCCTGAATGTACTTCTTTGAAAACTCCACCAGGTTAGGACTGCGGAGTCCCACCTGGCGCGCTTCCTGCTCAGCCCGAGTGCAGTCCCAGCCATCGTGCATGACCCGGTAAATCATCCAGAAAGCTCCCACACGGTTGGCCGCCTGGCAATGGATGAAAAGCGGACGATTCTCTTCCTGGCTCAAGATCTTCAGAAATTCGTCCGCTTGCTCGGGCAAGGGATTCGCTCCATTAACCGGAATCGAAAAGTATTTCAGCCCGAGTTCCTCCGCTCGTTTGCGTTCGGCGGCCTGCTCTTCGGCGTTCTCTTCGGGCCTTCTCAAATTGACGACCCCCTTCACTCCCTGCGCCTTCAACCGCTCCAGATCTTCCAGGGACGGTTGACCGGCAGTGCAGAATTCCTCGTTGATGCGGAGAAAATTCCGGGCGGACACCTGAGGAGTCTGAGTTTGGTCCTCGCCAGGCGTACTGGCGAGGAAAAGAAAAAAAGCAGACAGATAGCAACTGACGAGGTACATTTGGATCAGTATAGCATGGAGAGACAAGATTTTAGGCAGGGGTCAGGAGACGGAAGGCGCGCTGCCAGCAGTCGCAAAAGGGTTTGAGCTCGCCCCCGTTTTGAAGGGTCGCTCCGCGAGTTTCTGGATATTCACTCTGACCCTAAAGTGGTATCATTGGGCCGCAGAAATGTGGGGAATGATTGATATGAAAAAACTGCTTCTTGTGACACTGGTTCTTTCGTCCTGTCTGTTCGTGGCCGCTCAAGACCGAGCAACTATGAGCTCACCGGTTATCCGGGCGATGCCGGAAGGCAACGTGAGTTTCAGTGCGCAGTTTTCCGACTTCGCTTCGAATGGTGACTACCGGATCGGCTTTGGACCGGCCACCGGAAAGTTGGAAGGCGTGAAGCTCGAACTGTTGAAGGACGGAACCGCGGTAACTCTCACTCAGTCTTCGTTTGAGCAGGGGTACGCTTCCAACTGGTGGAACATCAGCAAGGTGTCCTTGCTGGGCTTCCATGTCGCCGGCCCCAACATTCCCCCGAAGAGCGGAAAACTCACGTTTCGTGTGACCGTGCCGAAGGTTGAGCTCGACAAGCACAAAAAGGTCTACATGCTCGTCGCCAGGAAGTACGGTGAGGACGTCTGGTACATAGAAGACGGCGTCGAGATGGACGAATCGTACTGGTAATATCCGACACCAATTTGACAGGATTAACAGGATTTGAGGCAATCCTGTTAGTCCTGTCAAATTGCTTCTTACCTCCCGCCCATGACTCTCGTATTGTATTGATCAACAGTCTCCCAATACTCCCTGTTTTCCATGCTCGGCACCTCGTCAAACGGATAGTTGGTCATCGTCCTTGTCGGAAGCGGCTCGACTCGGTCTCCGGTGCGCGTGCTGGGGTTCGCGTCCTTGATCCACCCATCCACCCGGAGAACGAAATCGCGAACGAAGCCCCGGCGAGTCGGCGGCGGGATGGCGAAGGCCAGAGTCAGTTCGTCCCCGGGACCGAAAACGGCCAGTCGGTCGTCAACCGATTTCAGAAGTGGCGATACACTGCCGTATCGAGTGAGGAAACCTTGCTGGGGCTTCCAGGGTGCCTGGGAGGCGACGTCCTCGTAGTCGTACCAGGGCGGCACGCCCTTCGGCCCGCGCACGAGCCTCGAAAACCCACGGAAATGGAGATCGGACATTAGTAAGGGTAGAGGGCTCGTCGAAGACTCCCATCGACCGGTGATGTTTCCAATCGCGGCCCGATCCCAGTAGACTTCGAGATTCGTGCTGATCCGCAGCCGGGTGTTCGGCCGGCAGGCGCGGCGCGGCAACGGGACAATGACATGTTTGCCTATGCCGCCGGGAAGTCCCGTGTTTTCACTGATCACTTCCCATTCTCCATCACCTTTCTGAACCTCCAGCCGCGGCCCTGTCAGTCCTGGTCCGGCACCCTGCCCGAGCGCGTACAAGGTATCCCCGTCGATCCAGTTGATCCACCCCTCGAGCAGCAATGCGGGTCGGTCCATTCCTGACAAGTCGCCGAACTCCAAAACCAGGCTGTGAGGCCCGGCTAAGCCATTGAACCGAGTGAGGCGTACCCCCTCGGTGACATAGGTCCCATCCTTTTCGACCAATTCAGCTGTGACGATTTCGCCGTTGTTTGCGCGTGCGCCGAGCGGCCGTCGCAGATCGCTCAACTCCACCAGCCGAGAGGAACTGTCAGCTTGGGCACCCGCCCAATCCAGGGGAAAAACCAGCGTGTCCGCCGGATGGTCGATGTACTGCAACTCGACCGAATCCAGATAGACGATTTCTCTCAGCTCGCCGGTCATCTGGACAACGATTCGGCCATCGCGGTACGTGATCTTCGACCCGGGGATCAGCAGATGTTCCCTGTTGGCGTGCGGCAGCAGTTTTCCGCCGGCCAAAGGGACCCCGAGGGCCGCGACATCAAGAACATCTGTAAAGAAAGAGAAACGTTCGCCATCCCATAGATAGAGGAACGGGCAACTGGAGGGGGGCCCAAGCTTCTCCTTTATGAGTGCGGTTTGTTTTAATGCGGGAGCGAGGATGTTCTGGGCAACACCGGTCGGCCACCACATCCGGACGACGTCCACGTCTTGCCGCTGGCCAATGCCGAATAGCAGCGGTTTCCCGTGATAGATCTTTTGTTGAAAAAAGCTCCCGTCCCGGATCTCGACTTTGGTCGCCACTCCAAACCTGTTGCTCTGCAGTCCTTCAAGAGCAACCCGAATCCACTGATTCCTGTTGCCGCCCTCGTTCCGCAGTAATCGGATCGACCCATCTTCCAGACACAGCGCCAGATCCAGATCCCCGTCACCGTCGAAATCCTCGGGATCCGCCTGAACAATAATCCGATCGCCCAAGGCTTCAAGGCCCGCTGCCGACGTGAAGTCCGTGAATCGGCCGTCGTTCTGAAAAAGCCTCCCGGCTGCGAGCAGATCCTCGTCCCCGTCGTTATCGTAATCAAATGACACGAGAGCCGGGGAACGGCTGGCGACCCGGCCGACGCTCATCGGCTGAAACTTCCCCGATCTTTTGCCGACCGCTGCCGACAGCTCACCGTTCTTCTGGAGAAAGACGAAGTCCCTCCACTCATCATTGTTGAGGTCGGTAACGACCACTTCCCGGTTCTCCGACGGTGTTTGAAGACCGACCTTGCCCGCCACGTCGTCAAACGCGCCCACCCGCAGATTCGAGAGCAGCATGTTCGGGAAACCGCTCTGGGTCAGGAAGAAATCGGTGTCATTGTCATCGTCAAAATCGACAAACAAGAGGCTCTCGGCTTTAGAAGCAGCAGGGGAAAGCCCGTTTCCGGCGCCCGTCGGCACGAAAGCCGCCTTGCCGTCGTTCTGAAACATCCGGGGCGGAGAACCGGAGAGTGCGGCATAGAGATCCAGGTCCCCATCATGATCGTAATCGATCAGCAGCAAATCGCGGACAGAGGAGGACTCGAGGGGAAGGTCTGACGTCTTGGTGAGTTTCCCCGAGCCGTCGTTAGTCAGAACTTGAACGACTTCTTTTCCGGCAAGACAGAGATCCTGATCCGCGTCGAAGTCCAGGTCACCCCACGCCTGGCTGGTTCCCTCCGCCTGGGCTTCCAGGGCCGGGGAAAACGCCTTGAATTTCCCGGAACCGGCGTTGAGCCAGAAGGCAGGCGCCCGGCCGCGGACGGACACCGCAAGATCCTGCAGGGAATCGCCATTTAGATCGACCCATGAGAAACTTGCAGGCATTGGCTCCGCCGCCCGGTCCACCGTCGTCAGTCCCGCCTCGGTTGTAACATCGGTGAATTTGACCCCGGAGGCCTTTGCCTCCCGAACCTCAGGCACCGAAGACCGCTCCGGCTCGACGATCTCAGTGTAACGGCTCATCTCCAGTTCCGCCGGCGTCCGATTGCGCGCGTCCTGCCCGCGCAGTCTGGTCAGAGCCTCCTTTTCCTGCGTCGCAATAGCCGTCTTACCTTGCCTGACCGCGATCATCATCCGGCGATAGTGAGGAGCTATTTCATCGGACAGCAAGTCAACGGCCCGGGTGGCGAGCTCGAACGCCCGGTCCAGGTTTCCAAGTGCCTCGTAGACCACGGCCAGGTTGTAGGTGGTATCGGGATCGGAGGGGTCGAGTTTGAGCACCCGCTCGAAGGCCTCGGCCGCTTTCGCCATGTCCCGCTGCCGCTTATAACTGAGAGCTATGTTGTAGGCGGCGTGGGCCGCAAGGTATCGGCCCAGTTTCTCGCCCTGCTCCAGATGTTGCCTGGCGGTTTCGTACTGCTCCAACTGGACGAGAACGACCCCGAGGTTGATGTGATCAACCGCGGAACCGGGAACAAGCGAGAGGATTCTGTCGAAGGTCTTCGCGGCCTCCGCGTAATTCTCCTCTTCGTAGTACGCCCGACCGACATTTCTGAGGCTGGCCGGATCGTCCTCGCCGGAAAGGAGGGAGAAGTAAGCAAGTAGTGGAACAGCGGCAACTGCGGTGAGAAGGCAGATTCTCCTGAGCACGGATCCTCCTCCAGTCACCGTGCCCCGGGCGCCCCTTTCGAGCATCGCCGATTGCCGATTCGCGATTGACGATTGAAAAGCAGGAGTCAGAAGTCAGGAGTCAGAAGTCAGAATGGAAATGAAGTCAGAACGACTGGGCTTGTCCCTTCTTCTGAATCCTGACTTCTGAATCCTGCTTTTCAATCGTCAATCGCGAATCGGCAATCGGCCTTCGGCTATACCGCCTTCACCGTCAGGGCTTCGACCTCGAATAGAAGGTCATTCCGACAGACATCGGCGACTGTCTGAACCACTACTCTAGCATCCAGCCCCTCTTCTTCTGCAATCTCACGGAACGCCTCTGAGTATTCGCAGTTCTTAAGGAAGGCCACACAGTGAGCGGTATCTTCAAGCGTGTGGAAACGAGTCCCGATCAGTTCCTTGAGGACTTGGAGCGTGAATCGTATCTGGCCGCGGGGATCGTCCTTGAAGACCGTGTTCCCTTGCCGGTCGATACTCGCCGTCCCGGACACGAAAATCCGGCTCACGGACTCGTCCTTCAGTTCGACGGCCCGGCTGAAACACGAGCCGTAGTCATAGGCTTCACACTGGAGAGGACTGTTCAACATCTCCAAGCGGGGCGCGGAATCGGGTCGCCCGGAGACCGCGAGCAGATCCATCATGCACTCCCGGCCTCGGGGACTGCAGCCTTGAATCCCAGTACTTGCGGGCACCCAGAACTGACCGGAACCGCCGCAGAGTCCCAGCTCGCCGTAGACCTCGCGCCGTGCGAGGTTAAAATCGTCATACCAACTGAGCAATTGCGGCAGATAGATCCAGGTGCGGGCCACATCTCGGTAAGAAAGGCCGTACGAGTTGAGAATCCGGGCGGCCTCGCGGAACATCGAGGCAGCGTGTTCCTTGAGCGACGACGATTTGTGCCCCTCGGCGGAAGGCTCGACCGAGGCCACGGAGGCGTACCCGACACCGCGATGCGAGAACTTTCGCCCAACCTCCTGGCCATCAACTTTCATCGTCCGCACGGCCGGGCCGTCGGCGGCCGCAATCGCCCAGAGCTGAACTCCGGCCAGCGCCTGCTTCCCAGTTGGAGTCCCCCCGATAAACGACAGGCTCCCCTCGTATTCCAGGCCGTGCTGTTTGTACGACTGACTCCGGGCCTCCCGCACCTCGGGAAACAGACTCGTCTCTCCGTAGCAGCGCTCGCTGACGACTTCCGCCCCCAACTTGGAGAGCATCTCACTAACCCGAGAGTACAGCTCCCATATCGCCTCCCGGGGAGTGCCCGAGTCCTCCGGAAATGAACTGATATAGAACTCCCTCAGGCCACTACGCTCAAATTCAATCACAGAGAAATCTCGGCGTATGAACCGGGAAAGGCACCCGCCGCTACTGCGAAAATCGCTCGTCATTCAATCCTGCCTTCATAGACTGCAAAAACCAAGAACGGCGAGCATAGACCAGCCCGGCTCGGAAAATCAAGCAAGGCGAGGGGCCCCTAAAAACGCTCTAAGCCCCGTCAACCGAAATAAAACGCTTTAGCTCACCCAATGGGTGGGCGGTTTCCCCCGCCTGGCTTGGCGTTGCGAAGCTTAGAGCGGAATCGGGGGGGCAAGGATGCGTGCCGGCGCCATAATGCCATAAGTGCGGCCCGGCACTGGCTGCTGATCACTCGACCAGACGCAGCGCTTGTGTCAGAATCTGCGGAAGCAAGCAGGAGGTCTTTCGTATGCGAAAAGGAGCATCGTTCTTGTTCCTGATTCTGATGGCATCATCGCCCGTTTTCCCTCAATTGCCCGACTTCTATAAAGGGGTGGACCGGGTCACATGGGTTGTGGATGACCTGACAAAGGTCATGGATGGCTGGAGAGGACTCGGTTTTCAGGACATGCAGGAGTTCGGTGAAGTTGACCTGACCAATGAACAGTACCGTGGGCAACCCGTCGACGGGAGAGCTCGGGTCGCGGTGGCACGACTCGGCAGTGTAAATGTCACGTGGCTGCAGCCGATCTCCGGCAAGAGCCTGTACTCGGATTTTCTGGCGCGGAAAGGCCCGGGGATCATCGGATTGACTCACCGGACGCCGACGCTGTCCGCGCTCGAAAACGAGGTTAAACGCCTCGCAAGCCTCGGCGTCGGGGTCCTCGGAAAGGGGACAATACCGACGGACAGCGGCGAAATCACGTACGTCTACTTCGACACGGAAGCCGAAGGAAAGTACATCCTCGGCCTGATTAATTACCCCGGAGATATGGCCCCGGATTCGTCCCCTCGCGGCCCTGCGAACCTCAAGCTTTCTCAGTACGCCTTTGTCTCGAAGGACCTGGATAAGCCGGCCGGCTATTGGCAGAAACTCGGCTTCCCACAGATGTCGGTTACTCATGGAGAGCTTAAAAACCTGCAGCACCGCGGCCAGCCCGGCCAATTCGACCAGAAGCTCGGGTGGCAGAGGCACGGGGCGATCGTCTATGAATGGATTCTCCCGTTAAAGGGACCTACCGTCTACGAGGAGCACCTGACCCGCCACGGCGAAGGCTTTCATCACCTGGCTTTCGACGTTGACGACATGGACAAGGTCACCGCCGACTGGGCCCAGAAGGGGTTCCCGATCGTCCAGGCGGGGGCTTGGGGCGATGAAGGCAAACCTGGCTCCGGCCGCTTTGCCTACTCGGACACGACCGTCATCGGCGGGATATGTATCGAGTTCCTCTGGAACCACAAAGGGAATTGATGATTGGCGATTGAAAAGCAGAAGTCAGCAGTCAGGAGTCAGAATGGGATGGCTGCAGAAATGCTTAGTCCCTTCTTCTGACTTCTGACTCCTGACTTCTGCTTGCTTCATTGACCGTCTGCGGGGGCTTCCTGTAGACTCGGACCCTGTTTTTGTTAATATTTGCGAGAGTTTTGCTAGCACAAGCGGCGGAGGCTTCTAATGAAAGAACTGATGACGATGGGGATCATAGTTGGGAATCGCGGCTTCTTCCCGGATCATCTGGCGAAGACCGGACGCGAAGAAATGATCGCAGTGCTCGAGAAGGCCTGCATCAAGGCCGTAGTTCTCGGAACGGAAGACACCAAGTACGGAGCAGTCGAGACTCGAGAAGAGGCTCGCAAGTGCGCCGACTTGTTCCGAGCGCACCAGGACAAGATCGACGGGGTTATCGTTACGCTTCCGAATTTCGGCGATGAGCGGGCTATCGCCGAGACCCTTCGCCTGGCCAACCTAGACGTCCCTGTCTTGATTCAGGCCACCCCCGATACGGCGGATCTGATGAACATCAAGTACCGCCGGGACAGCTTCTGCGGCAAGATGTCGGCCTGCAATAACCTGACCCAGTACGGGATCCCTTATTCCCTGACTGCTCAGCACACTGTTCACCCGAGCTCTGACGGGTTCAAGGCTGATCTGAATTCCTTTTCCGCTGTCTGCCGGGTGGCCAACGGACTGAAGCACCTTCGAGTCGGCGCGATCGGGGCTCGGCCGGCGGCCTTTAACACCGTCCGCTACAGTGAAAAACTGCTCGAATCCAATGGCATATCGGTCGAGACTGTCGACCTCCTGGAAATCATCGGGAGAATCGACCGCATGAAAGACGACGATCCGGCCGCCCGTCAGAAGCTGGAAGAGATCCGAGCTTACGTTCCGACTCAGGGCGTACCCGACGCCGCTCTGATGAAAATGGCGAAGCTCGGCGCCGTCATCGCCCAGTGGATGCAGGAGACGGAGGTAAACATCAGCGCGGTGCAGTGCTGGACGGCGCTGGAAACCTATTTCGGAGTGGTTCCCTGCACCGTCATGAGCATGATGAGCAACGATCTCATCCCCAGCGCCTGCGAAGTAGATATCTGCGGGACCATTGGGATGTATGCTCTGCAACTCGCCTCCGGCACCCCAAGCGCACTCCTCGACTGGAACAACAACTATGGGGACGACCCGAACAAGGCGGTTTGTTTCCACTGCAGCAACCTGCCCAAGGATTTCTTCCAGGACGTCCGCATGGATTTTCAGGAAATCATCGCCGGCAGCGTAGGGAAAGCGAACACGTACGGGACGTGCGTGGGACGGATCAAGACCGGGCCGATGAGCTTTGCCCGCTTCTCGACCGACGACTTTAACGGGGTGATTACGGGCTATGTTGGACAGGGCCGTTTCACCGACGACCCCCTTGAGACCTTCGGTGGTTACGGCGTGGTTGAAATTCCGGCAATGCAGGACCTGCTCCGCTTTATTTGTGAAAACGGCTTTGAACATCATGTAGCCGCCAACATGTCCGGAGTGGCCGCCCCGGTTTTCGAGGCGACAACCAAGTATCTCGGCTGGGACATGTACTGGCATCAGTAAGAAAACCTGACAGCTGAAGGCTGACTTCAAAATCGGTTAAGCGTCCGCTGTCAGCCGTCAGCCGTCAGCCGTCAGCGTCAGCTCTCAGCCGTCAGCTTCGTGAGGGAACCATGGCCATCGTTGCAGGCGTAGACTTCGGGACTCTGAGCGTTCGTGTCTCTATCGTCGACAGCAAGAAGGGCCGCATTGGCTCGTCCACCGCAGAATATCCTCTCTTCCGCAAAAAAGAAGACCCGGATTACGCCACGCAACGCCACCAGGACCACATGGAGGCGCTCATTTCGGCCACCCGGAAAGCGCTCGAGCAGGCGGGGGTGCCGGGCGAGTCGGTCGCTGCCATAGCTCTGGATACCACCGGTTCGAGTGTCATTCCGGTCGACTCACGCCTGCAGCCGCTCGACGATTACTACCTCTGGTGCGATCACCGCGCTAAAGAGGAAGCAGCTCTGATCACGCGCACGGCCCACGCCAGCAAACTGGAGGCCATCAAGTGGTACGGGGGTGTTTACTCTTCTGAGTGGGGTTTTGCGAAGCTGCTTCATTGGCTGCGCCACAACCCGGACAAATCCCGGCAGATGGCAACAGCACTCGAGCATTGCGACATGGTTGCGGCGGTCCTCTGCGGTATCGGCGACCTCGACCAACTCCCGCGCAGTGTCTGTGCGATGGGCCACAAGTGGATGTGGAACGAGTCGCTCGGGGGGTTACCTCCAGAGGGTTTTCTGGCTGGACTCGATCCGCTCCTCGGTTCCGTTCGTGAGAAATTAAGAGGTCGCTACCTGCCTTCCAACTGCACAGCTGGTCATCTGACACCTGAATGGGCCGGGAAACTCGGGCTGAAGGCCGGTATCCCCGTTCCCGTAGGAGCCTTCGATGCTCATTGGGATGCGATAGGCGCCGGCGTCCGCGAAGGTGATGTCGTCAATGTCGTGGGAACGTCGACGTGCATCATGGCCATAGCTCGCCAGGTCGACCTTATCCCCGGCGTTTGCGGGGTAGTCAAAGGATCCATCCATCCTGACTACTACGGTATCGAAGCCGGACTCTCCGCCACTGGAGACATCTTCGAGGCGATTGCCAGGCGAGCCGGGAAGACAGTCGCCGAGCTCTCTAAGGGACTCGAGCCCTACCAGGCTGGCCAAACCGGCTTGATGCGGCTGACCTGGGACAACGGCGACCGTACAGTGCTTGTGAATCCTGAACTGGGAGGCGTTACTCTCGGCTGGAATCTGACTCACACCGCTCAGGACGAGCTGTTTGCCTCGGTCGAAGGGACCGGTTTCCACACTCGCGTGATATTGGAGCGGATGGCCGAACACGGCGTGCCGATCAACCGTGTCATCAACGGCGGTGGCATCCCCCAGAAGAACGAGGTGCTCAACCGGGTCTACGCGAACATCCTCAACAAGCCCGTTCTGGTCCCCCAGTCGGAAGTCACCAGCCTCGGCTCCGCGATATTCGCTTTTCTAAGTGCCGGAACCTTCAGGACGGTCGAGGAAGCCCAGGAGGCACTCTGCCCGAGTTACCGCACAGTCGCCCCCGACCCGGCTCAGTCTGCCGTCTACGAGCAGCTCTACCCGCTCTTCAGAAAGCTCTACTTCAGCCTGGGGTCACCGAGTTCTGCTCCCGCCAACATCGGCGACATCCTGCCGACCCTGCGGAAGGTGGCGGCCAAGGCGAAGGGATGACCGGGGGACGATAGCGTTCGCAGAGCGCGCACAAGGGCCGGAGGGAAGGACCTGAAGGACCTGAAGGACCTGAAGGACGATGGGGTTCCACCCCGTCCTTCAGGTCCTTCCGGTCCTTCAGGTCGTTCCCTCCGGCCCTTGTGCGCGCTCTGTGCCCCACACGTGAGACTGAGGATGATCGGCCGCCCCTCACTCCTTTTCAGCAAGCCCTCTCGGGTCGGCCGCCCGCCGGCTTTCGACCCCGAATGGGGTCGCGTAACAAAGCCCAGGGTTGGCCGCGTCTTTTGCGGCCTACCCCTACCCTGGGTGCGGGAAATGGCGAGATTCCAACCCTGAAAGGGCATAAGCGCTCAAATAAGAATCGAGAGTGGGGGCGCCCCCTGGGAGCGCAGGCGTCTCGCCTGCACTGGGG
>Ga0105092_10000798_pt1 | contig 16672 bp, 17 predicted proteins | sample PPLLak2March2015_FD_87021 | JGI IMG/M metagenome (GOLD analysis project Ga0105092, IMG submission 87021) | Freshwater sediment microbial communities from Prairie Pothole Lake near Jamestown, North Dakota, USA - PPLs Lake P7 Core (1) Depth... | ecosystem: Environmental > Aquatic > Freshwater >... | reverse complement strand
TGTAGCGATAAACGACCTGACAGATGCCAAGACACTTGCGTATCTTTTGAAATATGACTCTGTGCATGGTGTTCTCGACAACAAAATCGAGGCTAAAGGAAATTATCTTGTGGTTGACGGAAAATCAATAGAGATCCTTGCTGAAAAGGAGCCTGCAAACCTTCCATGGAAAAAGATGAATGTTGACATTGTCCTTGAATCCTCAGGGATTTTTGTTGATAAGGATGGAGCAGGAAAACACCTGGCGGCAGGAGCAAGAAAGGTGATAATTTCAGCTCCTCCAAAGGGAGACGGAGAGATTAAGCAGATTGTAATGGGCGTCAACCAGGAGACTTATGATCAGAGCGACCAGATAATATCTATGGCAAGCTGCACAACAAACTGCCTTGCGCCAATGGCAAAGATAATCAATGATGCTTTTGAAATCGAGAATGGGTTTATGACAACAGTTCACGCTTACACAAACGACCAAAAAGTGCTTGATTTGCCACACAAGGACCTTCGAAGGGCAAGAGCAGCGGCGTTATCAATAATTCCCACAACCACCGGCGCAGCAAAGTCTATTGGAGAGATTATACCATCTCTAAAGGGAAAGTTAGACGGAATATCTGTAAGAGTCCCGGTTCCAGACGGAAGCCTGACTGACCTAGTTGTCAATGTAAAGAGGCCAGCAACTGTTGAGGAAATAAACAAGCTCTTCGAATCCCAGGCGCAAAAGCTCAAAGGAATTCTCGATTATAACAGCGACCCGATTGTAAGCAGTGACATTGTAGGAAACTCAAGCTCTTGCATATTTGACCCAGGTTTGACGAGAGTCAACGGAAAGACCCTAAAAATTGGAGGATGGTATGACAATGAGTGGGGATACTCAAACAGGCTTAAGGATTTGATAAAGTTCATCGCCTAGAGCTAACTAAACTTAGGAATATTTTGATTTTTTAGTTTCAATTGTATTATTGGCAGTTTTAGGAATATTATGGGCGCTAAAAACTCCAAAAAAATCTCAGAACCTAGAAAGAGCTTTACGGGTAAAAATCAGAAGCCTGCAATAGGAACGATCATTCTGCGCGGGCTTGCTCTGATAATTCCGCTCCTTTATCTCTCCTATATCAAGTTCGAATTCCAGCCAGTCCAGGAATTGCTCTTCTTCCAGACAGTAATCCTCCTTAAAGCTATTGGCCTGCAGTTTCAGGCTCTTGGATATATGATTATTACTCCAAACTTTTCCTCGTTCATAAGCTTTGACTGCACTGCATGGAGGCAGCTTTATATCTACTTTGCCCTGGTTCTTTTGCCTCCGGGAATCTCCTGGACAAAAAGGCTTTTGGGTTTAACCCTTCTTTTTCCGCTTTATATCTACAACACTTTCAGGGTAGTCGTTTCAATCTGGGCTGGAAGTGTGAATTATTCCTGGTTCAAGCCAGTCCACTATTTTCTCTGGGAATTCTTTTTCCTTGTGCTGATATATGTCTTCTGGAGAATTTGGTTTGAGTGGGCGAAAAAGGACGCTAAAAAAGCCTCAAATTAACAGATAGTTTATCTTATGGAAACTGAAACATTCCCGGGAGTCCTGAAAAAAGGCGGCAAATTTTACACAAAGCTAAAGGGAGGAAAATCTGAATACTGGGACCCTTATTCATCAAAGCCTTCCGCAGCCCTTATGAACGGGCTGCAGAATTTTCCAGTCAAGCCAGGACAGAAAATACTTTATCTGGGGGCTGCACATGGCACTACAATCTCGCATTTCTCAAATATAGTTGGGCCTGAAGGAAGGATTTTCGGGGTGGAGGTTTCTGGCAAAGTAATTGGGGATCTGCTCAAAAAGGCGGGAAAGAAGAAAAACATATTCCCGATTCTGGAAGACGCACATTACCCGGAAAGGTATGGCTGGATTGGCCAGGTCGATTTCGTTTATGAAGACATAGCCCAGAGAGACCAGATTGCGATTTTAAAGAGAAACGCGGTCTTACTCAAGCCGGGGGGTTTTGTGGGAGTTGCCCTGAAGGCAAAGGCTATTGATTCCATCAGGGACGTTAAGGATATTTACAAGGAAGCTGTGGCAGAACTAAGCGAAGCTTTTGAGATAATTGAAACGGTGGTCTTAGACCCATTTGAAAGGGACCATTTGTTTATTGTTGGGAGATTGAAATAGGTAACCTATCTACGAATTTTACTCTAATGACTGCCTAATTTTACTTGCCTTTCCCTCCAAGACTTTACGGTCGATCTCTTTTGAAAGAATATTGAAAAATTTTATCTGATCGTTAATAAAATCCAATGAGGCTTTTTTCCCTGCGCCAGTCTTATTGGGATCTTTCTTTACCAAATCCCTAAGTGTTTCAAAGTATTCTATCCAGGTCAAAGCTATATTCCTAGCAGCTTTCAATTTCTTCAGGTCAGCTTTCTTTTCAGCAGAGTCTACTGCCCTCAAAAGGACGGTAACTTGAGCATCATAGCTTTTTTCTGCATTCCGGATAATTTTATCAATGCCTTCTTTTAATTTCTCAGCCCAAACATCTGAAGTATCTATTCCCCTTTTGGCCTTTTTATTCATATTTTTTCAGACCCAAGAGCGGCATACTCCCGATCTAGCTTCTCTTTCAAACCGGCAAGTTTTCCAGGCAATTCCTGCTTAACAACCTCTCCTACCAAAAGAGACCCTCCAAGAGCCAAACAATATGCCACACCAAGTCCCGCCACCACATAAAGAGTATTATGTTCCAGCATTTCTTTTGCCGAACTAAACATACCTGCATTCTGCATATAGCCCATGGCTTTACTAGCTGCCAGGGTTATTGGTACAACGAGGCCCCCATAAGTCAAAGTTAAAGTTATATCACTGTGCTTTTCTGTAAAATTTTGCGCACGACCCACCGCACCAGCAGCCTTACCAATAATGGGTTTCTTAACGTTTGGAGGAATGCTGCCATAAGCTGCCTCGGATAGTTGTTTAAATGCTTCACTTCGATAATGCACGCTTCCCCTCTGCGGGTCGACTGAATAATCCACGGAACTGGCATGATTGGAATTATTGTAAGCGGAAGCAGTCTTGGACAAAATATTATTTGATTCGACCATAATATAATAAGTTTTTATATTGTTTAAATTCCGAAAATGAAACCATTATCGGTTTGAGCAGGGTGTCAGAAGGTTGCCCTACAAGTTTCTATAACAAATATGCCCATCATCATCCATATTCAGCCCTCGCCTAAACCCTAAACAGAACTAAATTGAACAATAGGTATAATATGAATCCTGCAAGGCCAATTAGGCCAATTCCTGCGGCAACGACTTTTGCCAGGTCAAAATACTCCTTTCTCGAAGGTTTTGTGGCTATTGTAAATATCCTCCTGCACTGTCCAAGAAATGTTACCAGCTTTTGAACAATCTCGTTTGCCATAATATCTGTTTAGGGTAATTTAAATAATGAGAGTGATTGCAGTAATCCCCGCTTATAATGAGGAAAAGACCATTTTCGAGGCCGTAAAACGGGCGAAAAAGCAGGTGAATGTGGTTCTTGTGGTGGATGACGGCTCCTCTGATAAAACCTCAGAATTAGCCAAAAGGGCAGGCGCTGTTGTGCTGAAAAACCCTGAAAACCATGGATGCGGATACTCAAAACGGCTGGGGATAAAGGAAGCGATAAAGATGGGGGCAGATATAATTGTGACGCTTGATGCTGACCTCCAGCATCGGCCAGAAGATATTCCCCGCTTTGTTGAAAAAATTGAGGAGGGCTATGATTTTGTCCTTGGTCGCCGAGATATAAAAAAATACCCTTTGATTAAGAAGATTGGAAACTTTGGCCTTAATTTTCTGACAAACCTGCTATCTGGAACGCGCCTCCAGGACACAGAAAGCGGCTTCAAAGCCTTTACAAATAAAACAGCCCAAAAAATGAACCTGACTGCAGAAAGATATGCGATTGAAGCTGAGATTGCTTATGAAGTCGGCAGGAATAAACTGAAATACACGACAATTCCAATTGAGTCTCCAAGGTATAGGAGCGGCGTTACTGTTATGCACGGAATTAAGAATTTCTTGTTTTTGGTAAGGAAACGGTTCAGCGCCTAATCGGGCAAATACCCACCCTTCTGCAAATCCCAAAGCCTCTTGTATTCCCCACCCCTTCTGATTAATTCGCTGTGTTTTCCCCTCTGGATGATTTTGCCTTCCTTCATAACAATTATTTCATCAGCCTTCATGATTGTCGAGAGCCTGTGGGCGATAACGATTGTTGTCCTGCCTTTCATCAGCTTTTCAAGGTCTTTCTGGATTTCGCTTTCTGTGCCTGAGTCAAGTGATGACGTTGCTTCATCAAGTACAAGGATTTTTTTATTTGCCAAAAGAGCTCTGGCAATTGCAACTCTCTGCCTTTCCCCGCCGGAAAGCTTGATTCCCCTTTCTCCAACAATGGTGTGCTCTTTTTTGGGAAGGGCTGAAACAAATTTGTCGAGCTGGGAAAAGCTTATTGCCTTAAGTATTTCCTCCTTTGCAGCGTCCGGCTTTGAAAACCGGATATTATTGTAAATCGTGTCATCAAAAAGTATGACTTCCTGCGGCACAATTGACATCTCGCTTCTTAGAGAATCCTGCGCAACATCCTTCACATTCTGCCCATCAATAAGAATCTCCCCTGCTGGGACATCAAACAGGCGATAAAGGAGTTTCACAATAGTGGTCTTGCCGCTTCCTGAGTGGCCAACAATAGCAACAGTCCTGCCGCCATCTATTTTCAGGCTAAAATCCTGAAAAAGGCACTCATTTTCAAAGCCAAATGAAACCTTTCTAAATTCTATCTCTCCCTTCCCTATCTTAATTGGCCTGGCATCTGGAGCGTCCTTTACCTTCCTTTCAACCTTCTGGTACTCGAACAAATCCTGCATATCTGCCATCGCCTGGGTCGAGCTTCTTATCCCCTGGCTGAACATATAAAGCGGGCCGATTGTAGACAGATAAGTCGTGTAAATGAAAGTCAGCGTGCCTAGGGTAATCTGGCCGGCAGCAAACTGGCTTAAGGAAACATAGAGTAACGCTATAGTTCCGGCACCAAGTATAAGCTGGTTGCCTAACTCAATCCATCTCCACCAACCCCAGGACTTGAGCTGCGCTTCTCTCGTCCCTTTCGCCAGGCTCTCGAAATTACTTTCAACCGGGTGGTTCTTGCCAAAGTACTTCACAGAGTCTATGTTTGTAAAGACATCAGCAATTCTTGCCTTCTCAATATCCGAAGTTTCATTTTCCTTGGCGCGGTCTCTTCCAAATCGCCGTGTTATGTATAAGGAATAGATTATAAAAGACGCACAAACCAAAAGCAGGATTATGGAATATATTGGGTTAAACTGGAAAAGAAGAGGCAGGATGATAAGAAGCTGGATAAAAAGCGGACCCATGTAGTAGACAAGAATTTCAGTAAATTGCTCTAGTGCTCCCGAAGCCCTAATGAAACTCGATATTGTCGCTCCGGTCTTGTGGGTGGTGTGAAACTCATAATCGAGTTCCAGAATCCTGCCAAAATATTTCTTCTTAAGCGCCAAAACCATATTTGTTTCCACCAAGTTGGTTATGTGCACCCTTATCCAGCTTAAGAGTGAGCTGGTTACTATAACTAGTGAAAACGCAGCGACGGTAAAAAAGGCCATTGAAACAAACTGGGCCTGAGTTATGCTTCCCGCGCTAAATAATGTTGCGCTGTCAATGATATCCTTGAACAGGATGTTGTTCAGGACTGAGGCGCTCTGGACAATTATAGTAAGTATTATAGCAACCAGGAACAATTTCTTTTGTTTGCCTAAAATTTTCCAGTACTCTCCGAAGTTCTGCCAGTAATTAATCTTGTTTGATTCTTCCTTGTCCATCCATATAAAAGAAGATAAACAATTTGGGCTTTGCTTATTTCAATGTGAGACCTACGGACACGAGTCAGCCACGGGTATAGTAAGTAGAAACCCCGGTTCTAATTATTAACCAATTTCTTAAAATATAGATTATTATGGTAGTTTACGAAAACCCTCTTGACGACTCTTTCAAAAAGCCCCTGGTTGCAGTCGACATGGTTATATTTACGATAAAGGATGATGCGCTGAAAGTTATTCTGGTGAAAAGGGCAATCCCCCCATTCAAAGGCAAATGGGCAATACCCGGCGGTTTTGTCAAGATTAATGAAAGCCTCGAAGAAGCTGCGAAAAGAGAGCTAATGGAGGAAGCCGGGGTGGATGAAGTCTACCTTGAGCAGCTATATACTTTTGGCGAGCCTAAAAGGGACCCGAGGGGAAGGGTAATCTCAGTTTCATACTTTGCCCTTGTGAATTCTTCAGGCATAAACCTTAAGGCCTCGACAGATGCAACAGAGGCAGAATTTTTCTCTGCATACAATCTGCCGGAACTTGCTTTTGACCACGAGAAAATATTGAAGTACGCACTTCAAAGGCTCAAGTGGAAAATGGAATACACCACTGTGGCATTTTCTCTTCTTCCCGAGAAGTTTACCCTGACCGAATTACAAAACGCCTATGAAATAGTCTTTCACAAGAAATTTGACGAAAGGAACTTCAGAAAAAAGATTTTGGCTCTAGGAATGATAAAGGATACTGGAGAGCTAAGGGGTGGCTTATCGCATCGGCCTGCAAAACTTTACGCCTTCAAGAAAAAAATCGGAGAGATATTTGAGATACTTTAGACGGCGCCAATACGTTCACGATTCTCCAGCAGAACTATGCATTCTAGAAACTTCGCCAAATTCCATCAGTTATACGCAATCCGCCTCCTCAAATACGAAGGGTTTTGCAGAATCTATATGGTCCTCCAGCCAAAATATCGTTAAGCAGAACGCCGTTATCTAGTGACTCTTGCAATCCCGTTACTTCTAATCTCTGGCCGAAATCATAGTCTCTTAATTGGGCTAATGCAAGAGCACCATTTTCGTCACTTCTAAAGGTAAATGGTAGGGATTCTGCATATAATGTCCAGGTGGTTCTGATTAGATTATGGCTGTGGAGTTTGTAAGCATTATCCCATTTTTCTCTGAAAACTCTTTTTTCATGATCCGTTACGTTTGTTAATCCTAGATAGTTTAATACCGCCAAACCATCTTCTGCGTTGTAATCTCCCATAAGCTTAATCTACTAATTTATAACTGGAGGCTACGGCGAACTTTTTCGCTTCGCTCATCCCAAATCCCATCATTTATCTCCAAAACCTCAACCCCACTGCCAAACTTCCACCAAAATCTACGGCAATAGACGGGAATTTCCTTAGTTACCGTAATTTTTACATTAAGTATTTATACTTTGCTTGCATATAATCATATGGTTATTGTAACAATTACAATAACTCTTAAGCAAAATGGAATATCTATCGCAAAGGAGGGATGATGATTTGCCGGGCAGAGAGTACGCGCTCCTTACTGACCTTTACCAGCTGACTATGGACGCGTCTTACCTGGACAATAAAAAGGACAGAGAGCGCGCAACCTTTGACATGTTTGTCCGAAAGCTACCTGCGGACTGGGGCTACCTTATAGCAAACGGCATCGATGACAATATTGATTTTGTCACCAGCCTTCAGTTTCAGGAAGATGATATTGAATATCTTAATGAGCTAAATCTGTTCAATGATGAGTTCCTGGACTATGCAAAAAAATTCAGGTTTAATGGCGATATTTATGCAGTCAGGGACGGCACTCCAGTTGCCAACAATGCCCCGATTCTTATAGCCCAAGGCAATAGGGCTGAAGCTCAATATATCGAGACTGCCACCCTTAATGAGATAAATTTCCAGACCATTATTGCGTCTAAAGCCAGCCGTGTTGTAAACGCCGCGGGCAAGGCATCTGTTGCTGAGTTTGGCCTGAGGAGAGGCCCTGGTAAGGAAGGTTCGCTGCAAGCCGCAAAGGCCTGCTATATTGCAGGCTGCACTTCAACCAGCAATGTAATGGCGGGCAAATTATACCGGATTCCTGTATCGGGCACTCACGCCCACAGCTTTGTGATGAGCTTTGACAGCGAAATAGAAGCTTTCAGGGCATATGTGAGGACTTTCCCTAACAAAGCAACTCTGCTCATAGACACTTACAATACTCTTAACGGCGCAAAAAATGCGATTATTGTCGCAAAGGAGCTTGAGGCAAAAGGCTACCGGCTTGGCGCAGTAAGGATTGACTCCGGCGACCTGGAGAAGCTATCTAAGGAAGTGAGGGTTATCCTGGACAGAAGCGGCCTGCAATATGTAAAGATTGTTGCAAGCAACGACCTGAATGAATACAAGATCTGCAGCCTCCTTCAAAACGGCGCTCCAATAGATGCCTTTGGTGTCGGCACTGAGATGATAACCGCTAAGCCAATATCCGCGCTTTCTGGCGTCTATAAGCTTGCCGAAGATAACAGAGGCCCTAAGATGAAGCTCTCGGAAGGCAAACGCACCTGGCCGGGCAGAAAGCAGGTCTACCGCCAGGAAGATGAAAATGGCAGCTATCTCTATGACGCGCTTACGCTTGCTGATGATGAGGTCCCCGGCAGGCCAATGCTGGAGCTTGTAGTCAAAGATGGTAAAAGGGTCAGGCCAAGGCAGAGCCTGAAAGAAACCAGAGAATATTGCTTGGACTCGGTAAGGCGCCTTCCAAAAGAAGCCAGAAATGTGATTGCTAGGCCCTATGAGATAAAGCCAAGCCCAAGGCTTGTTGACCTTGCAGATTCGCTTGAGAAGAAGTATCTTTCCAGGGTAAACCTGGCAGAGGTGGCGCTATGAGAGACGAAAGAATAATGCTTTGGGGCACCGAAATACAGGTAGACTTCATTGACAAGAGAGGTAAGCTATATGCTCCAGGCTCTGAACTGATATTGCCTTGCACTGAAAATCTGCATGAAAAGGCAAAGAAAAAGGGCTACATGATTGCGGGTTCGGTTGACGCTCACGCCCCGGACGATCCAGAGTTCAAGCTGTATCCAGAACACTGCGTCAAGGGCACTCCTGGTTATCTGCAGATGCCTGAGATACGCCGAGCTGATACTATCTATGTGCCAATGGACGCGCTAAACAAAAAGCAAATAGATGAACTGGCAAACTATCATGGCCCGGTGTACTTTGAGAAAAATGCGCTTAGCTGCAAGGTAAACCCAAACATAAAGCCCTACCTTGAGATAATGCAGCCAGAAAGGATTGTGGAACATGGCGTACTCACCGACCTATGCGTAGACCAGGCAATCCTGTATATCGCCGGCGAACTTGGCTATAAGATGGATGTCAAGATGGATGCCATAAATGCGCTTGATAAGAACAATGCAGAAAAGTGCATCGAGAACTGGAAGTCCATAGGCGTAGGCTTGATATAGGTGAAAAGAAAATGGAAAAAAAGATAAAATTTGCTCTGGCCCAGATAAACCCAAAAAGCGGGGATATCCGAGGGAACACTGAAAAAATAATAGAGTGGAGAGACTATGCCCAAAAAAACGGCGCTGACATTGTTGCCTTCCCGGAAATGGCCGTCACGGGCTACTGCGTCTCTGACCTCCTTGAGAACCAGAACTTTATAGAAGCAAACCTAAGCGCGATAGAGCGCTTGGCAGAATCCTCAAAAGATATCGTCTCTATTGTTGGGTATGTTGATAGGCAAGAGAATAAAAACTATAATGCGGCTGCGGTAATCCAAGATGGAGAAATTGTAGGAAGCGTCAAAAAAACCCTTCTTCCAAGCTACAGGTACTTTGATGATAAGAGGTACTTTGAATCTTCAAAGGAGCAAAAGCCTGTGGAGATTATAGCCGCAGACTATGAATTGTCCCTTGGCATCTCAATATGCGAAGACATGTGGGACCAGGAGTATGAAAATAAGCCAGTGAGCAATCTTTCAAAAAAAGGCGCAGAGTTAATCCTCAACATAAATGCGTCCCCTTTTGCTCCAGGGAAAGGCATGAAACGCAGAGAAGAAATAAGGCGGCATATATCCGAAAATAGAATTCCATTTGCTTACCTGAACACTGTCGGCGCTTCTGACAACGGCAAAAACATAATCCCCTTTGACGGGCAGAGCATGGCTTTTAATAAAAAAGGAGAACTTGTAAAAATCGGCAACCAGTTTAGCGAGGATGTAATCTTCTTTGAGTATAACCCAAAAACCAAAGATATAGAAGGCCCGCTGGCTGAAGTTCCTAAATACCACCGGGAAAAAGAGCTATATGAAGCCCTTGTCATGGGCTTAAGGGATTATGCAAAAAAGACGGAATTTAGCAGCGCAATCGAATCTGTGTCAGGCGGCATAGATTCGTGCCTGGGCCTGGTAATATGCGCCGAAGCATTTGGGCAGGGTAAAGTAAAGGCCTACAGCCTGCCTACCCAATACAATAGCAAGGAAACCAAGGAAATTGCAAAAGCTCTTTGCGAAAACCTTGGCATTGAATTCAGGGAGATTCCAATCGAAGTCATATACCAGAAAGTATCTTCGGAATTTTCCAGCAGCAACCACGAGATAAAAAAATCTGTGACCAAGGAAAACCTGCAGGCAAGAATCAGAGGGTTAATGCTGATGACAGAGTCCAATGACTCGGGCGCCCTTTTGGTATCTAACGGCAACAAGACTGAGATGGCGCTTGGCTACGCGACCCTGTACGGCGACATGTGCGGCGGCATATCTGTAATAGGCGACCTGTCGAAGCAGGACGTCTACAAAGTTGCAAAATACGTTAATGAACTGTACGGCAGAGACGTTATTCCAAATGAGGCTTTTGAACTTAAGCCATCTGCAGAATTATCTTTCGGCCAAGTGGACCCATTCGACTATGTTGCAGTGTCTCCAATAGCGGATTCTCTTATCGAGAGGTATGACCCTAGCGAGCTTAAAAGGCTATTTAGAGGCCATATGCTTAATGAAGAAAAATTTGGAAAATACCCTGGCGGGGAAAGCATCTATGAAAAATACGACGAAAAAAGCTTTGGCCAGCTGGTTGATGAAACTTACGAGAGGTTCAGAAAGTCCACTTTCAAGAGGATACAGGCTCCGCCAATTATAGCAGTTTCTGAGCGGGCTTTAGGCTACGACTTAAGGGAGACTATCATAAACGGGTGGCAAGCATGACATCTAAAGACAATGTTGGGTTATTTATCGGGAGATTGCAGCCGCCGCACCTTGGCCATGAAAAAGCGCTAAAAAAATACCTGTCTGAAGTGGATGAGCTTATTATCGGCATAGGCAGCGCGGAAAAGCACCATACTTCAGAGAACCCTTTCACCTGCGAAGAAAGGACTTATATGCTCCAGTCAGCCCTGGGCGAGTCTCAGGGAAAAATTCGGATAGTGCCTATACCCGACATAAACGACTATTCAAGGTGGGTTTCTCACGTGGAAAATCTTGTGGGAGAGTTTGACCTTGTATATACCGGAAACCAAGTCGTCGCAGAACTTTTCTCCCAAAAAGGGTACAATATTTCTCCAATAAAAGAGGAAATCTATATAAGCAGCTCTGCAATAAGGGACATGATGGCAAGAGGCGCAGACTGGAAAAAATATGTTTCCTCCGGGGTGGCTGAGTATCTTGAAAAAATTGGCGGTGAAAACCGGGTGAGATCTCTATACAAACAGTACCTTAACCCGATTCCTGCGGTCGACGCTGTGATAGAATATGAGGAAGGGATTATTCTGATAAAACGAAAGGATGGTGAATATGCATTGCCTGGCGGCTTTATGGAATTTGGAGAGTCCGCTGAGGCTGCAGCTGCCCGCGAGGCTAAAGAAGAAACTAACCTGAACTTTTCCCCTGAAAGGCTTATTGGCGTCTATTCTGACCCAAAGCGCGATAAGAGAACCCACATCATAAGCATAGCCTTTGCAGGCAAGGGATATGGTGAGCTTAAGGCTGGCGACGATGCAAAGGGCATAACTAGAGTGAGCCTGGAAGAGGCGCTTAGAATGGAGCTATATGCCGACCATAACAAGATACTTGAGGATTATGCAAATATTGGAAATTATATATTACCCACAAGTTATAAATAAATATCTATATTGAATTATGGCAGACGACTCACTTAAGCTGAAGCTTCCTAAGGAATATTTGGAAATGGATTCCAGAGAGGCAAGAAACCTTCTTTCGCGCTTTGCTGAGCAGATTTGGCTGGATGACCCTTCCAAGGAGTGGTCCAGCCTTGAGCCTCTTTTGAAAGAGCCTGTTGGATATGGCACTATTGGTATAAGCGAACAGGAATTTCGCTCCCTTAAACCCCACAATGACCGCTTGTTCCTGGGCTATTCCGGGCCTTGCAATCTTGAAGATAAAAGCATCCTTGAAAAGCAGAAGGCTTCTTTGTCAGGCATTACTTCACAAATAGGATACTTGGTTGACGGAAATGTTCATGGGGCAACTATGTGGTCTTATATTCCAGAGGTTCACCTTTCAGCAATAAAGGGAAGACGGCTGTCTATAGGCATAATGCCAAAAAAGGGCTTGTGGGATTTGCATTCTGTTTCTGAGGATTTTCCCAAGGATTTTCCAAAGATGCACTATCTTGGAATTGTCGGCGAGGATTATTCTGACCCTGCATACTATAATACTTTTGGCTCTATGTGCGACGGAGTCCTGCTTTTGGGCGGGCGTGAAGGCGCGTATCTTGAATCAAGCGCTGCCATAAACCAGAAAAAGTTTGTCTTATGCCATGATATAGAAGGTGACTCCCGGGCTATCGCAAGAATGCAGGGAGGAAAAATAGTCCTGCCTTCTATTGGAGACGTCGCTGAATTTATAAAAAATAACCTGACGCCCGACCAGAGAAGATTTACCGGAGAACAGATGGAATTTGAAGATTTTGACAAATATCTCCTTGAGAATGATGTGATAAATATTGGCTTTGTGAGCACATCCGGAGCATTTACAAATTATCCCTACTTTAGAAAGGTCCTGAGCAGCCTTCTTTCCAGGGCTATCCCAAACATAAAAAACCGGGTTGAGCTAACCTCTGGCGGAACAAAATACGGGGGCGTTTGGGAAATTTATGACGTTGCAAAGGAAATGGGGATTAGGACAAACGGTGTCATGAGCGGTAAAGGGCTTAAAAACCCATGGGTCAATGTCGACAGGATGGTTTATGTTGGTGACGAGTGGGGCAAAGAATCTCCCAACTTCCTTTACTCGGCAAATATTCTGCTTGCCTTTTCAGGCGGGCCTCAGGCAAAAAATGAAATAAAAACTGCCGCAGAGTCAGGAGGGAGATATCACTGGAAGGGCGGAATTCCAGTTATTGCAGTTTATGACGAGAAAGTTAAAGGAGCTACCTACGACCTGCATGAAGAAGGATTTAATCACCAAAACCTGCATTACTTCCATACCTCTGAAATACCTAAAGCAGCAAATTGCCTAAGGGACGCTATAACTGGCACTTACTCTGCAAAAAAATATTACTCAACCGAAAGGTTTTGATTTTGAAGATTTACTATGGTCAGACAACTTCGAAGTTCTGCTGATGGGTGACTCCTTATGGCATACTCGCTTTTTCTTGGGTCAGGACCAGTGGGCCAACTGGAAATATTCTCTGCTGAGTGCAAAAGACTTTTTGATGGTGGAGAATCTCTAGAAAATGCAATCTCAGAAGGATACGAACTTGCAAAGAAGGTTTCATTGGAATACGGTAGCAAGGACCACAAGCGTCCGTTTCCAGGATACAGAGACCTAATGCTTTCGGATGAGGAAAACTTTGAAAAGTTTCACCCCTTTGAAGTCTATAGGGAATATGCCCGGCAAGCCGTTCCAAATCTGTCTTTCCCTATAATTGCGGTTGAAGGAGAAAGAGATTCTTACCTGGATTTTAGTGAGATTATAAGAGAGTTTGATTTGAGTAGATTCATAGTTCCACAACGAATGAAATTTCGGGGATATCGCGAGGTAGGCCTGCTCCGCAAATGTGGCTATAACCTAGATCCTTCACTTCCGGATGTTGAAACATTAATATCCCAAAACAGTTATCCGAAAGTGCTTGCTGGCTCGCACTTTCTATCAATTTCTATGTTCAGTGAATTTAGAAATTATGATGGCCTTGAGGCAGGTACTAGTATACCTCACCAAGCCATCACGCAGCTTATGGGCGACAAGACCCGCTTATATTTCATAGAAGAGGGAGACCTCATTTTTGATGAAGGGCTGATTTACCGCAATGCATTAAAAGCAGAAAATACCCGGCCAAATAACCAAAATGGCCTGCTGGATTTTGAATTATTTGGCGGCCTCTTCTTCCAAAAAGGCGATTATAAAAACAGAAGCTTCCAGGTAGATGTTTTTCCCAGGCATCTCGTACAGAAATACGATAGGCATAAAAGGGACTATGGGCAAGTTCTTGTTGAGGCCAGAGTATCAGATAAGAATTAAATACTTGAAGTATATTATGGTACAGGCTCTTGAAATAAAAAGGAATATTTTCAGCCAATTGAGAGTATTCTCTATCAAAGAGCCAATGGGAGCGCATTCAACCTCATCTACAGGTTGCTGCTACTAATCCCAAACTTTTAGGTGGGTAAGTATGAATCAGATACTTTTAGGGGAAATACTGTTTGTTCCAAGCAAAAGCCGATATGAACTTGAGAGGGAAAAGTCCTGGGCAGAGCTTAATCCGCCAAGAAAAGGCTACGCTCTTGCAAGGCAGGTTCTTCTTGAGAGAAATCTCCCTCATGGAAAAGACGCGCTGCATGATGAGGTCAGGGCAAGGATCATCTCTGATTCCAGCTGGGAGAATATTTGGGGCGGTCACTTGCGGCAAAAGAAAGCCTTAGCGGAACTTGCAGAAGTTGTTAGGCCAGAGCAGATAGTAGATCGCTCCAAGCTTCCTGAAGAGTTAGATAAATACGCGCTTATTGTCTCTCTTGGCGGGGATAATCACTTCCAGTATTGCGGGCAGGTTCTTGCCAAGGAGGCGCAGGAAAGATGCAACGAGGAAAAATATATTGCGGGAGTTGTGCTTGACAGAAAATTAAGCGCTGGCGCTTTATTGAGCTATGACAAAGACAGCTTTCTCTCCAGCCTGGACGATTTGGAGAGCGGGAATTATGAACTGGAAAAATGGGCGACGCTGGAAGCAGAAGTTGACGATGGGAAAAATATCCTCAAGCCTTATAACGCAGTTAGCGAGATGCTGATTGGCGAACTTGACAGAAGCATGACGTCGCGTGTCGGCGCATATAATTCCCCATCCAGAGAAAATCCTATTCTGCCGGAAAAGACTTCCGGGGTTCTTGCTGCAGTTGGCGCAGGTTCTGGTAAGGGCTCATGGTACAGCAACATCAAAAGCTGCTATGCTGATAAGGGTGATGAGAATAATGATTATAGCTTTGGAAAAGAGGAAGTAATCGCTAAACTAATTGCAACTGAGCATCCTTCCAAGGCTGAATATATTATGAAAGATGGTGAGCGGATAATCATCGATTCCTACAATGACGACCATGGCATTGTGAGGCCAGACTCGCACAAGGAGCATGGCGTGCCGTTTATGATGGGCTCTGTTGCAAAGCTTTGGGTCAGCGACTATAAGCTTCCAGTAATCAGTCCAGCTTATGACCTATATGGTGATGATCTATGATACTAGACTTTTCTAAAGACCTTTCCCGGGTCGATATATACGCTCACGGTTATGAGCTTTCCTGGTACTTGGGCTGCGACTGCGACGAAAATGGCAACCGCCTCAATCATCTGGACTCAAAGGAGGTGTATGTGGCAACTATACGCAACCCAAAACTTGTGTCTGAGAACGCCAAGATATATCTGCTTGGTGAAGACAAGAGTGGCGACTCTACATTAAGAGAAACTATCTGGGCGCTTTACACCAGCCCAATCAAGAAAACAAGATACAATAACGTGGAAATCAAGTTTGAGCAGGCAAAATATCCTACTGTGTGGGGCCCGTCGATTGACACTCTTCTTTTTGCCAAAGCTCTTGAGAAAGTTTATCTGAAAGGCTCAAAGACCGCCGCTGAGATTGGCACTGGGAGCGGGTACCTAAGCAAATATTTATTGCACCATAGCCCGCAGCTTGAATCGCTAGCTGTCATCGATATAAACTCAGATGCAACACTATGCGCAAAGGATTGCATAAACGATCCAAGAGCAATTTTCCACACTGGAGACGGCATGAAATTCCTGAATGGCAAAGGGTTTGACCTTGTCATGTGCAACCCCCCATACATACCCAGGCCCCTGGCTGTCGAGGATAATCCTTACGAAGGCGTTGGGCTTCTTAGAGACCTGATACTTGAAGCAAGGAACTACCTAAACCCAAGCGGCAAAATGGTCACGAACATCTCAAGCCTTTCAAACCATATAATTGACAAGGCTATCGATGAGTCTGGCGTTAAGGTGAAGCTTCTTGAAGAGATGGAAGTTCCGCTAAAAGTCTTCAATGTCCTTAACAATAAAAAATGGAGAGACTACCTTATCGAAAACAAAGGCCTGAAAAAGGAGAGAAAGGAAGGTTATGACTATTGGCACACTATCCAGATTGTCGAGATTCAGCCCTAGCCGCTTTTAATTTTGAGGTTTCTGCTTCTCCAGGTCAATATTGTAGAAAAGCCCGATATTCTCTTTTCTTGCCATTGAAGCCTCAACTATAAGCCTGGAGACAAGAATAAGATTCCTTAGCTCAATCAGGGAATCATTGACAAGATACTTCCAATAGTAATGGGAGACATCTTCCTCTAGAAGCTTTATCCG
>Ga0105092_10000796_pt1 | contig 16692 bp, 11 predicted proteins | sample PPLLak2March2015_FD_87021 | JGI IMG/M metagenome (GOLD analysis project Ga0105092, IMG submission 87021) | Freshwater sediment microbial communities from Prairie Pothole Lake near Jamestown, North Dakota, USA - PPLs Lake P7 Core (1) Depth... | ecosystem: Environmental > Aquatic > Freshwater >... | reverse complement strand
TGATTGTCACACGCATCTCGCGTTTGGCGGCTGGCGGGCCGATGAGTTTGGGCAGCGTATCCAGGGTAAAACATATCTGGAAATCGCAGCGGCCGGCGGCGGAATCAGGCGCACGGTCGAGGCAACCCGGGGTTTGTCCGACTCGGAGCTGATTGACCGGTGCCTCGCGTTCCTGGTCGAGATACGCAAACTAGGCACGACAACCATTGAGTGCAAGAGCGGGTATGGGTTGGAGCCCGAGGCGGAAATCAGACTCTTGCGCATTTATGCCGAGCTGAAGCGCTGCCAGCCGGTCAAGATTGTGCCCACCTTTCTCGCGCACGTTATTCCCGATGAATACCTGGCGGGCCGTCATCGCTATGTTGATCTACTTTGCCGGGAAGTCATTCCTGGGGTAGCTCACGAACGATTGGCAGACTCCTGCGATGTCTTCGTAGAGAAGTCCGCTTTTACGCTCGATGAAGCGAGAGCCATTCTCGAGACGGCCGTGGCATGCGGCCTCAAAACGCGACTACATGCGGACCAGCTGACAGACACCGGAAGTGCCGGGCTTGCGGCGGAGATGAGCGCGCTCTCGGCTGACCATTTGGAGCAGGTGTCCGACGGGGGAATTGCCGCGCTAAGCCGCAGTGGCGTCGTGGCTGTCAGCCTGCCGCTTGCCTCCCTTTATCTTCACACCCCGCCGATGCCGGCGCGGCGGTTGATCGAAGCAGGAGTTCCGGTCGCGGTCGCCACAGACTTCAACCCGGGCTCTGCACCCAGTTACCATCTGCCTCTGGCCATGATGCTTGCGTGTAACCTGCAAAGGATGACGCCGAATGAAGTGCTGAAGGGGGCGACGATCCTGGCTGCGCGGGCGCTTGCCGTGGAAACAGACCGAGGGTCGCTCGAGGAAGGGAAGGCCGCCGACTTCGCGCTGATTGACGCAGCCGACGTGAACGAGTGGATGTATCACTTCAGGGCGAATGCGTGCGCCGGGGTGTACATTGACGGGCGGAGGATTTAGCCTCACGGCTGGAAAGGATGAAGGATGAAGGATGAAGGATGAAGAAAAGCCGTATCGGACATTGCTTCTCTTCATCCTTCATCCTTCATCCTTTCATGCTAGAGGCAATTTCGCGGCCCCGCTTAGATCTCCTCCAGCACCGCCGTAAAGTGCCTTAGATACTGGGCCTCCTCGACAATCCGGAATCCCCGGATCTGATCCCGCTTCTGGAACACCGAAATGATCGACTCAGCGACGTAGTTCATGTGCATCGAGGTGTAAACCCGGCGGGGCACCGCGAGCCGGACCAATTCGAGGTCCGGGTAATGGACTTCCCCGGTCACTGGGTCTTTTTCGGCAAACATCAGGCTCCCGATCTCCACCGACCGGATCCCCGCCTCGCGGTAAAGCGAGACGGCGAGCGCCTGTCCTGGAAACTGGCTGGGCGGAATATGGGGCAGGAACTCCTTGGCATTGAGGTAGACCGCATGGCCGCCAGTCGGCTTAACAATCGGGACTCCGGCTCGATCCAACTGCTCACCCAGGTACCTGACTTGTCCAACGCGGAAGCGAAGGTAATCCTCGTTCAGGACCTCCTCCAGCCCTCGTGCCATGGCCTCCAGGTCCCGACCCGCCAAGCCGCCGTATGTTGGGAAGCCCTCGATGAGAATCAGCAAGTTCGTCGCCTTGGTGGCCCACTCGCCGTTGTTTGTGGCCAGGAACCCGCCGATATTGACGAGGCCGTCCTTCTTGGCGCTCATCGTGCAACCGTCGCCGTAGGAGAAGAGCTCCTGCGCGATTTCGAGAATGGTACGTTGGGCGAACTCCGGTTCCCGTTCCTTGATGAAATAGCAGTTTTCGGCATATCGGCAGGCATCGAAAAACAGCGGGAGGCCGTACTTCTCACAAACGGCCCGCGTGTCCCGAACATTCTGGATTGAAACCGGCTGCCCTCCTGCTGAGTTATTGGTGATCGTCAGCATTACAAGCGGAATCCTCTCGGGCCCATGATCCTGGATGAGCTTATCCAACGCCTCGACATCCATGTTCCCTTTGAAGGGGTCGACGGAATGAGGATCGCGTCCCGCTCTGTTGAGCACATCGACTGCCTGTCCGCCCTTGTGCTGGACATTCGCCCGGGTCGTATCGAAGTGCGTGTTGTTGGGGACCAGGTCGCCAGGCTTGAGAATCACAGAAAAAAGCAAGTTCTCGGCCGTTCGCCCCTGGTGCGTAGGAATGATGTGGCGGAAACCAAAGATCCGCCGGACGGCGTCTTCAAAGTGGTAAAAGTTCTTGCTGCCTGCGTAGGATTCATCTCCGAGCATGATCCCTGCCCACTGGTTGTCGCTCATCGCTGACGTGCCGCTGTCGGTCAGGAGATCGACCAGGATGCTGTCGGCCCGGATCTTGAAAAGGTTAAAACCGACCTCGCGAATCAGCCGATCCCGCTCCTCCCGGGAGGTTCGCTTCAGAGGTTCAACGACTTTGATCTTGAAGGGTTCAAATGGGAATTGCATATGTGCCTCAGGTTCCAGATGCTCTGATGCTAGCTGAGAATCCGGGGGCTGACAAACTGACAAACTGACAAACTGACAAACTGACAAACTGACAAACTGACCAACTGACCGACTGACTGACTGACCGACTGACCAACTGACCGACTGACCGACTGACCAACTGACCGACTGACTGACTGACCGACTGACCGGCTGACCAACTGACCAACTACTGACCAACTGACCGTTGTCGGCCCTTCAGGCCTCCGATTGTGCTCCGCAGCCCGTCTGCCGCCAGCCCGGTCAGTCGGTCAGTTGGTCAGTTGGTCAGTGTCAGGCTGCGCTATACTGGCGTCCGGAGGAGGTTCAGATGGAGTCTTTTGAGAAGCTGGGGCTGTTCTATCTTGGCAAGATATTCAATCCTGATACTCAACAAATCACACCCGATTATCTGCTCTACGATGCTCGGGACCTGGTGACGCATGCTGTTTGTGTAGGCATGACGGGAAGCGGCAAGACCGGTCTCTGTATCGGCCTGCTTGAAGAGGCGGCCATTGACCGTGTGCCTGCCATTGTTATCGACCCGAAGGGCGATCTCGGGAACCTGCTTCTCAACTTCCCGGACTTGAATCCGGCCGACTTCCAGAAGTGGGTGCGACCGGACGAGGCGGAGCGACGCGGCCTATCACTCGAACAATTTGCAGCCGAGCAGGCTGCCGGCTGGCGGAAAGGCTTAGGCGAATGGGACCAGGATCCAGGGCGAATTGCCAAGCTAAGAGACGCAGCTGATTTCGCCATCTACACCCCAGGAAGCACTTCCGGCCTTCCTGTGTCGCTGCTCCGTTCCTTTTCACCGCCGTCCGCACAGGCCCTCGAGGATGTGGACCTGCTTCGAGAGCGGATTCTCACGACGACTTCCGGCTTGCTCGGCCTGGTCGGAATAGATGCCGATCCGCTGCGCAGCCGGGAGCACATCCTGATCTCCAACATACTGGAGCAGGCATGGCTGGGCGGTCGGACCTTGGATCTGCCGCAGCTCATCCAGCTGATTCAGTCTCCTCCGCTGACCAAAGTGGGCGTCTTCGAGCTGGATTCCTTCTACCCTGCCCCGCAGCGTCTTGAGTTGGCCATGATGCTGAATAACCTGCTCGCCGCGCCCGGTTTCGGCGCCTGGATGGAGGGGGACCCGCTCGAGGTCGATCGACTTCTCTACGCCGCCTCCGGAAAGCCACGTGTCTCCATCTTCTCGATAGCGCATCTATCCGACGCGGAACGCATGTTCTTCGTGACGCTGTTGCTCAACCAGGTCCTGGGTTGGATGCGGGCTCAGCCGGGGACCACCAGCCTGCGGGCCCTCCTCTACATGGATGAAGTCTTTGGATTTCTGCCGCCCGTGGCCAACCCCCCGTCGAAGCGCGCTTTCCTCACCCTTTTGAAGCAGGCCCGCGCCTTCGGCCTGGGAGTCGTGCTCGCCACTCAGAACCCCGTCGACCTGGACTACAAGGGACTCTCCAACACCGGTACGTGGTTCATCGGGCGCCTCCAAACAGAGAGAGACAAGGAACGACTCCTGGAGGGACTCTCGAGCGCCGCCTCGGGAGCGGGTTCCTCGCTTGACGAATCCAGGCTGGACGATCTTCTCTCCCGGCTTGAAAAGAGGGTGTTCCTCATGCACAATGTCCACTCGCCCGCTCCCGTACTCTTTCAGACAAGGTGGACGCTCTCTTACCTGGCCGGTCCCCTCACCCGCACACAAATAAAGGACGTGATGTCGGGGCACCGGGACCAGGAAGCGCCTGCCGTCGCCGCGCCCGTGGGTGTAGTTCCTCCTCCGATCCCCGGTTTCCCTGCGGCGGTTCAGCCGCCTCCTCCTCCGGTTATGACAGTTTCTGAGCCGCCACTTCCGGCTGACATCCCGCAGTTCTACCTGCAGACTTCTTCGGTTTCCGCTTCGTACGTCCCATATTTCTTCGCGGCAGCGCGTGTCCAGGTGCTTGATAATCGCCTGGGTGTCGCCCATACGGCGGACGTGGCGCACGCCTATCCGATTCAAGGCGACAGCGGGAGCTCCTTCCTTTGGGACAGCGCACAGCCGATGCCTGTAGGGAGCCTGGATCGAGTCTCCCCGGCGCGGCCTGCCGGTGCAACCTTCCCACCTCTTCCGCGAGGTGTGGTTCAGACGCTCAAACCGGCGAACCTGGAGAAGACTTATCGTGATTTTCTGGCCCGCGTTTACTCAGTCGACCTTTGGAAGAGCAACTTGTTCAAGCTGGTATCCCAGCCAGGGGAGTCGGAACGAGACTTCCGGATACGTCTTTCTCAAATGAGCCGGGAACGGCGTGATTCAGAGCTCGATCTGCTCAGACAACGTTACGCTTCCCGTTTTGAAGCGCTTAGCCGCCAGGAAGCTACCGCGCGGGAGCAGGTCGGACGCCAACAGTCACAGTACGACAATCAGAAAGTGCAAACGGCGATTTCAGTAGGAGCGGGGCTTCTCGGCGCTCTGTTTGGGTCGCGAATGGGGACCATCGGGCGAGCCACCACGGCCGCACGCGGCTACAGCCGTGCCACGCAAGAACGGCAGGACATCCAACGAGCGCAGGCGAAGCTGCAGGAGGTCCAACAGAAGAAGGCTCTGCTCGAGGACCAGCTCCGACAGGAGGCCGACCGCATGGCCGCAGCCGTTGACCCTCAGCTCGAGATGCTCCAGCAGATCTGTATTCGCCCGAAGAAAACGGACATCGTGATGCGAGCCGTGGGAGTGTTGTGGATTGAGGAGTGAAAAAACGCCCACGCACCTGGAGTCGCGGCCCTTCGCTGCGTGCGCGGCTCTGTAACGCGACTCCAGCTGCGTCTCAGACGGCACTCACCACCGCTTCAGCCGCAGGCTGTTCAGCACGACTGTCACGCTGCTCAGCGTCATGGCGAAGGCGGCCAGGGCCGGGTGAAGTGTGCGCAAAAATCCCGGCAGGCTCGAGAAAGGATAGAGAGCTCCCGCCGCGACAGGAATGAGGACCACGTTGTAGAAGAAAGCCCAGAACAGGTTCTGCCTGATGGTTCGCAGCGTCGCGTGGCTCAGGGCGAAAGCCTCGGGAACAGAGTTTAAGTCGGCTCGCATGAGCGTCACGTCTGCTGTCTCCGTCGCCACGTCGGTCCCGCCCCCCATCGCAATGCCGACGTCGGCCTGAGCCAGGGCGGGGGCATCGTTCACTCCGTCTCCCACCATGGCCACGCGAGTCTGACGCTCTCCCTGCAGTTTGACGATTTCCTGGGCCTTCTCGTCCGGCCGAACCTCCGCCATTACTTCGGTTATGCCGACCTGGCTGGCAATTGCCCTTGCCGTGGCCCAGTTGTCACCCGTAAGCATGATGACCTGAAGCCCCAGCTGGCGCATACGCTGGATTGCCTCCGGCGACCCTTTCCTAACCTGGTCTGCGACGGCGATCAGACCCAGCGCCGTCTTTCCAAGGGCGGTCCAGACAACGGTCTTCGCCTCGGTTTGAAGCCGCCGGCCATCGTTTTCCATGCCGTTCAGGTCAACGCCCAGTCTTCTCAAGAAGGACTCGCTTCCGACCACGACTTCATGTCCATCGACGGTGGCGATGACTCCGCTTCCCGACACGGCCTCGAACATTTCCGGGGTCGAAAACTTCAATCCCCGCTGTCTGGCTGACTGCACGATCGCTTCGCCGAGCGGATGCTCACTACCCGTTTCTGCGGAGGCGGCAAGCTTCAGCAATATCTGATCGGGAGCCAGGGAGTCGGATTCCAGGATCGGCAGCAGTTCATTCGGAATGCATGGTAATATGTCGGTGACAGTCGGCTGTCCGATCGTCACGGTCCCGGTCTTGTCCAGGACGACGGTCTTCAGTTCCTGCATCACCTCCAACGCTTCGCTGTTTCTGAAGAGGATGCCTTTTTCGGCGCCGCGCCCGGTTCCGACCATTATTGCTGTGGGGGTAGCAAGTCCAAGGGCGCACGGGCAGGCGATGACCAGGACCGCGACGGTGCGGATCATGGCGGCTGTGAATCCGACCCCGGCGAGCGACCACCAGAGAACGAACGTCGCGGCCGCAATAACAATGACAATGGGGACGAAAATACCCGCGGTCTTGTCCGCCAAACGCTGGATTGGCGCCTTGCTGGCCTGAGCCTCCTGTACCAACCTGATGACCTGGGCCAGGGCGGTTTCCGCTCCTACGCGGGTGGCCTCGAACCGGAACATTCCCTGCTTGTTGATGGTGCCGCCCGTGACGTGGCTGCCGGGTTTCTTCGGCACCGGCATACTTTCGCCGGTGAGCAGGCTCTCGTCGATCGATGACTTTCCCGAAACGACGACTCCGTCGACCGGCACTCTCTCCCCGGGCCGAACCTGCACAATATCTCCAACTTCCACTTCCCCGACCGGGATTTCGACTTCGTTACCGTCGAGAATAACCCGGGCAGTGGCGGGCTGGAGCTGCATCAGCTTCCGGATCGCTTCGCTGGTCTTGACCTTGGCTCGAGCTTCAAGGAGCTTTCCAAGCTTGATGAGGGTGATAATGAGAGCGGCTGTTTCAAAGTAAACGTGATCTCCCCAAGCCAGGTAACCGACAGTGAGTGCCACGGTTACAAATACGCTGTAGGCGTAGGCGGCCGAGGATCCCATCGCAATCAGCAGGTCCATGTTTGCGGATCGATTCCTCAGCGCCTTGTATGCGCCCCTGTAGTAATCCCAGCCGACATAAAACTGGACGGGTGACGCGAGTGCCAGGAAAAGCCAATTGACCCAGGGGGCGTGAGCCCAATGCTCCAAGAGCCCGAGATCCCGTCCCATGCTGAGCAGGAAGAGAGGAAGGGTGAGAAGTGCGCCTGTCTGGAACTTGTGCTTCTGCCTGCTCGCCTCGCGCTCGCGGGCCAGTTTTTCGGAATCCTGAAGCTCCCCGGGCGCAGCTTCGACTACTCCGTATCCGGCATCCTCGATGGCCTTGACCAAATCCCGACGAGTCGCCTCTCCGGGAAGATACTCAACCAGAGCTTTCTCGGTCGCAAGGTTAACTGAGGCATTGACCACTCCCGGCACCTTGCGTTTGAGCGCCCGTTCGATCGCGTGCGCGCAGTTCGCACAAGTCATTCCCGTTACCGGGAGCTCGACCCGCGATAATGCAACGTCATACCCGGCTTCTCGAATCGCCTTAACGATCGCCTCCTCGCGGACTTCAGATGCGTCAAAGACGACCGTGGCTTTTTCGGTCGCCGGATTGACGGAGACGTGCGAGATGCCCCGCAGCTTCTTCAGGTCCCGTTCTATCGTGTTGACGCAGTTCGCGCAGCTGATTCCGCTTATTGGCAGGCTGATCTGTCGCTGAACCATACCCATCCAAACCCCTGGTGCTTAAGACGACTCCTGCGGCGGATAGTTGATCTCTTCGAGGACGCGGCGGACGTCGTCCCATCGTGCCGGGGCATCCCATTCGACCGAAAGCTGCTTCGTATTGGGATCGACCTCAACTTGGGTCACTCCGTCAAGTTCTCGTAGTTCACGTTTGATGGTATTCGCACAATGATTGCAACTGATGTTAGGGACGGTGACCGTTCTTTTTGCCATGGAGGAACTCCCTCGAAGTGGTCGTCTGCATTCAATTCTGAACAGGGGCGGAGGCATTGTCAAAAGGCGGAGGAGACAGCTTTTTTGGAGTGCGGCGGCAGAAGGAGTCCGACGCTTTATCAGGACTCCTGGCGACGCCGCTTTGGTACGGGCAATGATTAGCCCGAAAGGATGAACATGGGGCCCGCGTTGGTGCGCGTACCAAAGCGGCGTCGCCAGGAGTCCTGATAAAGCGTCGGACTCCTTCTGCCGCCGCACTCCAAAAAAGCATTTGCACTCATCCCCCGATGACTCGCGTGGAGACGATTTCGACATGGGCCACTTCTTCGTCGAAATCAACCATCTCGACCTTCAGAAGGGCCTGGAAGTGACTGGAGGACGACGCGCCCTGTTGATCCGCTTCGAGCCTTTCAAGCAGAAGGGAAACCTGGCTTTCTTCACTCAGGAAGTCCCCGGCGCCCTCGAGAGCCCGGCCGTGGTTCCCGGCAATGCAGGTGACGACACAATCGGCCGTGGGTGCAGGCCTGCGCGTGACCACCGCGTATTCCGTGACCTTCTCCAGCTTTCCGTCCTTCGTCCGATGGCCTGCATAGCTTGCTTGTTCCCCAGCCCGCGGTAAGCGGTTGAGAATCCGGTCCTGCGTCACGAAGAAAGCGTTTTCGCCCTGCAGCGAGTCAATGAATGGGTTGGTGCGAGAACTGCCGATCAGGATCAGGTTCGTGTCACGCAGGGAGTTCCAGGCAAGGAAACGCGAATTCCGGGAGTTGCATTCCACCCCCATTCTCTCGAAAAGGTGGGTCAATGTGAGCAGGCAGTGAACTTCCCCGGCAGAGACAAAATGAAAGGACGGCCGAAACTCCTCGGGATGAAGACCGGGCAGCCTTTTCGCTAGCAGTTCCAACCCTCCCTGTATTTCGTTGATATAAATGTTCCGGACATAAGTGCCGTGGTCGTCTCGAAAGAACAGGAGCTCCGCGAAAACCAGGGCGTTGGGGAAAGTGCGGGTCAGGTAAGGGTGCCAGAAGCGTTCCAGGGCCGGGAACCGCATACTTGCCGCCCCCGCCTCAAAGCCGCGGTTCGGCACCTCTTCGAAAACTGCCCGGTACTGGCCTTTTGGGATAACCAAGCGGATTTGCGATTCGGGTGCGTCATTCTCGAAGTAGGATCGCAGACGCTCGCGGATGGTCGCCATATTCACTCGGACAATCGGGTCGGTCTTGGGATCAAACGACGAGGGGCGGCCCAGCGCGTGGACCGCAATGTCATATTCCTTGATCACTCCGCGGTCGGCGTTTTCGCTCCGCCGGCAGAGGTATTCCAAAATCTTCTTCAGGCTTTCAGCGCTAGCGAAATATCGGCTGTTGAAGAGCCTCTTCAGCAGCTCTCGTTGCTGGTCGGTCATGTCCGAAAAACGTCTCCCTTGGCGAACTTACCAGATCAGAGAGAGAGTTAACAGGGAAAGTTAATAGTTGTTAATGCCGCCCCAAAACACCGCGTTAACCCTTAGTCACTCGCCTGGTCAAGGCTCTTCTGTTATTTTCGGTTGGCCTTCGTTTTTGTGGAAGGGCAGACACCGGGAGTCGCGCGTTATAGACTGGCGAATAATATGAAAGCTCTTGTTCTTGAGGAATACAGTCAGTTCGTTTTCCAGGAAGTCGCGGAACCCTCATTGCCTCCCGACCACGTCATGGTTCGGGTCAAGGCGTGCGGAATCTGCGGGAGCGACGTCCACGGCATGGACGGCAGCACGGGCCGGCGAATTCCGCCGATCATCATGGGGCATGAGGCGTCCGGTGTCATTACGGAAACAGGACCCGGCGTCCGGGACTTCAAATCGGGTGACCGGGTCACCTTTGACTCGACCGTCTATTGCGGCTCCTGCTTCTTCTGCAAGAGAGGTGAGATCAACCTGTGTGACAACCGCCGGGTCTTGGGTGTGTCGTGCGGCGACTACCGGCTCCACGGCGCCTTTGCAGAATACGTTGCGGTTCCTGAGCGGGTGCTCTACCGGATTCCCGATGCACTGACCTTCGAACGCGCAGCAATGATCGAGCCGTGCTCTATCGCGTTTCATGCCGTCAACCGGGCGCGCCTCACGATTAATGACACTGCTGTTGTCGTAGGTTCGGGGATGATCGGCTTGCTGGTGATACAGGCGTTACGTCTGGCCGGCTGTGGTCAAATCTTCGCCGTGGATGTCGAGGATACCAAGCTCGAGCTGGCTTGCCGTTTGGGGGCAGACGCCGGGTTGAATTCGTCGAAGAGCGAGGCGGCGGCGGAAATCCGGCGGCTGACGGAGAACCGCGGGGCGGACATGGCCTTCGAGGCGGTGGGGATCACGTCAGCTGTCCAAACTGCCTTGGCCTGCGCAAGAAAAGGCGGGAAGCTGGTGCTGGTCGGCAATCTCGCACCGATGGTCGATTTCCCTCTCCAGGCTGCAGTGACGCGAGAACTGACCGTGCTCGGGTGTTGTGCATCGAGAGGTGAATACCCCGCGTGCCTGGACATGATCGCCCGAGGCAAGCTGAATGTGGATGTCCTCATGAGCGCGACCGCTCCGCTTGCGGAGGGAGCCGGCTGGTTCAACCGGCTGTACCATAAGGAACCAGGTTTGATGAAGGTCGTTTTGAAACCGGAGTGAGGTTGAATCAATGGAGAACAAGCTTTTCGATCTGACCGGGAAAGTGGCCATCGTCACAGGCACAAGCCGAGGGCTTGGCCAGTACATGGGCAGGGCCTTGGCGAGAGCAGGCGCGGATCTCGTGATAACCAGCCGGAAGGCTGACACGCTGACGGACTTCAGGTGCGAGATTGAGCGGCTGGGTCGAAAGGCGTTCCCAGTCGAGCTTGACGTGCAGGATTACGCCAGCATCCAGCGGATGGTCGAGCAGGCGGTAAGCCATTACGGGCATATTGACATCCTGGTGAATAACGCCGGATGCAATGTCCGAAAGCCGTCCGTCGACATTACCTGGGACGACTGGAACCTGGTGGTTAACACGAACCTGCGCGGCACGTTCTTTGTCGCCCAGGCTGTCGCCCGACACATGATCCCGCGGCGCTATGGCCGGATCATCAACATCGGTTCGGTGACGAGCGTGTTCGGCTACGCCGGACTTGCCCCCTACTGTGCGAGCCGCGGCGGCACGAAGCAGTTGACCATGAGCCTGGCGGACGACTGGGGCCGTCACGGAATCACCGTCAATTGCCTCGCTCCCGGCTGGTTTAAGACCGCTCAAAATGCCGTTATGTACGAAAACGAGGAATGGGTCGACTACCTGGTCGATCGGATCCCGATGAAGCGGCCTGGCAAGCCAGACGATTTGGACGGGGCGGTCGTATTTCTGGCGTCGGACGCGAGCCAGTACGTGACAGGCCAGACGCTCCTGGTCGACGGTGGCATCTCCACCGGATCAACGAGGGCGCTGCCGAAAAAGGATTGACTCGCCAAGAATGCTCGGCAACCCCGTCTACCAAGCGAACCTCGCTGTCCAAAGTAACTCGGAGGCTTCATGAATCGTTTCTCTAAAGTCGTCTTTCTCGGTGTTGCGCTGAGTCTCCCCACGCTCCTGCCCGCTCAGGCACTCGATTTCACCGCCGTGCGCGCCGAGGTCGATTTCTCGCGAAAGCTGCAAGACTGGGATGGCTTCGGCGTCAACTATGTCGAGGTTTCGCAGTCCCTCGATTACTCCGTCGATTCACAGGAGTACGGTGGATTCAGTCTGCTGTCAGACGCGGAAAGAGCGGCGATCGTCGACCTGGTCTTCGGCAACGACGGGCTGAAGCCAGGGATCGTGAAGATGTTCCTCGATCCTTTTCATCAAATAGATCCGGGCGGGGCGTTTGACCATGAGACGACGACAAAGTTCATGCGGTTGTTCGTCCAGGAAGGCTTGAAGAAAACCAAGGCCCGGGGCGATAACCTCGTGGTTCTCACCACCCTCTACGGACCTCCCGCGTGGGCGACTAAACAGGGTTTCCTGAGGGGACGCGACCTGAACCCGGAAAGAAAACGCGACCTGGCTAACTACATGATCCACTGGGTCAAGTTCCTGCGCGAGAAGGAAGGATTGCCGGTCCGATACATCTCGCTCCACAACGAGGGAGAGGACTGGCACCGCTGGCCCTCGGACGGGAAATCGGGCAACATCGGCAAAGGTCACGACTACAACATGTTCTGGCCCCCCGAGCAGGTTGTCGATTTCCTGCGCTTCATGCCTGCGATGCTAAAAGAACAGGGGCTCGATGACGTCAGCGTTTCCCCTGGGGAGTGCACCAACTGGTACCGCTTTAGTGCCTGGGGCTATGCGGATGCGATAGCCGATGATGACCTTGCTCTGCGAAACCTCGGCATTATCACCTCCCACGGTTTCTATGGTGGAACGTATGGCCGCTGGTTCGGCGAACACCGTAGTGTTGGAACCGACATCCTCAGGGCGAAGAGACCCGATCTCCACGCATGGGTGACCTCGACCAGCTGGAGCAAGATGGACGCCGATAACATGAAGGAGATGCACGGGAACATCTACACGGCCAAGGTCAACGGTATTGCACCCTGGGCCTGCATCCAGAGGCCGGCAAAGTGGGTCGGAGGCGATCCCAACCCGGGAACCGCGTTTCGGGTCCAGGAAGACGGCAGCTACGAGGTGATGCGGGGTTATTACTACTACAAGCAGGTGTGCCGTGCCGGCCAGCCGGGCATGGCGATCGCGAGAACGAACGCCCTCGACTCGGAAGTCGCGCTCATTGGTTTTGCTCAGAACGGCACTCGCAATCCGGATAGCTTCGTCGTCGTCAATATCGGTAAGGACGACAAGCCGGTGGCCGTTCAAGTGAAAGGCACTCGAAGCACGATGTTTACGGCGTTCAGGACGACTGACGAAAAGGATCGTTACGCCGCTATCGGCAGTTTTGAATTGAATGACGGCACCCTTGTCTATACTGCCCCCGCCCGCTCTACGACGACGTTCTTTGGCACCAGCCGCGCGACCGGCACGGACTAACACGGCCGAACACGGACAGACACGGACAGGGCGAGCGGTCCGTGTCAGTCCGTGTTGGTCCGTGCTCGTCCCCTTTGCATCCTCCGGCCACTTCATTGATAATCGCCCTCATGCAAGAGTTCACAAGAAGGACGTTCATTGCCGGCAGCGGAGCTATCCTGGCGACCGGGCTCCAGGCGCCGGCGAAAGCGGTGCCGCGCAGCGCGTTTCAGGGACCAATCTGCCTTTTCTCGAAGCATCTTCCTGATCTCCATTGGAAGGACCTCGGGCCGGTCATAAAGAACGCAGGCTTTGACGGCGTCGATTTGACCGTCCGGCCGGGCGGGCATGTCCTGCCTGAGCGGGCAGGGGACGAACTGGAGCCCGCCGTCCAGGCACTTCGGGCGGCGGACCTGCAGGTTCCCATGCTCACCACCGCGCTGCTGTCTGCCGATGAACCGACTGCAGAGGCCATCCTGTCCCGGGCAGGCAAACTAAAAGTTCCCTTCATTAAACCCGGGTACTACAAGTACCAGCTCCAAGATGTGAGAGCCGAGCTGGAATCCGTCCGCCAGCAACTGAGCCAACTAGTGGAAATGGCGGGCCGATATGGTGTCCAGGTCGGGTTCCACAATCACGCCGGTTACATCGGCGCTCCCGTTTGGGATGTGGCGAGCATCATTGAGAACCTGAATCCCCGGTGGGTCGGGTACTATTACGACATCCGGCATGCGGTTGTTGAAGGAGGCGGCATCGGCTGGAAAGTGTCGACACAGCTGGTCTCGCCACGTCTCAAGATGATTGCCGTGAAAGATTTCTACTGGGACAAGATACCCGGAAAGGGCTGGCAGCAGATCAATTGCCCGCTAGGCCAGGGAATGGTCGATTGGCCGGGTTTCTGCGCAATGCTTGCCGAGGCCGGTTTTCAGGGCCCGGTTTCCGTACATCTGGAGTACGGGATACCAGGTGAGAACAAATCCCAGAAACAGGACAACACGCTGATTGCAGCCAAGCGGGATCTCGACTTCCTGAAGAAGCGCCTTGTCCAGGGATATACGCCGAGCAACGGAAAGAAGTGGGAATAAAATGAGCTACATGAGTCGTCGTCGAATGCTCCAGGTGACGGCTGGGGCGCCTGCGCTTAACTTGCTTGGTCCGAAAGTAAAGAGCGCCGGAATTAGGGTCGCGGATCTCAAGTTCGAGTTCGAGAACTTCCAGTACCGCACTCCGATCAAGTTCGGGGGCACGATTGTCGACCGCGTCACACTCCTGAATGTGACCTGCACGGTGGAGACAGCCTGGGGCACAGGGCACGAGGGATTCGGCTCTATGCCGCTTGGCAATGTCTGGTCGTTCCCGTCTCAAGATATGAGTTACGAGACGACTCTGAACGCGATGAAGGTCCTCGCAGGCCGCATCTCTAACGTCATGTTAGGCGTGCGCGAATATGGCCATCCGATCGACTTGAACCGAATTGCCGAGCCCTTATTTCTTGCCGAGGCCGCCGATCTTTCCAATAAACTCAACCTGACTCAGGCTATTCCGAAGCTTTGCACGCTAGTCACTGCCAGTCCCTTCGACGCGGCCTTGCATGATGCTTTCGGCAAGCGCCACCAGGTTAGCTCTTATCGGACCTATGGCCCCGATTTCATGCCGAATGACCTCGCTCACTACCTCGGGCCGGAATTCAAAGGCGAGTGGCTTGACAGATACGTCCAACCAGCGCCGAAACCACGGATGCCGCTTTACCATCTCGTCGGCGCTGTAGACCCCATTACAGAGGAAGACATCAAGAGCCGGCTAAACGACGGACTGCCTGAAACCCTTCCCGAGTGGATTAACTACAACGGTCTCACGCACATCAAGATCAAGTTGAACGGCGACAACCTCGATTGGGACGTGAACCGGGTGGTTCGCGTCGATCAGGTGTCGGCCGAGACCCAGAAGAAACGGGGCGTTGAACGATGGTTCTACTCCCTGGATTTCAACGAAAAGTGCCGGAATGTCGAATACCTCATGGCATTCCTGGAGCAGGTGCGGGCAAAGACGCCGGCCGGGTTTGAGCGTATCCAGTACATCGAGCAGCCGACCAAGAGAGACCTGCAGAGCGACCGGGCAAACGTCATGCACCAGGCGTCAAAGCTGCGGCCTGTCGTGATCGACGAGTCGTTAACCGATCTGGAGAGTCTGCTTCTCGCCAAAGAAATGGGCTATACGGGGGCTGCGCTGAAGGCCTGCAAAGGACAAAGCCAGGCCCTCCTTATGGCAGCCGCTGCCCAGCGGTTCAAGATGTTCCTGTGCGTTCAGGATCTGACATGCCCCGGCGCCTCCCTGATTCATTCGGCTGGCTTGGCCGCCCGTGTTCCTGGTGTTGCGGCCATTGAGGCGAATTCCCGCCAGTACGTTCCGGCGGCGAACAAGGCGTGGGAATCCCGTTTCCCCGGGATTTTCACCGTCAAGGACGGCATGATGCAGACCGGCGGCCTGGTTCTCCCAGGCATGAGCGCGGTTAGTTGAGGCCAAACAGCCGTTTGTCTTCTCGGAAACGCTTTGCAACCGCCTGTGCCGTTTTCTCAAGCGAATGCGGCTTCATGCCCAGGATAGACGTCGCGCTGAGGGAGCACAGGTCGATATCCGGTCGTTGGGATGGCCCGATGCCCTCTTTGACGCACAGGCCGTCGGCGAAACTCACGATCGCGCAAAGGTAGGGATCAAGGGTAGCCGAGGCCGGGGTGTGATGTTCCCTGACGACCTCTTGGAGCACTGCCGGAAGGTTCCATTTCTGAGCAACCAGGCCACCGACGGCTGCGTGATCAAATCCGAGAATTGATCGCTCCGCTTCGACCGCCCAGATGTGCTCGTTGTAGACGCGGTCCAGGACCTGCTGGTACTCGCTCGTCAGGCTCTTCTCCAGGACCCCTTTGCCGAGATCGTGGAGAAGCCCGCCGACGAAAGCCTCTTGACGGTCAGGATATCGAGTCTCCTCGGCTACGAATTCGGACGCGACAGCGACGGCCAAGGCATGCTCCCACGTGTGGCGGTTCTTCATCGCCCGGGAACGAACCACTCCATCAATCGAAGCTGCGAGGACCAGGGAACGCAGACGCCGGGTTCCCAGAACCAGGATCGCTTGCCTCAGGGTCGAGACCGGCTGCCTGCTTCCCATCCAACTCGAATTCGCGATCCGTAAAATCTTTGCGGTTAATGGCTGATCACGGCTGATCAGTCGTTCGAGATCCTGAAGGTGACTGGCGCGGTCGGAAACCGTTTTCAAAAGTTTCCAAGCGACTTCATGAAGGGTAGGGATATCTTCTGCTTCAGCTGCTATCGACTCAGCCCGGCAAGGATAGGAACCCATCTGTTGCCTCCTACTTCTCCGTCCTGGGAAACCGGTTCCTTTTATATGCCATGGAAATAGCGGGATTTCTGGTGATTGGCGTGACAAATTGAAGAAGGGGCGGAGGGGCAAAGGGGCAAAGGGGCAAAGGGGCAAAGGCAGAGGGGCGAAGGGGCGAAGGGGCGGAGGGGCGGAGGGGCGAAGGGGCGGAGGGCGAGGGAAGCGGCCACCAGATCAGCGGCGGTTGAGTGACCCGCCGTTTTGTGGCGGGTTGTATCGAAACCCCGCGGCCTCTGAAGGACGGT
>Ga0105092_10000795_pt1 | contig 16696 bp, 12 predicted proteins | sample PPLLak2March2015_FD_87021 | JGI IMG/M metagenome (GOLD analysis project Ga0105092, IMG submission 87021) | Freshwater sediment microbial communities from Prairie Pothole Lake near Jamestown, North Dakota, USA - PPLs Lake P7 Core (1) Depth... | ecosystem: Environmental > Aquatic > Freshwater >... | reverse complement strand
TGATCAGATTTCGACTCGAACCACGTCAATCATGCCCGGATCGCTGGTTCCCAGGCGGTGGGCGTTATCTGCCGCAGTGGCGATGTAGGCGGGATTGCGGCCGGCGGCAGCGAGGGGCTTCAAGCCCTTCTCCTTTCGCTTTTCTTCGATGATCTGCCAACCCACTGAATCGAGAGCAACCGGATCGCAACCCAGAATCAGCGAGTTCATCGGCCAGCACCATTGAGGCATGTAAGGCGGGCCGCCTTCGTACTGTGCGACGACCGCTTCACAAATCGTCAAGCGGACCTTGCTCCGGATCGGCGGCAACATGAAAACGTCCGCCACGTAAGGATTGCCGACGTTCAGGTGGTACTTGTTGGGATTGTGGACCGCACCGAAAAGGTTTTTCATGGCTATGGAGACGCCGGCAATGCCGTGGTCTTTAAGGACAGGCAGGTTGATCACGACCGAGCAGGTTCGTACGAGCGTCGATGATAGCAGGCTGCCCACGCTGCCCCACACCGCGAGCTCACTCTCGTAGCCTCCCACATCATTACCGTAGCAGCGGGGCCGCCGGCCCTCGGTGATCACTCGGAAGCCGGCGCTCTCCAGGTCATCGCTGTGACGATCCCAGATAACGATTCGCTCGCGCGGAACCCCGGCCTCTTCAACGCATTGGGTCACCGCTTCCGTCAGCTGAACGGAAGTCGAGAGCCCCTTCCCGGCCAGGCAGTTGACTTTCAATCCGACGACATCGGAAGGCTGAACAAACTGCTGCCACGCTTTTCTGGCCGAATCAGTCCCGGTCAAGCTCCGGATTCCCTCGTTGACGAGCCGGTACAGTCGGGCGGAGTCAGGGCGTGCGGACAAAGAGGGAAGCGGCGCCGACTCGTGCGCGATCACAATGCGGGACTTCGCCGCCGATGTGCCGCTCACCGACCATGCGGCCGGGAGCGCAAGCGTGCCGGCTATAAATTCCCGACGGTTCGTGAAGCTGTCATTTCCCATGTCAGGACTCCTCAATGCTCACGGTATGGCTGATTTCGATATCCGGTCGAAGCGTGTGAATGACGCTGCAGTAGCCTTTTCTCGTCAGTTGAACCGCACGTTCCAGCCGGTCGAGCGGGACTCTTCCCTTCACGGAGAACTGGATGGAGATCCTTTTGAAGTACTTTGGGATCTTCGGATTTTGCTGGCCGGAGGCGGAAACTGAGATGGCCGAAAACTGAAGTCTCATTTTTCTCAGGATGCCGGCGACGTCGGTCGCCATGCATCCGCAAAGAGCGGCGAGCAGAGACTCCATCGGGGAGAGGCCGACCTGCTTCTCACCGTCCAGAACCGCAGTCGCTCCCGAGGGACTCTTAACATGAAAACGTTCACGGTCGTCCCATCTCAACTCCACGTGCAGCGGCGCCGGCGCCTGTTCCTTCATAGCGGAATTATACTTCGGAGCTTGAAAGCGTGGACGAAGCGGACATTGTGGACGACATGGACAACGGTGCTGCGCCTACCGTTTATTCCTTGCTTCGGTCTTTCGGCCATGGTGCTGGTGGCGGTCCAGGTTCATGTCTGCAAAAGAGAGAGGGTCTTCGCGGGGCTCGATGTGGGTGAAGACGGTGACAAGGGGAAGTTGTTCACGAATCTCGGACTCGATTTTCTCCGCCAGGTCGTGGCCTTGTTGAACCGACCAGTTGCCGGGCACCTGGATGTGGACGGAAACAAACGACCTCGACCCCGACTGCCGCGTCCTCAACGCGTGAAACTGGATCTCGTCTGCGGTGTTCCGGCTTAAAACGCCCTGAACTTTCTGCATGTCTCCGCCCGGGAGTGCCGTGTCCATCAGACCGAGAACCGAACGCTGCATCAGGCGAACGCCCATCCAGGCGATGTGAAGCGCTACTCCAAAGCCGAGGAGCGGGTCGAGAATGTACCAGTGGGTGAGCGCGGCCAAGCCGATGCCGGCGATCACGCCGCCCGAGGTCCAGACATCCGTCATCAGGTGCTGAGCATCAGCCTCCAACGCTATCGATCGGTTCCGGCGGCCTGCTGACAGGATGATCCGTGCAACGACCAGATTTACCAGGGAGGCGAGTATCGAGATGACTATGCCGAGATCAATGCGGGAGAGGGCCTGGGGCTGAATCAGGCGCTGTGCGCAGAGGGCGATAATGCTGATCGCCGCAATCAGGATCATCCCTCCTTCGGCGCCGCTCGAGAAGTACTCCGCCTTTTCGTGCCCGTACGCGTGCTGCTCGTCCGGTGGTCTCTCACCAACCTTGATCACGTACAGCGCAAATATCGCCGCGGTCAGATTAACGAGAGACTCGATGGCGTCAGAGAGGAGGCCTACCGAACCGGTGAAAACATAGGCAAGGGTCTTCAACCCGATCGTGACGATTGCCGCGCCGATCGAGAGCCAGGCGTAGTGTGAAACACTCAGGCGATCGGAGTCACCCACGGATTTGTCCGTCTCCGTAAACGATGAACTTTTCAGTAACGAGGCTCTCCAGGCCCATGGGGCCGTAGGCATGCAGCCGAGTTGTACTGATTCCTATCTCGGCGCCTAGTCCCAACTGATGGCCATCCGAGAAACGAGTGGAGGCGTTCACCAGGACGACCGAGGAATTGACTCGGTCGAGAAAATCCTGCGCCAGGCGATAGCTGTTGGTGACGATGGCTTCGGTATGAGAGGAACCGTACTTTTCGATGTGTTCGATCGCCTGATCCAATCCCGAGACCACGCGGATGGCGAGGATCAGATCGAGGAACTCGGCATAGTAGTCATCCTCGGTTGCCGGCCTTGCCTCCCCGATGTGTGCACGAGTCTCGTCATCTCCCCGGAGCTCGACTCCCTTCGCTTTCATCAGCTGGCCGAAAGCCGGCAGAAAACGAGGGGCAATCTGACGGTCAACCAGCAAAGTTTCGAGTGCGTTGCACACCGCGGGGCGGGAGATCTTGGCGTTGGCGACGATGTTGAGCGCCATGTCGATGTCAGCATCTGGAGCCACGTAAATGTGGCAGACACCTTTGTAATGCTTAATTACTGGGATTCGGCTGTTTTCGGCCACAAACCGGATCAAGCCTTCGCCTCCTCTCGGGATGATCAAATCAATGTGCTCCTCCTGCTTGAGCAGCAGGGCCACCGACTGGCGATCGGTCGAATCGACCAGTTGGCAGGCGTCACCTACGTCGTGGCGCGTCAGCACATCACTGATAATGCCGACCAGGCATCGGTTGGAGCTCAGAGCTTCTGAGCCTCCCTTGAGAATGGTCGCGTTGCCTGCCTTGAAGCACAACGAAAAGGCGTCAACAGTAACGTTCGGACGCGCTTCGTAGACAATCCCGATGACCCCCAGGGGAATGGTCCTTTTCCCGACGCGCAGGCCGTTCGGGCGCGTCCACATGCGGGAAACGATGCCTACGGGATCAGGCAAGGCCGCCACCTCTTCGAGACTCTCGATCATCCCTTGAATGCGCGACTGGTTCAGCGCCAGCCGGTCGAGCAGAGCGGCGCTCAGATTCCTCGTCCGACCTGCGTCAAGGTCCACTTGGTTTGCGGCGAGGAGACTGTCTTGAATTGCAGGGTTCTGGAGAGACTTGGCAATTTCAGTCAGGACGCGGTTCTTGATATCGGTCGCCAGAGTGGCTGTTTTTCTTGAAGCGAGGCGCGCCCTGAAAGCAAGGTCGACAATGCTTTGTTCGAGCGGGTTTGTCATTGCTTAGATGATGAGAACCAGATTATCGCGATGGACGACTTCGTCATAGTATCGGTAACCGAGCTTGGATTCAATTTCATCGGTCCGGCATCCCTTGATTGCCACGACCTCTTGCGAGCTGTAGTAGGTCAAGCCTCGCGCGATTTCGCAGCCGTCCGGTCCGATGATCCTGACCGAGTTGCCTGACCGGAAAGTGCCTTCGACGGCAGTAATGCCGATCGGGAGCAGGCTCCGACCTTGTTCCGTCACGGCCCGCCGGGCTCCGGCATCGATAGAGAGGCTGCCTTTCGGCGAGAGCGTGTGAAGGATCCAATACTCACGCGCCGACAGCTTGTCTTCGCGGGGAAGGAAGAGGGTGCCTTCATCCTTTCCCGCAATCACAGCCTGGATAATCTGGTCCTTCAACCCGCCTGCCAGCACGGCCGGAATGCCGTATTGGTTCGCCTTTCGGACGGCCATCAGTTTCGACTTCATGCCGCCGGTGCTGATGCTCGCACCGGTCAGGTGATCCTTGGCGTAATCGAAGTGGAAATTGGTAATCCGGTCCACGACAGGAATAGGGCGCTGACCTGGTTCGAATTTTTCATACAAGCCGTCGGCTGTCGAGAGAATCAGGAGCAGGTCGGCGCCGACCAGCGCGGCCACTTCAGCCGAGAGATTATCGTTGTCTCCGAACTTGATTTCGCTGACCGCGACGGAATCGTTTTCGTTCACGATCGGGACCACGCCCACAGAAAGCAGCGTTTCAAACGTGTTGCGGGCGTTCAGGTACCGCTCGCGGCTTCTCATGTCGTCCTGGGTGAGGAGGATCTGGGCGGAATGACGGTCGCTCCGCGAAAAGAGCTCCTCGTAGAGTGCCATGAGGAGTGTCTGTCCGATTGCCGCGCATGCCTGCTTTTGCGGGATGCTCTTCGCTCGTCCGGCCAGGCCCATAACCGGGGCTCCGGTGGCTACCGCTCCGGAAGTTACCAAAACCGCTTGCATTCCACGCTCCAGCAGGCTGGTCAGGCCCTCCACCAGCGACGACACCCGTTCCCGGTTCAGCCGCTGGTCACTTCCGGTGAGAACGCCTGACCCGACTTTCACGACAACTCGGCGCGATTTAGCCAGACGCGAGCGAAATGGATGAGATTGTGTAGTCATTGACTAATCTCGTGAACGGTCTCGCGCCTCTCGGAGTACCCGCGGATCACGCGGATAAACGCGGATAGCGCGGATAAGGCCGCCTTATCCGCGCTATCCGCGTTTATCCGCGTGATCCGCGGGTACTCCGAGAGGCGTATAAAGTGCAGGGCATGGCCACCGCACTCCGAAAGAGAGCGTCAGCACACGCTGATCACCAGTCCTTCAGTGCTCACATTGAAATCAAAGAACCGGGCTCGGGGATTCGGAGGCTTGGATTCCAGCATCTGCCTGACCTTTCGCGCATCGTCTGGGCTCTTGCAGATCATCAGCAGAAAGCCTCCGCCTCCGGCGCCTAGCAGCTTGCTGCCGAAAAGGTGGGAAGACAGACGGGCGAGCAACTCCTCGATCTCGTCGTTCGTCGAATTCGGATCCAGTTGTTTGTTCAGACACCAGGCAGTGTTGATCAGCTGGCCGAATTCTGCCATGTCCTTTCGGGCCATGGCATCGGCCACCTGGTTGCCTAACACATGCAAGCGGCGGAGCGTCGTCATTGCGACACGGTCGCGATCCAGGTAACGGCCGACCACATCCTGCAGGATATTTTTGGCCAGGCGAGTGATGCCCGTATAGTACAGGAGCGTGCTGCCGCCATTCATGCCTGGTTCAAGCACATCGGCGGGAACGTAGTGAATGCCGATATCAGGAACCATGCCGGGATCCGACTCGATCAACTTGACCCCATCGACTACGCCTCCCACCTGGTCCTGCCATCCGCCGCCGGTCGTCAAGGCTTGCTCCAACCGGAGGACCGAGTGGAAAAGATCCCGACGCTGCGGCGTCCGGCCGGTGAGGCGGCTTATGACGGAGAAAACAACCGCGCCCATGATGCTGGAGGTGCCCAGTCCGCTCCCTTTCGGAATGGCGGCCAACGTGGTCAGCTCGATGCCGCCCCCAAAAGCCCGCAGCATCCGCTCAAGTGTCGGGTCCCCCTTCCAGTTCGCGGCCTCCGGATCAAAGCCGCAAAGAGCGAGCGCGGCTTTCGCAAGGCCAAACTCGCTGCTGGCATGGCGATAGTCGAGCAAGTCCTCGATCTCGGTGATCTCGACCCTGGTGCCTAGATCAATGGAGCTGATCCGGATCACCGGTCTATCAATGACGCGCGCATAGCACTGGATCGGCGGCTGTCCGTTCAGATTTACTGCGGCATTGATGACCTTTCCGCCGTTTTCAAGCGAATAGGGTGGAGTGTCGGTCCATCCTCCTCCCAGGTCGAGCCTGGCCGGAGCCCGTCCCCAGACGATTTCATCCGACCGAAGAGCGTTCTTAGGCGGCGCCGGCTTGTGGACCCCGGTGAAGATGATGGTCGACTCCAAAAAATCAAAGGCAGTGGCGTACAACACTTCGACCCACTTCGAAACCGCCATCCCAGGGTGCGGAAACAGCGTGTGCCTTCGCAACCACTCCGCATCGTCGTCCGCCATATCGTCCGTGAATCCGGGAAGCAGGTCCTCGACTGTCTGCTCGGGCGAAGATGCGAGGAGGAGAACCGCGCTCCCGAGAGTGTGAACCAGGCGGGAGAAGGTGAAGCAGTCCATGCCGGGATCGGAACTGGAACGTGAATGGAAGCGAGCCTCAGACAGCAAGGCCCGGATCCAAACTTGCGGCCGGCCGGTGTTCTTAAGGATGAAGGCCAGTTCTGCTGCCGAGAAACCACTGTCGGCGCGGAACGTGGCCGGGAGCGAGCCGAGTATCTCCTCGGAGCGAAGTTGTGTCCGTCTCTGATAGAAGCCGGCAAAGTCGGTCAGGGACGCAATGTCCGCCAGGGAATAGCGTTTTGTCTCCCGCCACACGCGTTTCTGTTCGGGGGCGGCTTCCGCCGGGTGCAACATCCAGAGCCACCGGCCAAAGGATGCGGGTGAATCGCCGGCAGGGAAGAGCCGCGCATTCCAGATTCCGTGGCACTCGGGCGGCTGATCACCCCCCCAAACGTCCTGGGCTGAGGCGCCTGCCTGGCTGAGCCACTCATTCAACTCCAATCCGCAAAATGTTGGCGACTTCTGCCCGGAGTTTTTAAAAGTGTCGAAGACGGAATAGCAGCGGACAAATGATCGGCTGGGTCCTCCATGCATCCGCGTAGGGATCACATCGATGCAGTCGCCCTCGCGGAGCTCCAGGGGCTCGATGACATCCAGGCCGGCGATCACATTGTTGCCCTTGAGATTCACCGGCGCAGCAATACGGCAGCTTTCGACCCAGGCATTAGAGCCGAGTAACCCTCCCCCTTCCTCGACCTGGTTGTTGATGCTAAGGCAGCTGTTCAGGTGAGAGACGCCGCGGTCCCGGCGGATCAATTCCGCTCCGCTGTCGATGATCTGGGCCGTCGTCCCAAAATGCAGGAAGCTGCATTGACGGAGCACCTGCACGTGAAAGGGGACACGCGAGAGCACTTGATAGAGGCAGGCAAGCAGTGCCTCGTCGAGGCTGGAGCCGGCTCCATAAGCCGAGCGGCGGTAGGCGTCCAGGCCGACTTCCGTACCCATCGCGCAGCAAATCTCCCGGTAGAAGTCGAGCCCGTGCCGTGCGAGCGTTTCAGTCCAGCTCGAGCTCCAACGCAGTGCGCCGTCTTTCTCCAGGCCGACGTCAAACAGCTCGAGCATTCGGGTGATCGTGGCGGCATCCAGGCTCATGACACCCATGTCCAGGATGGAACGCCCGTAACGATCGATTGCGCCTTGGGCGCCCTGCTCGGTGGTGTCCGGCTTCTGCAAGTAAGATCGAACCCTGCCCCCTGACCCTTGGCAATAGACTCCATGCCGCGCCGCCTCTTTTGGTGAGGCATGGCAGCCGAGTCCCGTGATCCCCTCTTTAAATGACACTAATGACGGGTCGAAGCTCAAAAGGACATCGCCGGACGTGACGAGGACCTGGCCTGGACACGAATTAGGAGGAAGAGCGAGGTAGATGGGCAGCTGGCGATCGAACAAGGTCGTGGTTATCGCGCGGTCACTCTCGCCCGGGACCGGGATGAAGACTTTTCCACAAGGGGCATAAGCAGGCAGCCGCCGCGAATCGCCCCCGGCGTGGATAACCAGGATGCGCAGCTTTTGCAGCGTAGTCAGCCAGGTTTTTTTGTCAGCCGCCTGTTTTGGCGGAAGGCCGGCCAACTCCCGGTTCAATACCTCGAGGATCGAATAGATCGTACTTCCCCCGCTGCCGATCCGTTTGCCGTCCGGGTCCGCAACCACCAAGGTTCGCTTTACCTCGGCCAATAGCCCGAGCTCCTCTCGAAGCGTCAGTTGGGTTTCGTAGGCCAAAGCCTGTGCACGGTTCGAGGCCGTGACGATCAGGTAATCCCAGCTTTCGAGCGATCGGCGCATAGGGAAATATGAGTTTACAGGAGCGAGGTTCGGAGGGGCCAGTGGAAAGAGGAATGGGTAGTGGGTCAGTTTGCTTACGCCTCTGGAGTCAGCAGTTGAGTTCCCTCTTTCGGAGTGCGGCGGCCTTTGGCATTCTCGACCGAAAGAGGGAACGCAACTGCGACGCTTCAGTGAGCCCCCCTCCCTCTAAAAATTTGGAGTCTCGTACAATTTATTGGATATGTTTGTTGCGGTTCTATGAATTACCTCCACGTAAGTCTTTCAATCTGAATAGCTTATAAAAGGGTGTGAATCTGGTTTACTTATTGCCTTTATTTTTAACAAACCTCTTGCACCTAATTTGTCAGTCCTCAGGTCGCAGGATTCGCTTGCCTACTGAAAGGAGAACTAACGTGAGTAGAACACGTCTCATTTTCGTGTTTTTGCTTGCCGTGCTGCTCACTTCTGGCCCGGCTTGGGCTCAGGGTCTGTTTGGCACCATCAACGGTAAGGTAATCGACCAGACCGGTCAGGTCGTGCCCGGCGCGACCGTGACCCTGGTCAACCAGGATACCGGCGCCACGCGCAATCAGGTGACGACTGATGTCGGCACTTTCAGCTTTCCTAATCTGGCTTTGGGGCGGTACACCGCCTCGGTGGAGCTGACCGGCTTCAAAAAAGCCGTTCGGCAGAATATCGACGTCAGGGCCAACCAGAACGTCGATGTGACGGTGACGGTGGAAGTCGGTGGAGTAGCAGAAGTCGTCGAAGTAGAGGCGGGCGGAGAAATGGTGAATACCACCTCGCCCCAGCTGGAAGGCTACACCACCAAGAATGTCGCGGATCTTCCGATCCCGTCTTTGACCGGCGATCCCATTAACCTGGCCGTGCTTGCGCCCGGTACCACCAGTCAGCCAGGTGGAGTCACAGGCGAGGGTGGGTCGATTGGAGGGAACAGGCCTCGCAACAATAACTTCGTGGTTGACGGCGTGGACAACAACGATCCGAGCACAACCGGCTCACTGTCTCCTGTTATCCAGGACGCCATCGAGGAATTCACCCTGCTGACCAATCAATTCAGTGCGGAGTACGGCCATTCCACAGGTGGTCAGTTCATTACTACGACCCGCTCGGGAACGAACGAGCTCCATGGCCGTGGCTGGTGGTACTCGCAAAATCGCCACCTGAATTCCCTCGACAACACCACTCGGTCGCAAACTCCGGCGGGAGCCGACAAGCCGCGTTACGACTTCAACCGGTTCGGCGGTCAGTTGGGCGGTCCGGTCGTAAAAGACAAGCTATTCCTTTTCGGGTCAGTCGAATATCAGAATCTGACGTTGGCAGGTGCGTCGGCCGGAACAGTATTCGTTCCCACCCAGGCAGGTCTTTCCACTCTGCAAAACCTGGCCGCCGATCCTGCTTCTGGCGTCAGTCCGGTCAACGTGGGGATTATGTCTCAGCACGTCCCCGTGGCGCCCACAGGGACGCAAGCTTTCGACGTCCTAAACGAAGGAACCGGACTGATGGTTCCGGTCGAATTCGGGCAGTTCACCGGAACTGCTCCTAATTATGATCGCACCCACCTGTTTATCATCAGCAGTGATTACCAGACGGCAAATCACCGGATTGCCGGACGGTTCCACTATAGTCGGGACAGGGTCATAGAGGCCGGCGAGCTTCCAGTAGCTAGCTTCAACAACGGAGTGGTGTTCGACACGAGACGGTTCACTCTCAGTGATGTATGGACCGTCCGACCGACATTGGTGAATGAGCTCCGGGTAGGGTTCAATCGGGCCATAACAGATTACCCGATCAACATATCTGAGCCCCCCGGCGCGACCGATGTTTTCGGAAACTATTCCATTAACGACTTAAGTCTCTTCATGGGCCCGTCGAGCAATCTCCCCCAGAGCGGGGCCGACAATATCTACCAGGTCAACGACAACATAACCGTGATCAATGGCGCTCACCAGTTGAAGTTCGGAGCGGAAGTCAGAGACTACATTTCGGCCAGCAGGTTCTTGCCTCGTGGCCGCGGCGATTACATTTGGACTTCACTTGATGCTTTTGTCCACGATCAGTTTCCGGATGATACCGCGATCAGAGGCGTCGGGACGGACCTTTTCTCTGCCAACCGCATGGCGTTTTACGGATTTGTCCAAGACAACTGGAAAGTGCATCCGCGAGTCACGGCGGAACTCGGTGTTCGCTATGAATTCACACAGCCGTCCCGGGATAACGATTTGCAGCTGTTGAACGGGATTGCGAACGTCGGGTCCATTCAGAACGAAGTCTACACGCCTGAGCTGGTCGAAACCCTTGAACTCGGTCCGGAGTTGGTCGGACAGAAAATATTCGACACGCTGCCGGCGTTCCATCAGCAGGCGCTGTTGAGCCACGTCGGACCCAACGTGATTTTCCGACCGCCGAAGGCGGATCGTAACAACTTCGCGCCGCGAGTTGGGCTGGCATGGGACGTCTTTGGTGACGGGCGCACATCGGTTAGGGTCGGTGGAGGAATCGCCCACGACGTTGTATACAGCAACCTGCCGCTACTGCAACTGCCTCCGCAATTCCAGGCGGAAAACCGCGAAACTAATGCGTGCCTGTTGAGCCCAAGTCCGGCTTGGTGCGCCCTGGCCCCGGGAGGTGATCCGTTCCAGGGGGATATTCGGTTCAGCACCACAGGATTCCTGGAGGGAGGCGGGTTGTTGCCCGTTCTGCCGACTGACACGTTGACCAATCCGCTCATCGCCCGGGCGGCGACCGCCGGTTTCCTGCAGCACCAGGAGATCATCCCGGAGACTTATACCTGGACGGCATCAGTGCAGCAGCAGATGTTCAAGGACTATCTCTTCGAGGTGCGCTACGTCGGGACGAAAGGCGTGCACCTCCCAATGCAGCGCCAGCTGAGCCCGGGCGTACCTCTTCCTTTCGGGCTCCCGGTGTTTGCGAATGAATCGGATGCTCTTTCTGCGGATCTGGCGACTGCTCCGACTCGAACGGATGTCCTCGCCGCACGTACTCGGCTTCTGGCTCCCTACGGTTTCGGAGGGGCACTGACCGAGTTCACGCCGGACGGCCAATCCTGGTATCACGGTGGCTCGGTCCGGGTCGAAAAGCGTTTCTCGAACAACCTTGCGTTCCAGACCAGCTATACCTGGAGCAAGACGATCGACATGATCGAGAACGACCTTTTCACCAGTGTCATCAACCCACGCAGACCCGTGAGTCACTATGATGTGTTTGCCAACAAGGGCTTGTCTGGACTTCATCGGGAACACAAGTTCGCGGCAACCTTGCTCTATCAGCTCCCGGCTTTCCCGGATATGAACCGGGTTCTGGCTAACGTTCTCGGCGGCTGGCAGCTGAACACCACCTACCTGGCGGAAACAGGACAGCCGATCACGGTCATCTCGAGGCGCGACCTGAATGCCGATTTCGACACCGCAGGCGATACGGCATTCCTGAATCCATCCGGCGCTCCGAACACAGGGACCGATGTGAACTTCGTGTGCCGGGATGCGGCTGGTGCGTTGAGTGTGGCGCCTTTTGGCACCGCCGGATGCAACGCCGTCGCTTACGTGGCTGCAGACCCGAATGCCCGGTACATCCGCGGAGCTGAAGGATCGATAGCCGGTCCCGGGCTGGGTGCCTTGGGCCGGAACACGGAGTTCGGACCGGGAATCAACAACTGGAACCTGGCTGTATTCAAGGAGTTCGGGGGCTTTGGCATTGAGGACGCAAAACTCCAGGTCCGTGCCGAGTTTTGGAACGCCTTCAACCACCCGAGCTATTCGTTCGGGAGTGGTTCCGCGGCAGACTCGGGCAGCTTCAGCGGTGGTGACAACGCGGTCAATCTGACCGGGTATGTTACGCCGGGATCGGCGGGTTTCCTGGATAAGTCGACGCTCAGCGGCGGCCTAGGCCAGGCGCCCTTCCAGCGGATCGTTCAGCTTGGGCTGAAGTTCATCTTCTAACTCGAGTCGATCGCGCGGAATACGGGACGAACACGGACGAACACGGACTACCACGGACATGACGTGGAGTCCGTGTCAGTCCGTGCTAGTCCGTGTTCCGGACTCGAAGTATTCAATGATTGCCTGCGCCAAATCCGGGACTGTCCACTTGGGGGGAAGGACCGCAATGGGCAAACCGTATTCCTTGGCTGTCGCTGCCGTAATCGGCCCGATTGCGGCGTAATGGAAACGCGACAGATCAACGTCAGGCCCCGCGGCTTGAACGAAATTGTGCACGGTTGAAGAGCTGGTGAAGGTGACGAGATCGATCTTCACCTTCTTGAGAAGCTCACAAAGCGTCTCGGCTGTCCCGTCAGGAAGTGCCGTGTCGTACGCGGGAATCAGATCCACAACGGCGCCCCGTCGCCTGAGCTCGGCAGGCAGAATCTCGCGTGCCTGAGCAGCACGAGGCAGAAGGATCCTCGCCCCCTCCAACTTGCCTTCCTGGGACCTGACGAACTCGTCGATAACGCCCTCCGCCTGGAATACAGCCGGGACGAGCGCTACGCGGTACCCGTACGCCTGAATCCTCTCCGAAGTAGCCGGGCCTATCGCGCAGATGCGAGGGCGTTCGAGGCTCTCCGGTTGGAATTCAGGACGAAGATGGGCAACCTGTTCGGCAAACACCACCGCTGCATTTGCACTGGTGAAGAACAGCCAATCATAGCTTTCCAGTTGAAGGATGGCTTGATCGAGCTCTCGACTCATGCGCGGGCGGATTTCGATGGCCGGCACCTCGAGCACCCGGGACCCAGCCCCCTCGAGTTGCTCGCGGAAGCCAGTCGACTGGGATTTCGTGCGGGTGATCAGGATAGTGCGGCCTTCGAGGGGCTTCAGTTGCGAGGTCACAGCTCGAGTTCCTTGAGAATTCGATCAGCCCCGTGCGACAGCAAGTAATCGGCCGTCTCCTGTGCCAGTTCCGGCAATCGCTTCTGATCTCCTTCGGAAGTATGGCGGAGAATTTCGCCTCGGCTGGGGCTGGCGACAAGGGCGGTAAAACGCGCTGTTGAGTTGGTTATCTCCGCATGCGCACCCATCGGCACCTGGCACCCCCCGCCCATTCGCGCCAAAAAGACCCGCTCCGCATCTGTACAGGCCCGCGTCTTCGCATCCTCGAGTGGAGCGACGGCATCCAAGACGCGGGCGTCATCCGCCCGGGTCTCAATCGCTAGCGCGCCTTGGCCGACGGCCGGGACCAGTACATCGGCAGGGAAAAAACAGGAGACGTGCTCGTCGAGCCCCAGGCGCTTGAGACCGGCCGCGGCGAGAATCACTCCGTCCAGGCCAAGTTCCGTCCTCTTTCGGATTCGCGTGTCCACGTTGCCGCGCAACACCTGGACCGTAAAATCCTTCCGCATCGACTTGAGCTGAACCGTCCTCCTGAGCGAGCTCGTCCCGAGCGTCGCGCCCGCGGGCAGGTCTACCCAATTCCTGATGTCCGGTCCAGCGACGAGCGCATCCCGGACGTCGGCACGAGCGGGTATGGCGGCCAAGGTGAAGTCCTGCGCGAGCTCGGTCGGGACGTCTTTCAGGCTGTGGACCGCGAGGTCCACCTCGCCTCGCTGCAGTGCCTCTTCAATCTCCTTGACGAAGATCCCCTTGCCGGTGCCCGAGTAACCGCCGAGCGCGGTCTCGCTGATTTTGTCACCGGTTGTTTTGATGACGGCTATCTCAACCCGCAGCTGCGGGTGCGCCTTCTGTATTTCATCCTTGATGAAGTTGGACTGCCACAAAGCCAGTCGACTTCCACGGGAGCCGATGATGAGAGGTTTCATTCCTCCTCTTCGAGATCAAACACCTTCTTGATGAAGTCGACTTCATGTTGATAGCGGTTAAGGTTGCCGTCGGGGTTTTTGAGCTGGAGGATGATCGGATGTGCCAGCCGGTGGGCCGTCGTTCGCAGCATTTTCTGCGCGCGCGCGTACTCTTCCGCGGAAAAGCCGTTCCGGTTTTTCTCAAGCTCGGAGAGGCAGATTTCCTCCAGGCGACCGCGAAGCGCGCTGATCAGGCTTCCGGCGTTTCTGGTTGCCGCCCGGCGGGCATAGGCCTCCACCTCTTCGGCGATGATGGCCTCCGCCGATTCGGCTTCTTTTCGCCGCTCTTCGAGGTTCGCCTGGATGACCGACTGCATGTCGTCGATGTCATACAGGAAGACTTCCTCGACGTCGTTTATTGCAGGGTCGATATTCCGCGGCACTGAAATGTCGATCAGGAACAGCGGGCGGTGGCGCCGCTCGCGGACAACCCGTTGCATGTCCGGCCTCCGGAGGACATAGCCCTCGGCGGCCGTCGATACGATCGCGATATCGGCGAGCGCAAAATGTGAGAGCAGGTTCTCGAAGGGCAAGGCAACGCCGTGAAAGCGTGCGGCCATCTCCTCGGCCTTGGCCGGAGTCCGGTTAGTGACGAAAACATTCGAAATACCCGATTTGATCAGGTGCTTGGCCGCGAGCTCGCTCATCTTTCCGGCGCCTACGATCAGAATCGTCCGGTTGGAGAGGTCGCCCAGGATCTTTCGTGCCAGCTCGACCGCCACGTAGCTGACCGAGACGGCCGAATTACTGATCTTGGTTTCGGTTCTAACCCGTTTGGCAACGTGGAAAGCCCGATGCATCAAGCTGTTGAGCAGCAGGCCGGAACTGCCTGCGCCGCTGGCCAGTGTGTAAGCCCGCTTGAGTTGTCCCAGGATTTGAGGTTCTCCGACCACCATCGAATCCAGGCTGCTCGCGACCCTGAAAACGTGGCGAACGGTCTCGCGTTCGGACAGGGAGTACAGATAGGGCTCGAGGCAAGGAGGCTGGAGGTGATGAAAATCGTATAGAAACTGGATCAGTCGGTCGGTCCGAAGGCAGCCGTCCTCCGGGTGAGCGATGACCTCGACACGATTGCAGGTGGACAGTATGAGCGCTTCCTCACAGCCGAATTCCTGCCTGAGGGCCGACAAGGCGTCCGGCAGGCGGTCTTCCGGAAAGGCGAGGCGTTCCCTCACCTCAACAGGTGCTGTCCGATGATTCAGACCAACGAGTACCAGCTTCATCCCTTATAACAGCTTAGAATTTATGCAGGCCTCCGAGGAAGCTGGCGCTGACGAGCGTAAAGATCACCGAAAGGAAACCGGCCACGTTGATGACCGCGGCCCGTCTCCCCCGCCATCCGGCGGAGGTGCGCAGATAGAGAAGCGCCAGGTAGATGCACCACGTGATCAATGCCGCGATTACCTTGGCGTCCGTATGCCAGTTCGTCCACTTTTGCTCGGCCCATATCATTCCGGCCAACAGCCCGAGGGTCATGAAGCCGAAGCCGGATATCAGGAATTTGTAGAACAGGTCGTCCAGCAGGTCGAGCGAAGGGAGGCGATAGTAGAAAGTCCTCGGTTTCTTGCTTTTGATCTCGCGTTCCTGGAAAAGATACAGAAGGCCGGCCACAAAAGTGACGAAAAACATGCCGTACGCCAGGGCCAGGCACAAGACGTGGAAGTACATCCAGGAACTGCGTAGCACCTCGGGAATTGGCGAAGAACGGACAAAGAAAGTGCCGAGCATCAGCAGGGCTACCAGCGGAAGCAGAAAAAGGCCCAACGCCTGAACCCGGTAGCGGATGTAGGAGATAAAGAAACACAGCGAAACCGTCCAGGCAAAAAAGGCCAGCGAATCCCTGAGGTCGATGAGCGGGCACGTTCCGGTCGCGATTCCGCGCTGCACTAGAAAAGCGGTATGAATCCCGAATCCAACACAGATTGCGACCAATGCGCCATCAAAAAACGCCTTTTTTCGATAGACGAAATAAATGGCGCTGGAGGCGAGGCCAATGGCGTACGCCAATGTTGCCAAATTGAACAATAAGCCGCTCATTGAATGCGTATTATAACACCGGCCGGGCGGAGCCGGCGGACATCGGCGGTGTGACAAGGTGACAGGGTGACAGAGTGACAGGGTGACAAGGTGACAAGGTGACAGGGTGACAGGGTGAGGACACGATGTTAGCGGCAGTACAGTCTCAGCGGCGGTTGTGTGAGGCGCACGATGCGCGATTTACTCAACCGCCGCTGAGATTGTACCGCCGCCAACAACGTGTCCTCGCCTTGTCACCTTGTCACCTTGTCACCTTGTCGCCTATTTGTTAACGCCGCTCCCTTCCGGTAGAATTCGGCTGTCTTCCCATGACAACGCCGCCCAAATCCGACAACCAGCGTTCCCGGTTTGAAGCCTTTACCCAAAGGTTCGGGGAACAGGCATCGGCGATTCGGGCCGGTCGAAAAGCAGGCACACTCACCTCCATCTATCAGAATCTGTACGACCTGTTTACGAAGGACGTCACCGAGGAAGGACTGCGCGATCTGGTCTCCAGAGACCCGAGAGCCGCTTTTCGCTTTTTCACCCGCAACATCGATTTCCAGGCTCTCGCGCCCCTGCCCTGGTATCGGCGCTACCCGGAAATTGCCTCGCGCATCTTCATTGCTCTCGCCTACCAGTTGAGCCCGGCTCGCCGGATCGCCTTC
>Ga0105092_10000793_pt1 | contig 16702 bp, 11 predicted proteins | sample PPLLak2March2015_FD_87021 | JGI IMG/M metagenome (GOLD analysis project Ga0105092, IMG submission 87021) | Freshwater sediment microbial communities from Prairie Pothole Lake near Jamestown, North Dakota, USA - PPLs Lake P7 Core (1) Depth... | ecosystem: Environmental > Aquatic > Freshwater >... | reverse complement strand
CCGGCCACGATAAAAGCCCGTCGACACGCTTGATTTTTTCGCACCTTCTGACGGCTGGCCGGTTGAGTGCCGCTCGAGTCACCCGGCGAATTCGGCGCCACTCCAGCGGGCAGCGATCGGCGGGCAGCGATCGGCGGGCAGCGGTCAGCGGGCAGCGGTCAGTGGGCAGCGCGCTCATTTGGTCCCTCGCTCCCTAACTCCCTACAATGAATACAAATGGCAAAACCTGGATCTAACACGATTACGGGGAGGCTCACCTGCCACCCGGATGGTTACGGCTTTGTGATTCCTGATGATCCGACCGCCGGGGGGGACGTGTTTATCCCGCCCAAGAAGATGCGTAATGCGACCCACGGTGACCAGGTCGCCGTCCGCCTGATTGACGGCAACGCGAAGCGGGGCGGCCGCCGTACCCGGTCGAGTCTCGAGGGCGAAATCGTCAAGGTCCTGTCACGCGCCCGGGAAGTTCTCGTGGGCAAGGTTTTTCACTACCAGGATGAGCCTTACCTGGCCCCGCTCGATCCTCGTTACCACTACACGATTCGCCTCGTGGATGAGACGGCCGAAGATCTCCCCGATGGTCGCGTCGTAGCCGCCGGCATTCTGGTCCAGCCCGGAAAGCACGAGACGCCGCTTGGTGAAGTCGTGGAGGTACTGGGAGACCCGGGGGATCCCGACATTCAGTACAAAATCGTGTGTTATACGTATGGCATTCCCCTGGAATTCCCCGAACGTGCCCTCCGGCAGGCGGAGAGCGCCCCGGAAATTGGTCCGGATGACCTGGACCACCGCCGGGATCTGCGCGATGAGCCGACGGTCACGATCGATGGTGAACCGGCAAGCGACTTTGACGATGCCGTCAGCATCGAGCAACTGCCCGACGGCTCCTTCAACCTGAAGGTTCACATCGCTGACGTGTCGCATTACGTCACTCAGGACTCCCCGCTGGATACCGAAGCGTTCGTCCGAGGCACTTCCGTGTATTTCCCCGACCGCGCCATCCCGATGCTCCCGCCCCGGCTCTCAAACGGTCTTTGCAGCTTGAACCCCGGAGTGGACCGGCTGGCGGTAACGGTGGAAATGGAGGTTGATCGGAAGGGGAATGTGCGGCACGCCGATTTCTACGAGTCAGTGATCAACAGCAATGAGCGCATGACATACACGGCGGTCAAACAAATCCTGATCGACAAAGACCGTAAGCTTACCCGACGCTACAAAGATCTGCTTGAGAGGTTCCGGTGGATGCTCGAACTGTGCGAGATCCTCCACAACCGGCGCGTTCAGGCGGGAGCGATCGATCTGGATCTGCCCGAAGCGGAAATCGAGTATTCTGAGGGGGAGGTTCTGGACATCGTCCGGTCAGAGCGCAACCAGGCGCACCGAATCATCGAAGAGTTCATGCTCTTGGCCAATCAGACGGTCGCCGAGTACCTGGAGCGCCGGGAGGTTCCGCTCGTTTATCGCATCCATGAAGAGCCGGATGCGCTGAAAGTCGAGGAATTCCGCGAAATCGCCGCGAGATTCGGATACACATTGGAAACCCGGCGGCTGGGGACGTACAGCGCCAAATCATTCCAGGCTCTGATCGACAAGCTGAGCGGCCAGAAGGAGAGCCAGTTTCTGTCCTACTTGATGCTCCGATCATTCAAGCAGGCGCGGTACTCTCAGATCAACCGCGGTCACTTCGGACTGGCGGTGGATACCTACACGCACTTCACGTCGCCGATCCGGCGGTATCCGGACCTGATTGTGCATCGTATTCTCAAAACCCTCCTGGCTGGCCGGCACGAATCGCCCGAGGCACAGTCCCTGTATGAACGGCTTGACGACATTGCCGAGCAGTCTTCCGAACGGGAGCGGAAGTCGGTCGAGGCCGAGCGCGACGTTATGAAATGGATCATGGCCCGGTTCATGAGCCAGCGGCTGGGTGAGGAGTACGAAGGCTTCATTATCGGCATGAGGCACAATGGCTTCTTCGTTGAGTTGATCGACCACTTCGTGGAGGGCTTTGTCCCGGTCGAAACGATCTGGGACGACTTCTATGTCTTTAACGAGAGGGGACACTGTTTCATCGGAGAGAGCAACCACCGGGTCTTCCGAATCGGCGACCAGGTGCGGGTGCGTGTCGACAAGGTCAACCTTGATCGGCACCTGATAGATTTTTCTCCCGTTCTCCCTCCCATTCAGGGTCCGAAAGGGCGGCGTAAATCTCGTCTTCCTCGCCCGCGATAACGGTGCGCAGGTCGAGCACGAGACGGTCGTTTTCGGTGCGGGCCAGGATCGGGGATCGGTACAAACGGAGCCGCCGCTCCAGCCGCGAGGCGGAATCCGCGGCTGAGGAGACGAGCAGCAGAGTCGTCGGCACCGTCTCTCCGGGTGCGGAACCTCCGCCGATCAAGGAAACACCGTCACCCAGTTCTGTCCGATAGCCGAGCCCGGAGAGTCGCTCGGCGAGATGGGCCGCCCTCGCCCCGACCTCCTCCTTGCCGGCGAGGAGCATTCGATAGACCGGGAGGGTCTCCAGGTAGGAGCCTTTCTCGTACTCGGTCAGGGTCCAGTCGAGCAGGCCGTAAGTAATCTTGTCGACCCGGCAGATGCGCATCAGCGGATTGCGCCGGATCCGGGCGATCAGCTCCTGTCTTCCCACAATGATTCCGGCTTGAGGCCCCCCTAGCAATTTGTCGCCGCTGAAGCAGACGAGGTCCGCGCCGGCGCGCAGAGCTTCCGCGACCGAGGGTTCGTTGCGCATGGCGGCGTGCGGGATGGGAAACAGGTAGCCGCTTCCGGCGTCCTTGACGAGTGGTATTCCGGTCCGCCGGGCAAGATCGGCCAAATCCTTCAGCGCCGGCCTTTCGGTGAATCCGACGATCTTGTAGTTGCTCGGATGAACCCGCAGAATGAGAGCCGTCTGATCATCGATCGCGGCCTGATAGTCTGCCAGCCGAGTCTTGTTTGTCGTCCCGACTTCGCCGAGGACGGCGCCGCTTTGCGTCATGATGGCGGGGATGCGAAATGATCCGCCGATTTCGATCAGCTCTCCACGGGAAACCAGGGCTTTGCGCCCCGCCGCCAGAGTATTCAATATGAGGAAGACTGCCGCGGCGTTGTTGTTGACAACCGTAGCCGACTCGCAGTCCAGCAGCCGTCTGATCCTCTCGTCGAAGTGCCGGTCGCGGTGCCCTCGTTCTCCGGCTTCGAGGTCATATTCCAGGTTAGAGTAGGAACAAGCGAGATCCCGTGCAGCCTCCAGGGCCGCCGGGGCGATGGGAGACCTGCCGACATTGGTGTGAAGGATGACGCCGGTGGCGTTGATGACCTTTCGGAGCGAGGGAGAGAGGCAACGAGCCAGGCGCTCGGCGACCGCCTGCTCGACCGACGCCAGGCGGGCTTCGAGTCCGCCGGCGTCGATTCGATCTTCAGAAACCTGTTGCCGGAGTTGAGTGAGGTAACCCTGAATCTCCCTTACAACGAGCTTGCGCGTGTACTTCGCCGACAGGTCCTCAATCGAGGGCCTGTGAAGAAGTTGATCGACAGAGGGGATTCGCCGCAGAATCTCAGAGGTAGCAGACACCTGTTCATTATAGAAGGTAACGCCTGCTACCTGCTCAGGATTTAGAATTTCTACCTGCGGGAATCCAAACTGCGCAACTCCCACAAGGAGGCGTTGGGCGGTTAAGACTCTAACAGATGACCGGCAAGAGTGTTTTTCTTGACTCAGACCACCTTGGTGACGTTCTCCGCCTGAGGGCCACGGGGTCCCTCTTTCAGTTCGAATTCAACGGTCTGCCCTTCTTTCAGAGTCCTGTAACCGTCCTCCTGAATGGCCGAATAGTGAACGAACACGTCTCGGTCGGAGCCTTCGTACTGGATGAAACCGTAGCCTTTCGCGTTGTTGAACCACTTCACCTTACCCGTCGTTCGCATCTTCACTCCCCCAAAAGACTGAACTCCCCCACGCTCACACTCTACGGCCCGTTATTTTAGGGTGGATCCAACGAGAATGAGACTACCGTGGGCAAACCTCAGAAATACCCCCCGAAACCGACGCTATTAGAAACGGACTTGTCATCCAAGTCAAGTCCTTTTTTCACGGTACTATACAGAATGATCAATAGGTGACGGCTGTCACAGACGCCAATGATCTGGACCAGAAAGGCGAAGAGAAGCAGAGTCGAAAGACGGTGAACCGGAAAGTGTCTTCATACCAGTCGTTTTCGCCTTCGCTTTGTTTCGTGTTTCTTCGGTCATGGGACAGTCCGGGTATCCCGTCACGCCGTGAGGCTTTGGCGGCCGGCTCTCGCTGGTCGACTCCGGTTTCCGTTGTCCCCAGCCTTTGCTAACATAAGGGCTTCTTTCGAAGGGAGAACGTTCTTATGGTGATCCAAACCGCGCTCGTCAGTGTGTCGAACAAGGAAGGGGTCGTCGATTTCTGCCGGGAACTCGTGGGTCTGGGTGTTCGGATCCTCTCGACCGGTGGTACTGCCAAGCTCCTGCTGCAGGAGGGGATCAAGGTGGAGAAGGTATCCGACTACACCGGTTTCCCGGAAATCCTGGGCGGGAGAGTCAAAACGCTTCATCCTAAGATCCACGGCGGAATTCTCGCGTTGCACGATGACCCAGCCCATCAGCGCGTCCTGCAGGAACACGGCATCTCCCCGATCGGCCTCGTCGTCGTTAACCTTTATCCCTTCGTGCAGACGATTCAGCGGGAGGGAGTCACGCTTCCTGAAGCGATCGAGCAGATCGATATCGGCGGTCCCAGCATGATCCGTGCGGCAGCCAAGAACTCTCGGTATGTGACGGTAGTGGTCGACCCGGCCGACTACGCCAAGGTGATCGCCCAGATGAAGGTCAACGGGTGCCAGACTTCGCCGGAGGAACGCTTCCGACTGTCTCGAAAAGCGTTCGAACATACCAGTTCCTATGACAGCGCGATAGCGGCTTACCTCAGGCAACAGGAGTCGGGCGCCAAGGAAGGCCCCCAAGAGCTGCCAAAGGCAATGTCGCTCCACCTGACCAAGCGGCAAGACCTGAGATACGGGGAGAACCCGCATCAGCGGGCTGCGCTCTATGCGGTGGGTCAACCGGCGGGGTTGGTCGCCGCCAAACAACTCCAGGGTAAGGAACTCTCGTTTAACAACTATATCGATTTGCAGGCGGCAAGCGGTCTCGCGGCTGAATTTGCCGATCCTTTCTGCGCCATCATCAAACACACAAATGCGTGCGGCTCAGCCGTCGGGGCAACTCTTGCGGACGCCTATGAACGGGCATATGAATGTGATCCGGTTTCCGCCTTCGGCTCAGTGATCGGCTTTAACCGGGTGGTTGATGCGCAGACCGCCGAGAAGATGAGCTCGTTGTTCGTCGAGGCCATAATCGCGCCCGGGTATGAAGCCGCAGCCCTCGAGATCTTCGCATCGAAGAAGAACCTCCGGTTAATGGAAGCATCAGCCAGCCAACTGGGGTCGGCCGATTTCGATTTCAAGAAGATCGCGGGCGGGTTCCTGGTTCAGGACCAGGACCTCCACTACCTGAACGAGAAGGACCTCAAGGTCGTGACCGACCGAGCGCCGACGCCCGCCGAAATCACGGACCTGCTTTTTGCCTGGAACATCGCCAAGCACGTCAAATCGAATGCCATCATCTACGTAAAGGACAAGCGGACCGTTGGAGTGGGCGCCGGGCAGATGAGCCGGGTCGATTCGGCCCGGATCGCTGTCCAGAAAGCCAGGGTCCCGCTAGCTGGGGCGGTTATGGCCAGTGATGCGTTCTTCCCCTTCCGCGACGGGATCGATGAAGCGGCTAAGTCGGGTATCAGGGCCGTCATCGAGCCCGGCGGGTCGTTGCGGGACGACGAGGTCATTCAAGCCGCCAACGAGCACGGCATGGCGATGGTGTTCACGGGCATCAGGCATTTTAAGCACTGACAAACTGACAGGAGTGACAAACTGACAGGACTGACAGACTGACAGACTGACAAACTGACAAACTGACAAACTGACAGGACTGACAAACTGACAGACTGGTAGATTCGAAGTGAGGTTCTCATGGCTTTTGCCCCCCAATCCGTCGAGTAGCTCCGTGACTCAGTCCTGCGGTCGGTCAGTCTGTCACTCTGTCAGCTTGTCAGTCTGTCAGCTTGTCAGCTTGTCACTTTGTTAGTTTGTCAGTTTGTTAGTTTGTCAGTTTGTCAGTTTGTTAGTCTTGTCAGTTTGTCAGTCTGTCAGTTTGTCAGTCCTGTCAGTTTGTCAGTCTTGTCAGTTTCTGAAGGAACGCACTTATGCTTCTCGTCATCGACATCGGCAACTCGAACATCGTTCTTGGCGTTTTTCAGGACAAGACGCTGGCCCATTCGTGGCGAGTGCGCACGTGTAGAGACCGGACGGTCGATGAATACGGAGTGTTGTTTAACAACCTTTTCACCCTTCAGGGGTTGTCACTTCAGCAGGTGGAGAGCGTCATCGTCTCTCGGGTGGCCCCTCCTCTAAACGAACACATCATGAGATTGGCGCGGAAATACCTCGGCCGGGAAGCGCTTTTCGTAGAGCCGGCCGACCAGAAGATCATTCCGGTGCTATATAGCCCGCCGAGTGACGTCGGGGCGGATCGTATCGTGAACGCGCTAGCGGCGTTCGACCTTGTCGGCGGGCCGTCTATTGTCGTCGACTTTGGAACGGCGACAACCTTTGACGCCATATCGGGCCGAGGAGAGTATTTGGGCGGGGTCATCGCGCCGGGGGTCGGGATCTCGGCCGATGCGTTGTTTTCAAGGGCGGCCAAACTCCCGCGCATCGAGATCAAGGAGCCCGCCCGGGTGATAGGCGATTGCACCGTGACGTCCATGCAGTCCGGGATCTTCTACGGCTACGTCTCTCTCGTCGAAGGTGTTTTGCGCCGAATGAAAGAGGAGCTCGGACCGGCCACCGTTATCGCCACCGGGGGCTTGGCCCTGCGGATAGCTCCCCGGGCCGAAGGCATTGACCGCATCGAGGAGCACCTGACCCTTCACGGGCTTCGTCTTTTTTACGAGCGGTTTCGGGAGTGAAGAACTACTTCAACTACTTCACCGAAGTCGAAGAGCACTTCGTTCGGAAACGCGGCAAGAACCTCCTTGTCTCTCCGCTTGACTGGTGCCTGATCGAGGTTTGGAAGCAGGACGGAGTTCCGCTGCAGATCGCCCTCAGGGGCATTGACCGGAGCTTCGAAACCGCTCTCAAGCGCCACAAAAAACCGCCTACAACCCTTTTCTATTGCCATCCGGCCGTCATGGAGGCTTTTCAGGAATATCGCGAGGCCATGCTGGGAGCGCGACCAGAGGAAGGGGAAAGCCCGGGTTCGTCGGAGTCGTCGGAACAGGGGGCTACCGAAGTTCGTGATCATCTCGACCGACTTATTGCCCGTCTTCAAGACAGCGAGCAGGCGGGCGTTGCGCGGGTTCTGGCCCGCCTTTCTGAACTGCGCGCCGAAGTGACGGGTAGGCCTGACATCGATCCGGGAGAGCTGGAAAGAGAACTGTTGGACATCCAGTCGGTCCTGACAGACAGTTTCGAGACGCAGGTTGCGCCCGCCCGGTTGAGCGAGATCAAGGCAGAAGTGAAAGATGAGACGAAGATCTATAAGAAGCACCTGTCCAAGGAAATGTACGACCGGCTGAGAAAGCGTTACCTGCAGAGGAAGCTTCTGGCCGAATACGGTTTGCCGGAGTTCACGCTGTTGCAGTGAGTGCAAGGGGGATTGTCCAGTCCACGAATTACACGAATTTCACGAATTGGTCTATCGATGAACCAGCGGATAGTCCAATTCGTGAAATTCGTGTATTCGTGGATAATCCCCTTTTCACTGTACCGGCTCGAACCGTTTCAACGCGCTCGAGTAGTGACTGGCCCACCACTTCTTCCCATCCGTCTCAATTCGGATCGTGCCGAGCTCGCAGGTGCACAGCCGCTCGATGCCCAGCTCAGATAAGCGTGCCAACGTTTGAGGTGAAGGGTGACCGAACGGGTTCTTGCGCCCAGCCGAGATCAATGCAAGTCTTGGATCCGTAACTCGGAGCCATTCCCGGGAATTGCTGTGCCGACCGCCATGATGGGCGAGCTTCAGGACTGTAACCCGAGGAACGGCCGCGGAGAGTTGTTCTTCCACGTCTTGTTCGATGTCTCCGGTCAGCAGCATCGCGAAGTCTCGATAGCGAAGGAGCAGGACCAGCGACTGGTTGTTGCCCTTGCTGAGGGTCTCAGGGTGCGGTCCCGGGTACAGAACGTGGTGCTCGACTCCGGCCAACTGAAACCTGTCGCCTGCCCTCAACTGCCGGCTTCGTTGCCCTCGGTACGTTTCTTCCCAGACTCCGAAATAGAGCCGCGATATGGGGAACGCGGAGGCGACAAACCGATAGCCGCCCACATGATCCGCGTGGGAATGCGTGAGCAGCACAAAATCGAGGCGGCGGCAACGTTCGTGCCAAAGGTAACGCGACACGACCCGCTGTCCTATGAAATCGCCGCTTGTCCCGCCGCCGAGGAGTGATCCTCCTGTGTCGATCAAGGCATCCCGGCCGTCGGGATACCGGAGATGAAGGCATTCGGATTGCCCGACATCCAACAGCGTCATCGTCAGCCGACCGGCCGGCTGGGATGCCGAATGCAGCCTCAAGATAAGGAACAACACCAGGGGAGTGAGAAAAGCCAGCAGCCTCCAACGTCCTATCGCTGCGAGGAAGGCGGCCGAAAAGACCAGCAGATAGCAGGCGATCTCGAGGGCCGAGGGCTGCGGCACGTAGTCTATCCAGACCCAATGGGAGAGCCGACCAACCAGGTCAAGCAAGAACTGGCCATAAGCGCCGGCGGCCCAGGTCAGGACGCCAGAACCCGGAAGCCAGAACGTGAGGAACAGGAGTAGACAAAGGGGCATGGCGATCGCAAAAAGCGGCACCATGACGACGTTCGAAAAAGCCTGGCTCCAGACCCACAAATTCGAATAAAACAGGCAGACCGGTAACAGCAGCACGGGTACAAACAAGCTGCACAGAGTGATGTCGGCCAGGTACAGCGCCAGCCAACCAATGGTTCGCGAGATGGGGACTGTAACGGCTTGAGGCAGGAAGTTCAGACGCGACTCGAAGGCATAGCGGATCAGGCGGTGGGCTCGGAATTCGGGGGTGCGAAGCACACTGAGGCAGGGTGAAAAAGCAGTACCCGCCCCTCCTGCGATGATTCGGACGGGCCGCTGGCAGGGCAAGACGAAAAGCCCGATGGCGCACAAAGACAGGTAGGACAGCTGAAAACTGGAGCTGCTCAAGGAAGGCGGGAACCAGGCGAGGAGAAGCAAGGCGGAAAAGCCCAGTCCGTTAAGGAACTGTCGCCCCAGGCCGGAGCTGATCATGAGGTAAAGAAGAGTCGCCATGATCCCAGAGCGGAGAACCGGGGGGGAAGCACCGACGATCAGGATGTAGGACCACACTCCGGCCAGCGTCACCGCTTTGCCCGCAACACCGGACCAGCGAAACAGGAAGTGGAGGCACACGAGCAGCAGGGATACATGAGACCCTGAGACGACGAAGATGTGAAGGATGCCGAGCTTTTTGAGCGCTTCAGTGTCGATTTCCTGAAGCGCCTTCGAGCGGCCCAGAAACAGACTCAGGAGGAACTGAACCTGCTGGGGAGTGAGCTCCCGGCGGCAGTGCCGCTCGAAGAGTTCGGCATAGTCAAAAAGGGGACAAAGCCAATGCCGGGGGGAGTAAACCCCCAAGGGATGGATCTGCAGGCCCGACTTCAGCCGGGCGACATGCAGCAGTCCCTGTTGCCACAGGTACTCGCGGTAATCCAGGACCCCCGGCGTTTCGTAGTGCGGTGGGGATTCCAGGAACGATTCAAAACGGATGAGGTCGGCGTAGCGGAGGCCGGATGGTGCTGCGGAAGCGCTCCTTCGGACATACACGGCAATCCGCCCGGGGTAATCGGAGAACTTCCGGCCTCCCTGGCTCACGACCAGAGGCGTCACTTCCAGATAATCGAAATCGCCAGCCTCCTGGACGGGTCCCGAGATCCAGCCGACGACCTCGCTCGTTGCATCGAGTACGATCGGAGTCCCGGGCCGCCCTGTGGGAACGTAGAGAGTGCAAACCAGGCAGAACAGGAGCGCGAGCACGGCACACGGGTTCAGAAGGCTGAAGCGACGAAGGGCCTCAATGATTCGACGCACGCAATCCTCCGTTAGCTATAACGGAGAATTGGGAAAATCTACGAAGGAAAATTGTTGGTAAAGCAGAAGTCAGAAGTCAGAAGGTTAGAAGTCAGAAGTCAGAAGGTTAGAAGTCAGAAGGTTAGAAGTCAGAAGTCAGAAGTCAGAAGTCAGAAGTCAGAAGTCAGGAGTCAGAAGTGAGAATGGGAAGGAAGCTAGAAGTCAGAAGTCAGAAGTCAGGAGTCAGGAGTCAGAATGAGAAGGAAGCTAGAAGTCAGGAGTCAGGAGTCAGAATGAGAGACGGGCGCGTCAGGTCTTCCTTCCCATTCTGACTTCTGACTTCTGACTTCTGACTTCTAGCTGTAACTTCCGACTTCTGACTTCTGACTTCTACGACATTCAGTTATCTCTGGTAACGAAAGCAGCCCTGCCGTATCCTCGAAGCCTCAGACTCAGGAGCGCTTCATGAATCGCAGATCTTTCCTTCGATCGTCTTCGGCCGGTTTGGCTGGCTGTTTGCTTCACCCGGCCGGCTTTCCCTTTCTATCCGAGTTCGTCGCCAGCGCCGCCAAGCCGAACGTCGTGCTGATCATGGCTGATGACATGGGATTCTCAGACATCGGCTGCTACGGGGGCGAGATCGACACACCCAATTTGGACAGACTGGCCGAGAACGGTGTCCGTTTCACCCAGTTCTACAATACGGGCCGCTGCTGTCCCACCCGGGCAAGCCTGCTGACGGGTGTTTACCCTCACCAGGCCGGCGTCGGGCACATGGTGGAAGATCGCGGATTAGCGGGCTATCGCGGCTTCCTCAACCGCCGATGTGTGACGATCGCCGAGGCGCTCAAGCCCTGCGGCTATCGCACGCTCGCCGTTGGCAAATGGCACGTAGGCACTGAAAAGTCCGGTTGGCCGCTCCAGCGCGGCTTTGACCGGTTCTACGGAAGTCCCACGGCCCCGGGGCATTATTTCCGGCTCAATCCAGGCCGAAAGCTGGTTCTGGACAACGACGAGATACAGCCTCCAAGCACCTGGTACGTTACGGACGCTTTCACCGAATATGCGGTGAGGTTCATCCAGGAGACAGGCACAGCCGCCAGGCAGCCATTTTTCCTGTACCTCGCCTATACTGCACCCCACTGGCCTCTGCACGCCCTGCCTGCCGAAATTCAGAAGTACCGCGGCCGCTACGCCTGCGGATGGGACGAGATCCGGCGTCAAAGATACGCTCGCATGGTGAAAGCGGGACTGATCCGATCCTGCTGGACTTTGTCTGAGCGAGATGCAGAATCCATCTCGTGGACCGAGGAGGACCAGAAGGACCAGATGGATCTGCGCATGGCGGTGTACAGCGCCCAGATCGAGGCGATGGACCGCGGGATCGGCAAGGTTCTTCACTTCTTGAAGCAGAGCGGTCTGGATCGGAATACTCTGGTGCTGTTTTTGAGTGACAACGGAGGGTGCGCAGAGGTCGGCAGGCGTGGCTTTGATCGAGGCGCGCCTGGAGCCGAGATCGGGAGCCCGGACTCCTACTCCAGTTACGGCTTGAGCTGGGCCAACGCCTCCAACACGCCCTTCCGGCGTTTCAAGCATCATACTCACGAGGGCGGGATCGCCGCGCCGCTGATCGCTTCCTGGCCGGGTCATATCCGAGGTCTCGGAGAACTGGAACACCAGCCGGGCCACGTCATCGATATTTTGCCCACGATTCTTGCTGCCTGCGGGGCGGGTTACCTGCCGAATCCCGATCTTCTTCCCCTTGAAGGCAAGAGCCTGCTGCCTGCTCTCCAAGGAAAGCCGATCGACAGAAAGGTCCCTCTGTTCTGGGAACATGAGGGGAACCGCGCTATTCGGGACGGCGATTGGAAGCTCGTGGCCAGGTATGGTCAGCCTTGGGAGCTGTATGATCTGAAGGCGGACCGCACCGAGACCAAGAATCTGGCCTCCGTTCACCAGGAGAGAGCGAGGCATTTGGCCGCGCGCTGGCAGCAGTGGGCCGACTCCGCGGGCGTTGTTCCGTGGGACAAGGTTCGAAAGGCTGACACCATCACAACCTGAGTTCCCTGAGCGATTTTTTTCGGCTGCTTCTCGGAAGCTCGCTGCACTGGCATCGTAAGAGCTGCCCGGTAAGAAATGCGCAGAGTGACTTCGGATCCACCCTGCCGCACCAGGCGCTGCGGGGCCGAAGAGCATATTGGCGAGCGTGTCCCGATTACTACCCGCCGAGCGGGGCCGAGAGGGTCACGAGGACACCCCGCCCAGGCGTCGTTTCGATCTGCATCGAGCCACCCAGATGGGTGAGCCGTTGTTGAATGCTGAAGAGGCCAAAAGTGGTGGTCTTTCTGCTTCGGGCGTTGAGCAGGGATGGGTCAAAACCTTCACCGGCGTCGGCCACGGTGATCTTGATTCTTTTATCCTGCGTGTGTCCAACCGTCACTGCGGCTTGCGACTGGCCGGAGTGCTTAATCGCGTTGAGCAGTAATTCCCGCACGCACTCAAACAGCAGCAGGCGGACCTCCTCAGCGGCTGGTTCGGGACCATTGTCGAATTGTACCTCGACTCGGAAGCGGCTCTGCTCCAGAAGACGGTCGGCAAGCCACTCGAGCCCGGCAATTAAACCCGCTTGGTGAAGCACCGGCGGGCTCAGCTCGACTGCCAATGTACGGGAGGCTTCAATGGCTTCGGTGAGAATCGACTGGATTGACTGCGCGAGGCGAACCGCGCGTCCGTCTGCGACTTCCGACTTCAGAGCTTCGGTGTGCAGTCGGGCCGCCACCAGCAACTGCTGGATATGATCGTGAAGGACCTGCGCAAGCCGTTTTCGTTCCTGCTGTTCGGCACGGCTAAGATCAACTGCCAAGGCCCGGAGCTGTTCGGCCTGACTCTCCACTTCCGCGGTACGCTCAGTCACGCGGTGCTCCAGGGTCTCATTCAAAGCGCGAAGCTGATTTTCACGGTCACGGAGAGCTTCTTCTGCGTGCTCGCGATCCGCGATCTCGTTGGCAAGGCGGGTGTTTCGGGCTTCGAGCTCCTCCGTGCGTTGCTTGACCAGTTCCTCCAAATGCTCCCGGTGGCGGCGGAGCTCCGCTTCAGCCAGCTCCCGTTCCGTGATATCGACGCCCATAGACAGCGTAAGGGTGGCTCCATCGGAGTCGGTGAACGGGAAGTGGAAGAAGTGGTAAGTGCAGCCGTCTGCGCCCGTCGCCTTCCACTCCATTGGCGTCGGGGCCCTCTGGACTCGACCCGTTTCGCACTCGTCGCACGGGCGGTCACGGTTGAAGAGGGATTCGAAGCAGCGCTTTCCGTTCAATTCTCCGAAGCGCTCACGAAAGAAGCGGTTGGCAAATAGCACGGAGTAATCCGGCGCCACCAGCATTACTCCGGCTGGCAACAACTCCAACACGTCGTGGAACCGCCGGCGTTCGGCTTTTAGCGCCTCCTCGGCGCGCCGGCGTTCGAGGTTCCGATCACGCCGCACTTGCGCCTCGCGCAGTTCGCGCTCCACCGCCGGGACGAGCCGCTTGAGGTGGTCCTTCATGACGTAGTCATGGGCGCCGGCCTTCATGGCTTCTACGGCGGCATCTTCTCCAACCCGTCCTGACACGATGATAAACGGCAGATCGAGGCCCTTTTCGCGAAGAATCTCCAACGCGGCCAAACCGCTGAAGCGGGGCATGAAATAGTCGGCCAGCACTAAGTCCCACGGCCCCTGTTCGAGCTCGGTGCGCATCTCCTCCGGAGTGTCCACCCGCCGATCGGTGACCTCGTAGCCGGCCCGCCGCAAAGTCTGGACCAGAAGCACGGCATCGTCGGCCGAATCTTCAACGAGAAGGAGGCGGAGCGGGCCAGTGGCAGCGCGGTGCTGCTCAGGCTGTTTCATTGAGCACCATCCAATAGAGGCCTAATTGCAGTACAGCATCGACGAACTGGTGGAAGTCAACCGGCTTGCGGACATAACTGTTCGTGCCGAGCCGGTAGCTTTCAACCCGGTCTTTGTCCTCAAGCGAGGAGGTGAGCACGACGACCGGCAGCATCTTGGTCCTCTCGTCGGAGCGGATGCGCCTCAGGACTTCCAGCCCGTCCATCCTCGGCATCTTCAGGTCGAGGAGAACCAACTCCGGCATGATGCTCAAGTCCCGACTGGCGTGTTTCCCGGTGCCGAACAAAAAATCGATCGCCTCAACGCCGTCCGAGGCGACCTCCACCTCGTTGGCAAGCCGGCTGCGCTCAAACGCCTTCAGCGTCAGCTTTACGTCATCGGGATTGTCTTCGACGAGCAGAATCAACTTGGATTTCATTTTTCCTCCTCGGTCGACCGGGGTATGGCAAAGTGCGCTGTCGTTCCATGATCCATCGCTCCTTCAATCCAGACGCGCCCGCCGTGGCGTTCGATGATCCGTTTGACAGTGGCAAGTCCGATCCCGGTCCCAGGAAATTCGTCGAGCTTGTGCAGGCGCTGAAAAGGCTGGAACAGTTTGCCCGCATAGGTCATGTCAAAGCCGGCGCCGTTGTCTCTGACAAAGCAGGCGATCTCCTCGGAGCCCGGTTTGGCTCCGAATTCGATTGTGGCCGCCTCCCGGTTCTGGGTGAATTTCCAGGCATTTTCCAGGAGGTTCTCGAGCACAATAGTCAGCAGGCGCTCGTCGCCAAAGACGGTCACGCCTGGGGCTACTATAGTCTCAACCGTCCTGTCAGAGTGCGCGAGGCGAAGTCGCTCCAGGATCTTTTCGACAATTGCCGTCAGGTTCACCCGACCGCGTTCCATGGCTGCGCGCGACAACCGGGCCAGTTTGAGCAGGTCGTCGATTAACCCGCCCATGCGTTCGGCTGCCGCCGCAATCCGCCTGAGGTAATCCTGCCCCTCATCATCGAGCTTCTCCGAATAGTCCGCGAGCAGCAACTGGCTGAAACCGGCAACGCCGCGCAACGGTGTGCGCAGGTCATGGGACACGGAGTAGCTGAAAGCCTCGATCTCGCGATTGGCCGCCTCGGTCGCCTCGTTGGCCAGCCGCAGAGATTCGAACGAGGCGCGTAGTTCGCGATTGGCCGCCTCCGCCTTTGACCGTTCGACGTCGAAGTCCTCCAGCAAGTTGAGCATTGCCCGTTGGGTCGCCTCGGCCATCGCTTTTTCCTCAGCAGAATCCTCGAGGATATTGAGGAGGGCACGATGGGTCTCTTCCAGTCGCTCTTTTTCCCGGGCAGAATCCTCGAGGATATTGAAGACAGCGCGCTTGGTCTCTTCGAGCCGTGCCTTCTCTTCGGCGAAGTCCCCGGCGTCGACTTCAGGCAACACCGACCCGGTCAGCCGCTTGGAGGAGGCACTCACGGTTCCGTCCTTCCCAGCGGTTTGGGGCTGCGGAGAAGATCGACCTCGGCCTTTAGTTCCGCAATTTCTTTTTTCAACTCGATCATCTTAAGCTCGCGCCCGACGGTCAGTCTCTGGAAGCGTTCCAGTTCCGCCAGCCGTTCGAGCTCACGGGCACGTTGTTCTTCCCGCGCCCTCTGCTCGGCAACTTTCGCCTCGGCTTCCTTTTGCGCGGTTACGTCGCGCGCAGCTGCGAAAACACCGAGGACATTGCCGCGGGCATCCCGATAGACGGAGGCGTTATAGAGCACGTACGTGAGCCGACCCTCCTTATGGCGGATCGTTAGCGGATAGTCGGTCACGAAACCTTTCGAGAAGACCTTTTCATAGCCTTGGCGGGCATTTTCCGGCTCGGTGAAGTAGTCTGAGAAATCCGTGCCGATGAGGAGATCACGCGGCATACCTGTCACCTTGATCGTCGCTTCGTTGACGTCGGTGATCTTTCCTTCGGGGCTGATGGTGACCAGCGGATCGAGACTGGCCTCGATCAAGCTGCGCGCATACTGCGCCGCTTGCCGCTGGGCGGTGACATCGCGCGCCGCGGCGAAGACACCCAATACATTCCCGCCCAGATCCCGGTAAACCGAGGCGTTATACAGTACGTCCAAGAGCCGGCCGTCCTTGTCCCGGATGGTCAGGGGATAGTCGGTCACGAACCCCTTCTCGAAAACCTGTTGGTAACCCTCTCTGGCTTTCTCCGGCTCAGTGAAGTAGTTCGAAAAATCGGTGCCGATAAGTTGGTCCCGGGTCATGCCGGTGATCTTGATCGTGGCCTCATTGACGTCGGTGATCTTTCCTTCCGCGGAAATGGTGACCAAAGGGTCAAGGCTCGCCTCGATCAGGCTCCGGGCATACTGTGAAGCGTTCCGCAGTTTTTCCTCGGCCAGTTTCTTCTCGGTGATGTCCGTACTCATCAGCAGATAGCCGATCGGACGTCCGGAGGCGTCGTTGCGGCGCGTGACCACAACGCTGGCCACGAAGCGGGAACCGTCTTTGCGAACCCGCGTGAACTCGCTCTCCGCCAGCCCCTTCCCGTGGGCCTCCGCGAGCAGCCGGTCGACGGCCCCGGACAGGATGTCTTCGGGCGCGTGAAGTATGCTGGAGTCTTTCCCGATGATCTCTTCCTGGGTATACCCGTAATTCAGCCGCGCTCCCTGG
>Ga0105092_10000792_pt1 | contig 16705 bp, 15 predicted proteins | sample PPLLak2March2015_FD_87021 | JGI IMG/M metagenome (GOLD analysis project Ga0105092, IMG submission 87021) | Freshwater sediment microbial communities from Prairie Pothole Lake near Jamestown, North Dakota, USA - PPLs Lake P7 Core (1) Depth... | ecosystem: Environmental > Aquatic > Freshwater >... | reverse complement strand
TGGGATGGATTGGCGCCTCACCTTAGAGATGTCAATCACAACGATCGTCTTGGGCATCTTGCTGGCCGGTTTGGGCTGGCTCGGTATTCTGTCCAGAGGCAGCTTGTTCGAATGGATGGTCACATTCGCGTGCCCCAGCATGCTTATCCCCATGTTCCTGCGATTGAACCATTACACCGGTGGGGACGGCCACTCGATGCATGCCGCTCATCATGAGGCAGGCAGTCATTGACAGGCTCTTAGCTCCCAAAGGCCTCAAGGCCAGGTTGGAGAAAGTGAATTGGCTGAGTGTGATCTTTTGAGGTACTTTACCCTCACGTAGACCAGCCATGCTGGATGAGCGACAGTAGGTTCAAACAAAAAAACTACCTGAGTGTGGTAGAACAAGAGCTCGCGTGTTTCGCGAGCTCTTATTCAGGGTGCCTTTATCGGAGCCTGCTAATCTCAATACCCCGGTGCGCCCATATCTTTACAGAACTTAACCAATTCTGGATGGACATAGTGCCCATCTTTCTCGATCAGGACACCGTCCCACCACACGGAGGCATCTTGGATCATCCCATCGGTATGAGCGGGAGATCCATAATGCTTGGGTGTAGCGCCGATGCCGAACTGCATGCATCCAAATAATCTTTCATCTTCGAGGATGCGCCCGCTGAGCTTCAGAACGCCGGGATTGAAACCATAGCAAGCATGGTCCAGAAGATATACATTAGGATGGTGGAAGCTCTCCAACCAGCGAGAGAAGAACTTTGCCTCTCTCCCACCTTCTATCTTAGTAATATAGCCTTTTTCAAAGGTCAGCTTAACCGGCTCGCGCAGCAGCCCGAGTTCTTTAGGTGGCCAAATGACCCCGTCAAAAACAAGGACACCTTCCGTGCTTTCCCGGACAACATTGAACCAGGATTGCCCGGTGAGCATTTGCGAAAATCCGCCTGTTTTGTCCTCTGGAGGCCAGGGTGGATCGTCAAAATCCTGGTCCACTTTCACCGTGAAATCCGTGCCGGCTTCATTGGCTACCCGGATAAAGTTCGCTTTTTGTGACTCAACATAGAGGAATCGGGCCATATCAGCCAGGGGTTGGTATTTTGGACGCCCGATGGTCCGGACCATCATATCGACGTCCATGCCGGTCATGGCAAGGTAAATGCTGCCACATTCCAATGCCGCGAAGTATGCAGGACCGTACTGAAGGTAGGCTACAGCAAAATCAAACCAGACGTTAGAGCCAGTCACAGCTTTCAAGACTGGGGTAGGTGGCTCTTGCATAGTTCCTGGGTTCATGGGGTACCAAATAACGGTAGGGATGCCTCCCAAAGCATAGGTGGCTCGCGCAACAGCTTGAATCACCCGAGCATCTGAGCCGGTATCTCCAGTAATTAGTACTTGCTGGCCGGGTTTAATCGGGCGGATTTCGGTGACGAGCTTATGAGCAGCTAATCCAAGCTCGAAATCGTAATACTCGTTTCGCCCTTCTGTTCCAACGGTGATTTCCATACAACACTTCCTTTCTTTGGGTTTTGGCTTTTCTTACTCGAATGAAGACACTCGTTAGGGCTTGGAAATTTGCTTGCGTCCTTGCATGACTACCTCTATGGGGATATAGTCAAAATCAAATCCCCAATATCGAGGGCCAAAATATTGAATCGCTTTCTCGCTCCGGAAGATAGGAGTGATCTTTGCACCGATCACTGCCACTTGATTTCCCTCCTGGATATCGGTATTAATGTATCCCTCTCCACTTTCTGGATTTGCCATAATGATGAGATCTGGACTGGAGACAAAAGGCTTTCCATCGAATAACGCTACATGATTTTCATTGTAAAGATAGATATCCATCGTATGACCGGCATATTCTCCTGTGCCAGACAAATGGTGCGTACCCGTACTGCCGCCCTCGATCTCCTTCCACTCTTTCGCCGTTACTTCTCCACAGAACAACTTCCACCCATTCAAGGTGTTAATGGCTGCCTGGATCGGATCTTCCCCTCTCTCTCTGGCTCGATGGACTGCCTGTCCTAGCAAGAAGCTTCGGGTTAGCGTACCGGAAACTACGGCATCCCGAGTTTCCTGGGCATTCAACAGAATAGAGGCGATATACACCTTACCATGACTAGCAATGGCAAGGAGTTTGCTGATGCGCTCGCCCATCTCAGCACTGGCAGCTTCCTTCAGAATGAGCACATCTCCCCACCAATCAACGATGGAAGCGGGGAATGTTTTTATTCCCTTGAGGAAATATGTTGTTTGCATATCCTGCGGGACAGCCCGGCCGCTGTAATCTCCATCGATCACCGGTAAACCAAGGCGGGCTGCCGCAACTAGGGGAGCGGCGGTGTTCGCAGGACCAAGTTCAACCGCAACGAGTGCCCCGACTTTTACTCCGGTATAGATCTCCAGCTCCCGAACGGCTACCTGGACCGCTTGATTCCCATGCTTGTTTTTCAATCCCAGTTTTTCACCCAAGGAATTGATGTCCGATTCACACTTGGGGTTTTTTGCCGAAAGGGTACCCGAACCGAAGACCGTACAACTGTAAGAATTTGCGGGCATCTCGGCAGGATCGATCCATTTTAATTCGAGGTTTTCTTGAAGGGCTTGTCCCAACAGTTCCACCCCGTTTTCCATGGCTCCGCCGCCACCCGTACCCATTAATCTTAGGCCCGTGAGGAAGTCCAAGCAATCTTGCCAGGTTTTCAACGTTCGACTAGGCATTTTTTCTCCACATACTAAAAATTACAGGATCCACGAACCCAAACCTCGATCAGATACATTGGCCTTTCTGACCTAAGCGGTTCTGTAACTCTTCAGCATATTCTTGGGCTAATTGCATGATGGTAGCTTTTTGCCGGTCACTGTCCATGCATCCAGCTTTTTCTTCTTCAATTTCCTCGCTGAGCTTTCGCATGAAATCATCTGACAGGTCGTGTTCTTCCATGATGGATAATAACCGGCCTGCGACATCTAACAATCGGTAAATGCCATACTCGGTAGGTTCATGGTATAAGCCGTGCATGCTGGTAAGAATGAAACCGATCAGGTAGAAAACATCTTCTTGCAGGCCATCAGTGTCCATTCCGGCCTCCGTACTCTTCAAAAAAGACCAATTCCTCGATAGGCCGTTTTTTCGGGCATATAGGAATCCGGGCTGGTACACCAATGGAGACCAGCAGGGCGAGTTTCAAGGTCGGTGGCAGCTTAAGCAACAAACTCACACCCTGCTCGTGAAATGATCCGATTGCGCAAGCGCCCAAACCCTGATCGTGAGCGGCAAGCAGGATATTCTCCATGAGCCCGCCCAGGTCCATCCAAACCATCGATTCAGCCTCGCCGTCCTCAGTCTTGGTCACTCGGGTTTCATCCAGGCAAATCGCAATAACCGCGCCTGGCTCGCTAAATAGACCGGGCGACAAAGATACCAGACCTTTCAGCCGAAGATGATCACACATCGCGATCAATACCCAGGGCTGCCTGTTCCCACCGCTAGGGGCTGCAATCCCAGCGCGGAGAATTGTTTCCAGTTGTTCCCGTGTAACCGGTTCCTTTTTGAAAGCCCGTACACTCCGGCGCGTTTGAATAGCCTTGATGGTTTCCATGAATACCTTCTCACGATTCCCTACGCAACAGATTATGTAAACTCCAGCTCTGGATATCCCGGCATGGATTTGACCGGCGGCGTGGGCCAGGTTCTTTTACTTTGAGTCAGGCCCAGATCGCAAATCATTTCCGCAATGGCAACTGCGGCAGCCGTCGGTTCAATTACGGGCACATCGATATTCTGGAGGAGTAATTCGTCCCTGACAGACTTAGACATCCCGATCATATCCGTACATCCTGGCAGGATGGCATGAGCACCATCTTCCAGCACTGCTAGGGCGGACTCTCTGACCATGGCATCCCTGGCACAAGTGCGATTCTTTTCGATCTCTTCAGGTGTGAGCCCGATGCCGCGGACAGATTTGAGAAACCTGCCCATCCCAGATTCAATAAAAGCATCCTCAAGCAGGTCGAGCGTGATTGAATCTGTCCCAATGATAGATACATTTCGAGCGAGGGATGCAGCAAGGTATGCCGAGGCTTGCATTGGCCCGATGACAGGGATATCCAGTGCTTCTCTGGCAGCATCGAGCCCGGGATCGTCCATACAATCGATCAATATCGCCTCAGCCCCGTTCCTTTCGGCTGCACGGGCCAGTTTTAGCATCCACGGGACAGCCATGGCTTTGTGATAAGGGGTGATTAATTGGGAAGGGCCATCTTCAATTACGGCTATTTCCACATGATCCGCGGGGCGGGCAGCACCGCAGTAGCCTTCGATGGTGAGATCTAACCAATCTGGTGTTCGCTCACCGGGCACCGCGGGGACAATTACAGTCAGCCTGTGTTGGCTATTGAATTGGCCCGGGATGGTCACCAGTTCATGTTTGAGATTGGAAGGTCGTTGAAGTAACTCATCGGAACCTACCAGGGGATAGGTTCTTTGACTGTGTGAGAGTCCCAAAGCAAGCAGTGTCTCAGCCCATTTCAAAGGGGCTAGAGCAGGATCTGTAATTGGAACATTTATGCCTTTGGCCAGAAGCCTCTCTCTAACTTCGTTAATTACCACCCGCATGACGGCACAGCCAAAAATTATTCCGTGAGCGCCATCTATTTCTACGGCGTTGGTTGATTCCTCCACGATCGCGTTGATTAATTCGTCTTTATGGGATTGCAAATCTAAGACTGGTATATTCACCCAACGAATGGAGGCGTATTTATCTTGCAAGCCATAACGGTTGACTAACAGTTCAAAAGGGCGGACATCCCGAAAGCTAGTCGCGATAATCGAAAATTTGTGTGCTAGCATCCCTGTAATCAGCATCGTTGCCTGAGCGGCACCAACGACAGGGATCTTCACCACAGACCGAACCGCTTCAAGAGCCGGGTCGTTCATGCAGTGGATGATGAGTGCATCTGCTCCAGCCTGCTCAGCTTCTACCGCTCTCAAGACCGTTTCTGGAACAGCAACAGCGTCCTCATACATACTTTCTACTGAATCAGGCCCATGATCCAAAAAAGAAAAACTGACCTTTGTGCTACTCAAGGCGGCTGTAGGAAAAGCCGTTAGCAAACTTGCTCCCAGGCTCCTATCTACAACGGGAGTTATTACGTGAATATGCTTCATGCCCCCATCACTTTCTTGCCATCAAAATACATCACCGGTTCAGGGATGATGAAATCTTCATGCAGGTCAGAGACGGTTTTGCCCTGCATATGGGCGCTGTCACCGACAGCAATATGGATCGTGCCGCGGATCTTTTCAGCCTCCAGAACGTTCTCTGCATTTTTTGCATTTGGATTGGTGCCGATCCCAAGCTCAGCGCAGTTACGCCGGTGACGATATTCTTCTTCTCCAAAGTGAAACAGGTTGCAGAAATGCTCGCCCACCTGCCCGCCGCCAGAAAGGGAAGTTACGTAGCCGTCTTCAAAGACCAAGACCATGTCTGACTTTAATTCCAGATACCATCCAGCGGGTACTACAAGTTTTCCTTGGGCGGTGCCTTCCACTGGGGCGATATACGCCTCACCAGCCGGTAGATTTCCCCAATCCCCGCTTCTATGGAACAGGCCGTGATCGCTGCCTCCAGGACGCCCTGCAATCGAGAATTTTAAATCGGTGCCCAGCGAGGTCAAAATATGAACTTCATTACAAGCCGTCAATTGGTAAGCCCATTCCTTGGTTTCCCGAAAGACCGCTTCATAATCGGCGAGCATGGGTCCGCCAGGGAAGAATATGCTCTCTTCAAAACCGGGCATACTTGCCACCCGCGCGCCGTGTTGGCAGGCAGCGACCCTCGCATCGGTATGGGTCAGCGAGAAAGTAGTCATCAGCAAGACGATGTCATAGAGGCGCACTGTTTCAACGACTTCATTAGGGGGTTCTGTGCCATTTTGGCCTGTGGTAGGGATAGGGAGAAAATCTATTCGATGGTCAGGGAATAAATCCTTTGCCTGGTCCCACATCAATCGGGCAATCAATGCCCGATTGATTAATTCTTTTAGTTGAGAGAGTGTACCTATCCAATCTTCTAATCGCGGGACATCGGTCACAAAAATTACTTTTTCATCCGGCTTGATATTCATATTCGCGGATAGAATTGCCTGGATTGCCTTTCGATAGTCGATGTTGCTCATACTCACCTCTTTATTTGGCTGAAGTGTTTTTCGATGGGCACATATTCATAGTTGAAGCCGAAATGCTTCGGACCGATTAGTTCCAAACCTTTTGGCAGGCGCCAGACCGCCGGGGCCGGCATCCCTATCACTGTGACTTTCTGCCCCAGGTACGCGTAGGGATTTTGAACGGCTGTATTCCGTTCATCATCGAAGACAACAATTAAATCTGGCGTCGTAACCTCAACGATTTCATTTCTCCAGGCGATCAGGTTTTCGTTCTTGTACCAGACACGATACGTATCTCCAACGAATTTTCCCGTCCCCTGAATTTCGGTCGTTCCGATGGTGAATCCATCTTGTGTTTCATACTGGGACCCGGTTACATTCCCCTGGAACAGGATGAATCCTACGCACTCTCTAGATATCGAGGTGGAAGCCATCTCTCCGCGGGTCAGCGCTTCCCGGTACACCTTGCCGATCTCCCACGCCTTAGTAATGGCACCCTGAATGACCACGTTGCGCATCACTTTTGCTTGTACTGGGTGGTCGACAACTCCAATGGTGTTTTTGCTGGCGATCGCCAATGCCCTGACGAGAGCTTCTGCCCGTTCATCATTAACCACACGGGGTAGGATTGCCACATCTCCAAATTGGTTCGCAACCGCAATCGGGTATATGGGCGTATCGAAAATACAAAAGGTGGAGTGAATTAACTCTGGGACCGATCTGCCCGCTGGATCAGCATCTATGATGTATTTTACAAACAGTGCAGCCACGTAGAGGGCTTGGGCCGTATTCCCCCCTCCCAGCTCCGTGGAAATCACGCCATATAAATCTTGACCAAAGAACTCCTCAAGAGCTTTGACTGCCAGGTAAGGTTGAGGCTCGCTCAAGCACTGCAGATGGGAATATTGGTGGTCCAGCTCAGGAGTACCCGGAGAGATGCTTCCGCAGGTATAGGGCACGGCTATCCAGGCATCATCCGGAACCTCGTCAAAACCGACGAGGCAAAACTCCTTATTCATCGAGAGAGCCTTATCCATAAGCCGCAGCCCATCTGAAAGCGATCCACCTCCGCCAGATCCGAGTACAGCCGAACCGTAAAGAATATCGTAAAGATCCTGTTTCCGAAGGATCTTCATACTACCTCCGGCCCATTAGAAAAAATTGCTACATGATTCAATTCTATGTTCACTCTCTAGCTGTACTACTTGTTTATCGGTTACGGTGCGATCAGGCGCCCAATACGGCCTCGGCTAAGCTTTTCAGTTCGGGGTTGACGACTTTCCCCTTATCCATAACTAGGACTCCATCCAACCAAACAGATGAATTTAAGCAGATGCCATCTGTGTGAGATTTCGCTGGAATTCCATCTGGAGGAACATCCGACGGACTTACATAACCGAATCCCCATTGAGTACAGCCCCATACTCGCTCGTCTTCAATTACATTCCCCGTGATTTTTGCACCAGGCAAGAAACCATAACAGCCATGAGCAACCCGATACATATTGGGGTCATTGAAGGATTCCAGCCAGGAACGCCATTCATCTGCCTTCTTACCGCCGCTAATTTTAGCGATCTGCCCTTTTTCGATGTCAATGGTTACAGGCGCATCTAGAAAGCCACCCGGAGGCGAGATTGGCCCATCGAAGACCATTTTGCCGTTGATGGTTGGGTAATCCGGGTAGAAGCATATTTGGCCTGCCAGGTAATGAGGCCCAGGTCGATCTGCCATCCCATCCTCGCAAAGGACAGCTCGCTCTTTTGGAAGTAATTTGAAGCTGAGATCGTTCCCCGCAGGGGTGGTAATGCGCATATCGGTGACTGGTTGGGTGAGGCGCGTTACAGCTTGAAGGAATTTTGAGAGAAGCGGCATGTTTACCCGGCCAACAAGCCGCACCATCATATCGGCATCCATTCCGACCATATTGGAATAGCGCAGCTTTTTGTTCTCGGTCAGGGCAATTTCACCTACAGATGAGTAGCCGAGGTACATTTTGTTAAATTCAATCCAAGCGTCCGCCTGTAATAAGGCAGCTGTCAAGGGCTCTAGCGGGATCACGGCATCCGCTACTTTCCCTACTCCCGGCGGAGTAGCAATGACGGTGACCAATGGTTTGGCGCCAATCGTATGCGCGGCAGCTGCAGTAGCATTCACAACATCCATATCTGCCTGTGTATCCGCAGATATAATGACGCTCTCCCCCTCCTTCAGGCATACCAGATCCCGGGCCAGGACCATGGCGGCTTTCGCTAACTCGTATTGATAATAGGTGGTCATTAGCATCTCCTTTTTATCGTTTTGGCATCGAAATTCGTCAATGGTATAGGTGGTTTACTCATTCCATCTATTATTAGAAGGGGATGATGATTTTGATTCCCGTGGATCCCATCACATCCCGAGGATCTGGTCTGCAAGTGTCTTTATTTCCGGATGGATAACCTTTCCCTTATCCAGGACCTGTACTCCGTCGATCCAAACAGAAGAGTTCAAGCAGATTCCATCGGTATGAGATTTAGCATTAATGCCATTAGGGGGTACATCAATCGGGCTCACATACCCCAGCCCCCACTCGGTTGCGCCCCATACCCGCTCGTCTTCAATGACATTCCCGGTCAATTTGGCTCCCGGGTGGAACGCGTAACAGCCGTGAGCCAGGTGAAACATGTTCGGATCTTTAAACGACTCTAGCCAGGAGCGGAATTCGGTAGCTTTCTTTCCCCCGCTGATTTTTTTCACAAAACCACCCTCAACTTCGAGGACTACTGGCTCATCCACAAGTCCGCCGGGAGGGGTGATAGTGCCATCAAAAACCAAACGACCATTTATCGATGGATAATCGGGGAAGAAGCATATCTGGCCTGCAAGATAGTGCGAACCTGGGGTATCAGCCATGCCGTCATCACAAAGTACAATGCGATCCTTGGGAAACATCTTGAAACTCAGGTCATTCCCAGCCGGGGTTGTAATGCGCATTTCATTTGCGTTTTGAGTCCAATCCGTAACCGTGTGCAGGAACTTGGCAAGCAGAGGGGTCTTCACACGCCCGACCAGGCGCACCAGCATTTCGACAGTCATCCCGACCATATTGACATGGCGGAGTTTTTTGTTGACATTCATAGCTTTTTCGTACGGAGTTGAGTAAAGCAGCCACTGCTGGTTTAACTCGACCCAGGTATCCACAGTTGATAGCACGGCAGTGAGGGGCTCTAGGGGTAGCATCGGATCGGCTGCTTTTCCTACCCCCAGCGGTGAGGCAAGGATTATCACCATCGGTTTCGCCCCAAGGGTATGCGCTGCCGCGGCAACCGCGTGGACAACTTCCATGTCAGCCTGGGTGTCTGCTGTCACTGCGATTGTTTCGCCTTCCTGAAGACAGAGCATATCACGTGTCAGCGTCATTGCAGCTTTGGCTAATTCATATCGGTAGTAGTCTTTCATTTTGTTGATCTCCTTATGATAGGGATAACAAGTGGCATGCCGCCCGGTGTTTCTCAGCTACCTGGGTAAAGTTGGGCTCTAGTGTGGAGCAAATATCCATCTTTTTGGGACAACGAGTGTGGAAACGACATCCGGTCGGGAGGTTGATCGCGCTTGGAAGATTTCCTTCCAAGGTTTGTAAATCACTCAGGCATGATTTGGAGATGTCTGGAATAGCGTTGAAGAGAGCTTGGGTATATGGGTGTACCGGTGAATGGAACACATCATTTGCTGGGCCTTCTTCAACCACTTTGCCGAGATACATTACGACAATCCGGTCGGACATGTAATTCACAACGCTGAGATCGTGCGAAATCAGGATGTAAGTTAGTCCAAATTTCTGCTTAAGTTGAGCAAGCAAATCGAGGATTTGTGCCTGTGACAGGATATCAATAGCTGAAGTCGGCTCATCAAGCACCAAGAGTTTGGGCTCAAGGGCCAAGGCGCGGGCGATAGCTATGCGCTGGCGCTGCCCGCCTGAAAATTCATGCGGATATTTATATACCCCCTCGCGCGGCAGGCCGACCATCTCCAGCAACTGTTCAACTTTCGTAACCAATTCCGTTCCAGACAGTTTTTGGTGAACGATCAGTGGTTCTCCCACCACATCTCGAATGAGCATGCGAGGATTTAAAGACCAGAAGGGATCCTGAAAAACAATCTGAATATCCTTCCGGATCTTTCGCAGCATCTTTTGCGAGAGGTGGGTAATATCCAATCCATTGAAAAATATTGCCCCAGCCGTAGGGTTTTCAAGGCGAAGGAGAACATTTACCAGTGTAGTTTTCCCGCACCCTGATTCCCCTACCAATCCAATGACTTCACCCGCTTGAATATCTAAATCCACCCCGTCGACCGCTTTAATCCATTTCTTCGGGCTTATGAGAGAGCTCGAACGAACCGGGAAATATTTAACCAATCCTTCGATTGTCACTAAGCTTTGGTTCACTGCTCACCTCGATACGCTAGAAAACAAGCCACCTGGTGTGTACCGGAGATTGGCTGCAAGATTGGGTTCTTCTGTGTACACACTTCTATTGCTTGCGCACAACGAGAATAATATGGGCACCCGCCTGCGACCTCAGGGCGAATAATAGCAGAGGCAAACTTTAGCTTTTCCTCCTTGCTCCTGGGGATGGCTGAGATCAATGCCTCTGTATAGGGGTGGGTATGATGGTTGATCAGTTGGTGGCTTGGGCCAGTTTCGACGAGCTTGCCGTTGTACAAGATACCGATGTTTTTACAGGTGACATTGACGAGGCCCATATTGTTCGCTATAAACAAGACGCTTATGTTTAAGTTGCGCTGTAGTTCGTCGATCAGTTTCAATATGCCTGCCTGAATGGTCACATCCAAATTTCGCGTTGGCTCATCGGCGATAAGAAATTCTGCATCGCACGAAAGAGCAATCGCGATGATCACACGTTGACGTTGACCCCCGCTTAGCTCGTGCGGATACTTGTTTAATATGCTCGATGCATCAGGCAGCTTAACCATTTCTAGAGCGTCAATTGATTTACTAACGAGTTCCTTCCCTTTCAATCCTCGGTGATGCTGGAGCACCTTGCCTAGTTGTTGCCCTACCGTAAAGACTGGATTAAGGGTAGACATGGGATCCTGGAAAATCATAGATATGCGTTTGCCGCGATAGATTTCACGCATTTCTTCTTGTGTTTTTGTGAGCAGGTTCTCACCTTCCAAACATATCTCGCCATTGTAGATAATTGCTGATGCAGCTGGTAGTAAATTTAAGATTGCCAGTGCCAGGACGGTTTTTCCTGCCCCGCTTTCACCCACCAATCCGAAGGTTTCTCCACGGTCAATCGAAATATGCTCGATGTTCAAGACCTGCTTTTCGCCTTCATAGGTTCTAAACCCAACCCGAAGGTCGTTAATCTCGAAATATCCACTCATAACGCCATCCTAAAATTTTCTTGTTTTCGGGTCTAATACTTCTCGGATACCATCCCCAATGATGTTGAACACAAGGACGGAAATGAAAATCGCAATACCAGGAAAAGTGCTGTACCACCAGGCATTCAGGAAATAAGTTCGACTGGTTGAGATCATAAGCCCCCAGTCAGGCATAGGAGCTTGGGCTCCTAGACCTAAAAAGCTAAGAGATGCGATGGTTAAGATGACGCCTCCTAGATCCATTGAAGCCTGCACGATCACCGGTGCCATGGTATTGGGAAGTACATGGCTGAAGATAATTTTTGACATCGGAGTCCCGATGGATCGTGCAGAGCGCACGAATTGGCGTTCGCGGACAGAGACTGCCTGGCCACGAATCAGCCGGGTATACCATGGCCACCAGGCAATCACGATCGCCAGAATTGCATTTTTGAGCGACGGCCCCAAGAATGCCGCGATGGCGATCGCTAGCAGCAAAGGCGGGAAGGATAAGAAGACATCCGTGATCCGCATGATTATTTCATCGGTTAAGCCGCCGACCGTTCCAGCAATGGCACCCAGTGGGACTCCAACAATAAGTGCGGCCGCTACAGCGATGACTGCTGTAGATAAGGAGATGCGCGTCCCGTAAAGAACCCTGGAAAATATATCTCGTCCGAGCTCATCGGTACCAAACAAATATTGCCCGGAGGGCGGTAGAAGCTTATCGCTTGGATTGTTTCCCAGCCGGAAATGTTCTGGAAAGGGGGAGATGATTGGTGCAAAGATGGCGATGAGAACCATGATCCCAACCACGATCAGGGAAATTTTTTGAAGGCGATTGCGGTTATAGAAATACAGCGACTGTCTTGTTTCCCGAATTCTCGGCTTGAGGGTAAATAAAAACGCATCAAGTTGTTTCATCTGACCACCTTTAGACACGAACCCTAGGATCCAACGCTACAACGATATCCGCCACGAGGTTGAGGATCACGTAGGCAACCGTGGAGACAATGGTAACACCCATAATCGCCGGATAATCCAGGCCAGTAACCGCTGTAGCAATATAGGATCCGATGCCGGGCCAGGCAAAAATGGCTTCAACGAGAAATGTGTTGACCAGGGTATAACCGATCGATAGCGCGACAACGGTTGAGGTGGGCCCGACGGAATTTTTCAAAGCATAAGACCAGAGAACCGTCCGCTCTGGGAGCCCATAAGAACGAGCAGCGGTTATATAATCTTCGTTCAGGATTTCCAGCAAAGCCGAACGGGTCATCCGGGCAACGAGGCCAATGGGATACATACCTATGGTAAATCCAGGCAGGATAAGATGCCACACAGCGTCGAAAAATACCGTGAAATTGCCGGCAAACAATGCATCAAGGGTAATGAACCCAGTGATGGTTGGGATATCCATAAATAGCGTAGTTTCAAGGCTGACCCGCCCGCCGATGGGCAGGATGCCCAGGATGCGGTAAAAAACAAGTTGCAGAATGAGGCCGATCCAGAACGTGGGAAGTGAGACAACCCCCACAGAAAACAACCGACTGAAGTGGTCGGGAAGCTTGCCTTTGTTACTGGCAGAAACAACACCAAGCGGGATGCCTACAAGGATGGCAAATAAAGAGGAAATAATCACCAGCTCCAATGTGGCTGGCAAGCGGGACTGGAGGTCAGATAATATAGGTTGGCGAGTGCGAAATGAATGACCAAGATTGCCATTGAGAAGATCCGTCATGTAACGGATGAACTGCACGTAAATGGGCTTATCTAAGCCTAATTGAATTCTGGCAAGCTCAATTTGCTCTGGGGTAGCTCGTAATCCGGCCCATTTTGCAGCCGGATCTGAAGGGACTACCCGGGTCAGGATAAATGTGATCAGCACAACACCAAAAAGCACGATCAATCCCAATAAAAGTCGCCGCAGCGTAAATTTGATCATCTTCTGACCTGTTATTTCAAGTTATATACAGCGATAAATTCAAACTACGTTGTGTGAGCAACATCACCTAGAGAGGTATTCCGGCGGATTGGAGGGAGCCTTTCCTACCGGAATACCTCTCAGAAAGAAATGGCGGTCAGCTATTCTTCCAGGTATGCTCCGTAGAAAAACACAACCGTATTGTAGACAGGGTTCATCGTATATCCCTTAAGATTTGATGACGTGACGTATACCGACTGACGGTCAAAGGCCGAGATAGATACCGCTTCTTCCATTAGCAGATTTTGCGCATCGACGAAGAGTTGTTCAGCTTTGGCGCGATCACTTGAAGTCAAGGAATTAGCGTCATCGATCATCTTGTCGAATTCAGGGTTATAGTAGTAGCCCAGGTTGAAGGAAACTTGCTCCTCGGTGTGAAAAGTGGCATACAGGAACCCAAACGGGCTGGCATAGTCAGGCCACCAATACAATGCGAAGATATCCTGGCGTTCATTGGGATCAGGAAGCTTCCCCAACGCCCACTGACTGTCAAATGGCATGGAACGGATTTCAAGCTCAATACCTAATTTGGCTAGCTCGGTCTTGTAGAGCTCGCCGATGATTTTTTCTGCTTCATCTCCACTGACGTAGGTGTAAAGAAGCTTGAAACCACCGTCTGGATGTCCTGCCTGTGTCAGAAGATCCTTGGCTTTTTCCAGATCATAGTTATATTGCTTTACTTTCTCTGAGTGGCCCCATAAGCCTACAGGTACAAATCCATACGATTTGACTCCATAGCCACCGAGGGCGGTATCGATAACCTCATCATAGGGAAACGCGTAGGAGAGCGCCTGGCGGACCAGCTTATTATCCAAGGGGGGCTTGAGGGTATTAAACGGCGGCATGAAGTTTTGCAGGGTGGGGATGATATTTACCACCACGTTCGGATTGGCCTTGAGCGCATCGATATCCGCATAGGGGAGTTCGGATGTGACCTGCACGTCTCCACTTTCAACTAACTCGCGCCGGGTGGCAGGTTCAGCATATTTCTTGAACATCACCGTGGAGATGTATTTTTCTTGCCAGCCTCCCCAATAATCCGGATATCTCTCAATGACTAGCTCATCTCCCCAGACGAAGCTCTTGAGTTTATAGGGGCCAGTTCCTGCTTCGCGGCCAGCATCGAACCATTTATCATCTGTACCTACGCTGGTGGGAGAGTAAATAAAGGCGGCATATGGTGAAGCCGCAATCAGATCTAGAGGTGCGGGAAAGTTTAGGATGAAATCGACGGTATAGTCGTCAATAACTTTTATCTCTTTCAATGGTGCCCAAATATAAGAGGCGCCACCGGCCAGGCGCACGGTCCGGTCGATCGAGAATTTTACAGCCTCAGCGTTAAAATCTGATCCATCGTGAAATTTCACACCCTGACGCAGCTTGAAGGTCCAGGTGAGATCATCGTCTGAGGTTGACCATTCGGTCGCCAGGAGGGGTAAAACCTTATTATTGACGAAATCATATTTTAAAAGCTGTTCATACACGTTGTTAACGTAGCGAATGCCACTCGAAAATTCTAGAGCGGGGTCCCAGTTTGTCAAAGGCTCATCATAGACTGCGTAGATGGCAACCTGATTTTTCGTGGTGGGTTTGGCCTGATTCGAACAACTGCTTAGGACCATACTCGATGCGATGATCAAGATCATCAAGGTATACAACAAGCGCTTGTTTGCTATCATTTTTTTGTTCTCCTTGGGTTGGGCTAAACAATTAAGTGCACGGATAAAATCCGCGCACAAACTCCTAAACTCGCGAAAGATGCAGGCCAATAGAACCAGCACACGATTCATGTGCTGGAAGTTCCTTTGCGAATAGATGGATCTCATAAACGGCAATGCCAATTTAAATCACCATCTTCCATGGATCTTAGGCCAGTTTTTTCCTAATTGTAGAAATTAGAAGGTATCCAATTGGAGCGAATGAGTTAGAGAGCGAGGATGTAAGGTTGTAAGAACAACCTGACGAGTACTATCTATAGGTTAGAGCATTCTATACCTTTTGTCAATTTCCCCCATGGGATAAACCGCGCAGGATTAATTTATCACTTCTCAGCAATATTTACCAACCGGGCTAATTTCGTTGCAATATAAAAATTCAACTGTTGGTCTTTTGAAAATGGATCAACCCCTACTATTTCTTCGATCCGATGCAGCCGGTAGCGAAGGGTTTTGGGGTGAATGAACAAATTGTAGGCAGTTTGTTGAGCCATCTGGTTGTTATCGAAATAGACTTCGAGCGTGTGGACCAGATCGGTGTTGTTCACCTGGTCGTACTCAATCAGCTTTCCGAGAATCCGCTGATACCAATCCATAATTTCCGGTTGGTTCGCCAGGCGTTCTAACAACGTGTAAAGGACTAAATCTTCATACCAAACCACCGGTTGTTTCAAGGACAACCGCTTGACCACCTCTAAAGCCATCAAGGCTTCATCGTAACTTTTTTTCAACTCCAGAATATTCTCTCTGAAACCGCCGAATCCAATGACCAGGTTGATATCGTACCCCTGGGTTTTCATTCGGGTGGTGATGCATTCAGCCGCCTTCTGTAATTCCTGCTTCGCACGATTCGCAGGCTTTGTTTTATCATAGCAGGGAAGAAAAATGAGCTTCTCACCCTGGTCTACAACGATGGCTCGCGAGTCACAGTCTTGGACTATGCCAATGAAGAGCTTGAGGAAATGGTCCTTGAAGGATTGGAAATCTTGCTGCCTGTGAAGATCGCTGCGAGCGAAGGAACCTTCCAGGGGTTTGAGGTCGATCAGCGCAATGATGTGCTTGTCCGTAAGATCCCAGCCCAGAGTGGAGGAGCGGGAGAGAAGCTCATCTCCAGAGATGGATTTATCACAAAGCAGTTTTTCAAAGAAATCGTGTTGCAGCTTGCGCTCTGTCTCTAAGATGGCATGTTGTTTTGCCATTTCTAAGGCCGTGATGATGGAGGTTTGCTCGATGGCAAGCAAGCCCAACGGATCGATATCACGGGCCGGGTCGTAGACAACAATGAACCCATAAGTCTGGTGCTGCTCGCCTGGAAATAACTGCATCAACCAGATGCCGTAGACAGAAAGATAAGCCGGCTCGATATCGGTCAGTTCAAATTTCCAGTAATCTTTTCGAAGCAAGTCAAAAATTCGTAGATTCGGAGTTTCAAACCCTACTGAGGCAATCACACCACCCCAATGATCAATAATCG
>Ga0105092_10000791_pt1 | contig 16717 bp, 8 predicted proteins | sample PPLLak2March2015_FD_87021 | JGI IMG/M metagenome (GOLD analysis project Ga0105092, IMG submission 87021) | Freshwater sediment microbial communities from Prairie Pothole Lake near Jamestown, North Dakota, USA - PPLs Lake P7 Core (1) Depth... | ecosystem: Environmental > Aquatic > Freshwater >... | reverse complement strand
TTTACAGGCGAAGGTATCATGGCCAACTCTGGGCAGTTCGATGACCTGCCGAGTACGGAGGGCATCGAGCGTGTTACTTCTTACCTGGAGGAAAAAGATCTAGGTAAAAGGACCGTTCAGTACCATATGCGTGACTGGCTGATCAGCCGCCAGCGTTACTGGGGCACACCCATCCCGATCATTTACTGCTCAGAGTGCGGTGAAGTAGCTGTTTCGGAAGAAGAATTACCCGTATTACTGCCGCTGATGGATGATTTTACGCCAGACGGCAGCGGCAGATCGCCTCTTGCCCGTGTACCCGAATTTGTAAATACGACCTGCCCGAAGTGCGGAGGACCTGCCCGCCGCGAGACCGATACAATGGGCGGTTTTGCCTGCTCCTCATGGTATTTTCTGCGCTTTACGAACCCGGAATACGCCAGCCCCGAAACCGGGCCAATCGACCCGGAGGCTGTTCGATACTGGATGCCGGTCGACCTCTATGTGGGCGGCGCCGAGCATGCCGTGCTTCACTTGCTCTACGCACGCTTCTGGACAATAGTCCTGGCGGACGCCGGATTGCTGCCTTTCAGAGAGCCGTTCGCCCGCCTGATGAACCAGGGCACCCTCATGGGACCGGACGGCAAGCGAATGTCAAAATCACGCGGGAATACTATCACGCCTGATAGTATGGTCCAAACCTACGGCGCGGATGCCTTGCGAATCTATGAGATGTTTATGGCGCCTTTCGACCAGGACATTGCCTGGAGCGCTGATGGGATCAACGGTTCGAGGCGATTTCTAAACCGGGTCTGGAGTTTGTATATATCAGCTTATAAGTCTGGACCCATGTTCAAGGAGTCGGATCCGGCGTTGGAGCGTCAGCTGCATAAGACGATCCGCCGGGTCACCGCGCGTATTGAAAGTTTTCGATTGAATACTATGGTTTCGGCAATGATGGAGTTCGTCAACGAGCTAAGCGACCGCCAGCGTATGGGCACCTGGAGGACAAAAACCTATTTCGAATCACTGGAAACCCTCCTGAAGTTGTTGGCTCCTGCAGCCCCCCATATTTCTGAAGAACTATGGAAACGGACCGGGCATCAAGGCAGCATTCACAAGCAGCCCTGGCCGGTATGGGACGAAGACCTGGCACGCGACGAGCTGACCCAGCTGCCGGTCCAGGTAAACGGCAGGCTTCGTGAAGTTATTGAGCTGTCCGTAGATGCTTCACAAGAGGAAGCGGAAGAAAGCGCGTTTGCACAACCAAAAGTTCAGCAGCATATTGATGGCAAGAATATCAGGAAGGTGATTTATGTCGCTGGAAAAGTCCTCAACATCGTCGTCTCTTGACCCTACCCAACAAAAGTTGGGAGGAGCTCTCTTTAATCTTGAAGAGGTCTTCGAAGTAGATGACTACCTTTATTTCTACTCGGAGTCTCTCACCGCTGAGCGCACAGATACAGAGGTTTCTGCCCTCGTACGCTACCTGGGGCTGGAAACTCCCATGCACATCCTCGATCTCGCTTGCGGGTTTGGACGCCATACGAACCGCCTGGCTGCCTTAGGACACTATATGACCGGTATCGACCTGATGCCCCGATTCCTACAGATTGCCAGGGAAGATGCAGACTCTCGTGGAGTTCAAGTTCATTATCATCAGGGAGATATGCGGAACATCGATTTCGAGGAGGAATTCGATCGGGTTATCCTGGGTTTTACAGCTTTTGGTTACTTTGAAGATGATGAGAACCTTCTAGTTCTTAAAAATATTGCCCGCGCGCTAAAACCTGGCGGGAGAATGATCTTTGATACCATTGCCCGCGATACCGTCCTGAAACGTCTCATATCCCATTATGTGACGGAAAAAGAAGGTAATCTCATGATCGACCGGGTATCATTCGATGTGCTCACCGGCAGGCAGCACAACAACCGGATCGTGATCCGAGACGGCGTTCGGAAAGATAAACCTTTTTCGATACGGCTATACAACGTCAATGAGCTCCTGGTGTTATTGAAAAATGCCGGGTTGGAACTTGTGAAGCTGTACGGTGGATGGGACGACCAGCCCTTTACATCCGAATCTTTCCGGATCATCGTCCTTGCCGGGAAACCGGATGGTTTCAACCTCGCTGGAACAGTGAAAGAGAGCCTTCTTTGATGTCCTCATTTACCAATTTTGGAACGGTCACCCTCATCCGGTGAAAAAGGATTAAAATATCCTGTCCACTATCATCCTGACCTTTGTATCTAGATCTTTGGAGTAAGTTATGCCTGATCAACCGAACTACAATCCATCTGCTATCGAGCCAAAATGGCAAGCCCGTTGGGAAGCTGATGGTTTGTATCATGCGAATATAGATCCTACTCGCCCCAAACATTACGCTTTAACGATGCTTCCTTACCCATCTGGCGATCTTCACATCGGGCACTGGTATGCCATGACGCCCAGCGATTCACGCGCACGCTTCATGCGGATGCGCGGCTATAACGTTCTCTTCCCCATGGGTTTCGACGCCTTCGGTCTGCCCGCTGAGAATGCCGCAATCAAGCGCGGCATTCACCCGAAAGAATGGACATACCATAACATCGACCGTATGCGCGGGCAGCTGAAGAGCATGGGTGCAATGTTCGATTGGCGTCGGGAAGCGGTTTCGGCCGATCCTGAGTACTATCGTTGGAGCGAGTGGTTCTTTAATCAGCTATTCAAAAATGGTCTTGCGTACCGGAAGATGTCTCCGGTCGATTGGTGCCCTACCTGCAATACCACGCTTGCCCGAGAGCAGGTGTGGGGTGAAGACAGGCACTGCGAACGCTGCGGGACACCGGTTATCAAGAAGGACCTGGAACAGTGGTTCTTCCGCACGACCAAATACGCGGATGAGCTGATGGACTTCTCTCACCTGGATTGGCCCGAGCGCGTCCAGACTCTCCAGACTCACTGGATTGGCAAATCTGTGGGAGCAGAAGTAACTTTCCCGGTCGATGAGACGATGCCGGCAGGTGCACAAACCTCCCTGACCGTCTTCACGACCCGCCCAGACACCTTATGGGGAGCGACATTCATGGTTCTGGCGCCGGAACACCCCTTGGTAGCGGCGATCACCAGCGACGATCAGCGCGCAACGGTAGAAGCTTACGTTCAGCAGGCTGTCCGGCAGACGGATATTCAACGGGAAGCCACCGATAAGGAAAAATCAGGCGTCTTCACCGGAGGTTATGCCGTGAACCCGGTTAACGAGGCCCGGATTCCGATCTGGATTGCGGATTACGTGCTGATGACCTATGGAACTGGTGCGATCATGGCCGTCCCTGCCCACGACGAGCGAGATTTTGAATTCGCACTCAAGTTTGGGCTGCCGATCCTGCCCGTCATCGCCCGGACAGATGGCCTGGCGAAATCTTTTGCCGTTCCTGATTCTATGAAGGAAGGATTTGCTGAAGCTCTTCGGAAGGAAGGTATTCCGTTTGAAGAGTCAGCACAAGGGCTTTTCATTACCATTCCGGAACCGAAAATCAGCGCTTATATCGAGATTTCCCGGCAGCACATTCATAAGGGCTTCTGGAACGAAATTGTCGGTGCAGATTGGGTCTTTATCTTCGAGGATGCTGTCGTGATGTGGGCTTCAACCGCATCCGAGCAGCAAATCCTTGCTCGCTGTAAGTCACTTGAACCCAACGTAAGTGGGGCGCGCTCGCTCATGGAGATGCTGTGGGGTCTTGAGTTTTACCGTGACGCGCTTTACCACTCCGAATACGGAACGATGATCAACTCCGGAGCGTTCACCGGAACGCCTGGTACGGAAGCAAAAGATAAGGTCACGTCCTGGCTGGAGGAGAAAGGATTTGGTAAGAAGGCTGTCAATTATCGTTTGCGCGATTGGCTCGTCAGCAGGCAGCGCTATTGGGGTGCTCCGATACCGATTGTTTACTGCCCAGATCACGGTGCAGTCTCTGTACCCAATGACCAGCTTCCTGTCCTACTGCCTGATGACGTGGCATGGCTTCCCACCGGCGAATCACCTCTGAAGCTTCATCCCTCCTGGAAATACACCACCTGCCCGGTTTGCGGTAAGCCCTCTGTGCGTGAGACTGACACCATGGACACGTTTATGTGCTCCTCCTGGTACCATCTGCGCTACCTGAGTCCGCATTACGATCAATATCCATTCGACCCGGTTGAATATGATTACTGGATGCCTGTCGATACTTACACGGGTGGGATCGAGCATGCGACCATGCACCTGATTTACACCCGCTTCTTCCACAAGGCTTGCCGGGATATGGGTATCACTGAAGGTCACGAGCCGATGACCCAGCTTCGCAACCAGGGTATCATCCTGGGAGAAGATTCGGAGAAGATGTCGAAAAGCCGGGGCAATGTCGTCGCTCCCGATGAGCTGGTGGATCGCTACGGCGCAGATACCGTACGGGCATATCTCATGTTCTTTGCACGCTGGGAAATGGGCGCTCCATGGAATTCGAGCGGTATCGAAGGCACTTCGCGCTGGATCCGGCGCGCCTGGTCCCTCTTTACAGAAACGGACAGGCAGACAGGAAAAGAAGCCACTCCTGAGGTGGTTCGAGGCCTGCGCCGCAAACTGCACCAGACCCTGCGTCAGGTGACTCATGACTTCGATACGTTCGAGTTCAACACCATCGTCTCCGGATTGATGGAACTGTTGAACGAGATGTACAAAGCACGCGAATCGGTTCCCAGCAGTGCACCGGATTGGCAGGAAGCTGTTGATATTTACCTACGCATGATGGCGCCTATTGCGCCGCATGTTGCCGAGGAGCTGTGGGTCAACAGTGGTCGTCCATACTCCATTCACCAGCAGCCCTGGCCCGAGGTCGATGAGGCAGCCGCGGCCGAAGAGAGTATCACCCTGGTCGTGCAGATCAACGGGAAAGTCCGCGACCGGATCGAGGTCCCGGTGGGGATCAGTGAGGAAGATGCTCGCCAGGCAGCACTCAGCAGCGAGAATGTCCGGCGCTTCCTGGACGGGAAGGAACCCCGTAAAGTGATCGTGGTGCCGGGGAAGCTGATCAATATTGTGATCTAGGGATCGGTGATAAGTGACCAGGGACTGGTGACTGGTCACTTATTACTGGATAACTGCTCACTGGCTTCTGTCTACTGACTTCTGCCTCACTGCCTTTCCCAACCAACTTGCCTACCCACTCCGCCCGTGGTAAACTGAACTTCTGGACAGTATTAGTTGTATTTTTATTGGTATCATTTTTGAGGAGTACGATTATTCATGGAAAATGTCAAGACGGAGACACAAAAAACCCGCTGGTGGGATGCTTTAGCCGCCCTCCTGCTCATCTGCGCGCTGATTACTGCCGCAGCACGGCTTTCTGTTACGCACTGGACTGAAGATCTTGGTCTGGCGATGACCCTGGCTGTGCTCGGAGCTGTCCTCGGCCTTGCTCTGGGTCAAAGCATATTCTCTCCACGGACATCTTTCATCCTGGCTGCCTTATACGGCCTGGTTCTTATTCCCTGGCAGCTTGGTTTCACAGTCCGTCTCAAGATAGAATTTGACGAGAAGATGGAGGCGCTTCTCGCGCGCGTCGGTGACACTCTCACCTTGCTGACAAGCGGGAAACCGGTCAACGACAACATCCTCTTTATCTCGTTGATGTGTATTTTGTTCTTTGTCCTGGGTGTCCATGCCGGTTACAGCATCACTCGTTATGCCTCAGCCTGGCGCGCAATCCTTCCTGCCGGTCTGGTGGTTCTGGTCATCCATACCTATGATCCATATTTGACGAGGCGTGCCCTTTTCCTGGCTGTTTATCTATTGTTTTCCCTGATGCTGGTAGCCCGCCTGACGTTCATTGGCAACCGTCACCAGTGGAAGATTAACCATACACATATGCCACCGGATGTTGGATTCGATTGGATCCGTTTCACCCTGGTGGTTGTTGTTGTCCTCACGTTTTTGGCCTGGACGATGCCTGCCCTTGCACAGGCACTGCCTTCAGCAAACCGCGTCTGGTCGTTCATCACTCGTCCCTGGGATATCCTCCAAGATAGGATGAGCAACGCATTCTCTTCCCTCGAATCCTCCGTTGGCGTGATCAGTGATTTTTATGGTGACTCCTTATCCCTTGGGCGTGGTAGTACTTTATCTCCTCGTCCGATCCTGGAAGTCAAAGTACCAGCCAGTGTAGAAAACTTGGGACGGTTCTACTGGCGTGCGTATACCTATGATTATTATTCGGATGGACAGTGGCGGAGCACAATCTCAGATAGTATAGAGGTTGAACCGGACGAATTCATCGTCTCACTTCCTGAGCTTCAGGCGCGGACCGAAGTTGAATTTACAGTTACACCTCAAATTTCGATCGCCACCCTTTACACCCCTCAGGAACCAAAATGGGTCAGCGTTCCCTCGCAGGCAATTTATGAAGAGGAAGAAGATGGTACGCATAATCTGATTGCCCTGCAAGCTTTACCTTCTGTTGTTGCCTACCAGTCTTACGACGTTCGCTCGATGGTTTCATATGCAAGCATACCTGAGTTGAGGGCTGCCGGGACCGATTATCCTGAATACATCCAGGAAAATTACCTCCAGCTGCCGGATGATATTACTCCACGGACGCGCCAGCTTGCCCAGGAATTAGCGAGCGGGCGAGATAATCCTTACGATATTGCCACCACGGTTACTGCTTACCTGCGGAACTTTGAGTTTAGCGAGGTGATTGACCAGGCTCCATCAAGACAGGAAACCGTAGATTGGTGGTTGTTTGAATATCAGAAAGGCTTCTGCCAGTATTACGCTACCGCAGAAGTTGTCCTCCTTCGTTCCCTGGGGATCCCCGCACGGGTAGCAGTCGGTTACGCCCAGGGTACATTCCAGCCCGGCAGCGAGCTGGAAGGATTGGGTGACAGGGACCGGTTCATCAATCGGGAGGGGACGTATACCGTTCGCCAGCAAGATTCACATGCCTGGCCTGAAGTCTACTTTCCCGGGTACGGTTGGATCGAGTTCGAGCCAACTGCCTCACAAGATCCCATTCTTCGCCCCGCTGGACCAATCGACCGCAATCCTCTTTTGAGCGGTAATCCACCACCGCTTATCGACACAGAAATTGAGCTGCCAGAACTTCCGGCTACCAGCGAAACTTCTTCCATGGACGATACGCCGCTTTCGGTCGTAGTCATTGCTCTATACACTGCCGCTGCGCTGCTCGTTGGGCTGATTATATATTTACTGTTTGTGAATCGAACGAAAGTACAGAAAAGCTTAAATAGAATTCCGATCAAAGTAGACCGTGGATTGTCCCGTGTTGGTTTGAAATCTCCCGCTTTTCTTAAACGCTGGGCTTACTATGCAAGTCTTTCACCGGTTACTCGTTCGTATATGGAAATCAATCGTGCACTCCGCCGAATGGGACAACCGCCTTCTTCCAGGCTTACTCCTGCCGAAAGAGCATTCTCCCTGCAGCAGCTTATTCCAGCAAGCAGCTCACACGTTCAGGTATTAATTTCTGAATATCATCATGCCGCATACAGTCTCATTTCAGCCGACAACGAGCGAGCACGGCAAGCCGGATCTGCCATCCGTAATCTTTCTTACCGGGCCATGTTCCAGCACTGGATAAAAAGTTTCAAGGAGCAGTGGCGGGCATAATAAGCTTCTTGTCACGTGATCTTGATTCGGTCTGAAATCGTTCCTGCTAATTATCTACTGGTTTAACTCCGGTAGCACGACCGTGAACTTGCTGCCCTGGTTTGGTTGGCTCTTCGCGACGATACTCCCGCCATGGCGCTCTACGATCTTCTCGCAGATCGTTAACCCTATTCCTGTTCCCTCGTACTCGCTCCTGCCTACCAATCGTTGAAATGGTTGGAAGATTCGCTCAGCATGTTCCTGTTCAAAGCCAATTCCATTATCTACTATGCTGATCTTAATACATTTCCTTTTGGTAGATGGTTCGCATTCTTCCGATTCAGAAACAATATTTACGACCGGCGGTATACCAGGTTTATGATATTTGATCGCGTTGCCGATCAGGTTTTGAAAGAGCTGCCCGATTTGTACCTCATCTGCATAGACTTTGGGAAGCTTTCCAACAACCACCTTTCCCTGACTTTCTCTTAAGCGTCCATCCAGGTCAGAAACAACATCAGCAACGACCTTGTTGAGGTCAACCACATCAAAAGGATTTCCACGTGTGTTGATCCGTGAGAGATTTAGAAGCGCCTGGATCATCTCCTGCATTCGTTTTGATGCGTCTACCATGCGGACGAGGAAATCCTGAGTTTCTTCATCGACATCCTGTCCAAGTTTCTTAACAACTCGTACTCCAAACGATTTGATCTTCCTCAGCGGTTCTTGCAGGTCGTGAGAGGCAATAAAAGCGAAATTTTCTAATTCTTCATTGCTGCGTTTGAGTTTGCGAGCATACTCTTCCAGGTTTCTTTCTACCTGTTTCTGTGTGTCAATATTGGTGGCTGTGCCGTACCACTTCACAATTTCTCCGTTCGGGTTACGCACTGGAACTGCGCGGCTGAGATGCCACCGGTAAGTCCCATTTGCCATCCTGATCCGGTGTTCATACTGGTAGTTTTCACCATTTCTCATTGCCTCGTCCCATGCTTCTACTGTCCCTTCTTGATCATCAGGATGGAACAAATGCGTAATTGACCAGTCCCCTTCTTCTCCCTTCTGGATGCCATCAAACTCTATATAACGTTCATTGATGTAGTCGATAGCCCCCTCAGGTGTCGCTGATAAGACGAGCTGCGGCATAGCGTCTGCAAGCTGCCTGAATCGTTCTTCGCTTTTTTGGAGTTTGTCTCGTTCTGCCTCTAACCGCTGCCTGATAACCACAGCTTCTGTTGTTTCGAACATCATTAGCATGATGCCCTCTATCTCTCTCTGCCTGTCTTCCACAGGAGTCAGGGAGAATGAGAAGTATCTGGTCTCAACGCTATCTCCCTTCTTGAAGGGAATCCCCATATCAACACTGCTGTAAGTTTCCCCTGTTTCGAAAACTTGATCCATGATAGGTACGAGTACGCTGGCAGCCACTGGGAAAACATCCACAAATCGCAACCCGATAACATTTCCAAAATCATTCGTAATTTGTTCGAACTTTTCGTTTGTAAGCGAATATCTATGTTCCGGTCCAGTCATAAATGCAATGGCAGCCGGAGCTTCAGCGATCAGGCGAGCCAGTAAATCACGCTGTCTCTGGTTGTCCAGGAGCAGCTGCTCTCGCACTCGAATTGCCATTTCCATTTCAGTGATATCTCTCCAGGATAGTACAGCGCCTGTTACTTCATCTTCCTCATCTTTCAATGGTACAGCTGATACCAGGATATGAACCTCAACTCCGTCAGCCTTCGTCAGGATAAGTCTTTCGTCGTGTACTACCTCTCCAGCGAGAGCTCTACTCGAAGGGAGTTTTTCTAATTCCTGGACATTCCCCTCTTTCAGCCGGATAGATAGTAACCGCTGGATTTCTTCTCGTGTTTTACCGACCGGATCGAATCCATAACTTTGTATTGCCGCTTTATTCGCACGCATCGGCATTCCCTGGGAATCATAAAAAATGACAGCATCAGAGATTTCATTGAATATAGCTTCTATCTCAGCTGCTAATAGAGCTGCTTTACGTGCTGCGCTTTCTGCTCGTTGTTTAGACGCGACGAGAGTAGTGGTTTCCCATACCACAATTAAAACCGCTGGTTCTCCTTCCCAAGAAAGTGGAGCCAGGTAGAATGAATAGTAGTTGGTTTTTCCGTTAGATGACCGCTGTTTGCTCTGAGATGCGGATATGGTATCTCCAGTTTCTAACACCCGTTGAATTAAGGCTTTGATGTGGGCACTGTCCCCAGACTGCCAGACTTCCTGCCAGGACTTTCCAACCAGGTCAATGTTTTGATCTGGTAACAGCGCATGGTAAGCCGGATTAGCAATTTTGTAATTCAAATCTCGCCCGGCGATCACAGCCAGACCGCTGGGTTCGAGCTCAACAATGCTTTTAAGTTGGTGCTCAAGCTGGTGCTGTTTGGTGATATCTTTGACAATTACGACAGCCCCATTCATTTTTCCTTCATGGTCGATAATTGGTGCAGCGGAGTTGACGATTGTCCGTTGTTTGCCGTCGAATCGTTCGATATTAAATATCTCCCCCAAAACTGGTTTACCACTGGATAGGACTCGCACTAGCGGATATTCTTCTGGCTTGAGGATATCTCCTGAATCAACCCACCAGGCCTTGTAACTTGAAAATCCAAAACCATGATCCTTAGAAGTGAGATTACCCCACAAATTGTCTGCTGCTGCATTCTTCTGGATGACGTTACCTTCAGCGTCGGTTATCCAAACACCTGCTGAGAGAATATCAAGGAGTGCATTGTGGTTAAAGCGTAAATGATCGTTATCTTTTGCTAAATACTCAATCTTATCCAAAAGAGTTTGGCGTTCTTCTTGTAATTCTTCTATCGTTTGGCTTTGTTCGTGAATCTCGTTAAGCAGCTGATTATTTTTTGTCCTCAGCATTTCGACTTCTTGCTGCAAATCAAGCTGAAGTTCTGATGGCAATCCTGCTTGTTTGAGTGGCTTTTGCTTTTGTTTAATTGATAAGTTAGTGAATGCTCGTTGCTCCCTGTCGTTTCTCGCCATGATTGGACTCCAGTTCACCGATAAGATAGGATGAAGATCTTGGAGTGGAAGCTGCAAAAGGAGTACTTCCACGAAGATTGAGAAAAAAATAAAAATACCAAAATCCAGGTTTCACCATAATTTCAAGATATCAAGTATCGAATTCGGCGTCAGGCTGATTGAAGGAAGTAATGTTAGGGAGCTTATCGTTGTAAAGGGGAGTTATAACATATATTTTGTGAAGATCAAGGAAAAGATTGATAAAAAAGGTCACGAATAGAAAGTGACATATTTCCTTACATTTTTGTAAGGTATAATACCAAAATAACAATATTTACATTTCAGATACGATTACGAAGGGAATAAGTATTACTTCAGGTCCAATCAAGGTTCCTGGATGTTTTGTCGGTTTGAACAGGAAAATGATTCGAGAAAGGTAATTTTATATGACTTCTTCTCCACCATCAATTTTGGTAATCGATGATGAAAAAAGTCTCCGCCGTTCTCTTGCTGCGCTTCTCGAGCGAGCTGGATACGAAGTGGATACTGCAGGCACTGGTTTAGATGGAATCCGGTACTTAAGCTCGAAACCGTACAACCTGGTATTTCTTGATCTGAAATTATTGGGTGAAAATGGGATCGATCTTATTCCAACCATTCGTTCCATTCAATGTAAAATCCCGATCCTCATTCTTACAGCACACGCCTCAATGGAAACGGCAGTGACTGCTATTCGAGGTGGAGTGAATGATTATCTGACGAAACCCGCAGACCCAAGGAAGATTTTATCTCGAGTTCAAGATATTTTAAAACAACAGGAAAAACAAAAAAAAGAATCACAGCTTGTCGACCAGCTAGAAAAGCTTACGAACGAGCTAGGAAGGTCGAGCGGTTTTCGTCGTGCTATAAAGCATCCTCGCCGGTCCAGGTTGTTCGCCAGCGATCCTGAAGTGTTGGTTTGTGGCTCAATTTCTGCTGATTTGCATACCCGTTATATAAAGGTAGCTGGTAGGGTTACACGTGTCTCCCCGACAGCGTTTCAGTACCTGGTTGTGCTTATGCGCCATTGGCCCGAGACCGTATTGGTTAAAGACCTGGTCAGGGAGGCTCAAAGTTACCAGCTTTCCTTAATTGAGGCTCGTGACCTCGCACGCTGCCGTATCCACGAACTCCGGCAATCGTTAGACTGTGAGGAAGAGCAGAGAACTTCATGCATTGAGACTGTACGTGGTGAGGGCTATAGACTTCTCGTCTAAGGACTTACGATATAATTTCCCCGTGTTTCAAGTAATCCGAACCAAGCGAAAGACGTTTGCTCTCGTTATCAACCCGGACGGCAGCCTGACCGTTCGCGCACCTCTTCGAGCTACCAAAAAGCAAATCAATTCCCTTATTGAAAAGCACGATCAGTGGATCCGAACCCAGCAAGAGAAAGTATTAGAAGCGAATCGAAACTTTCTGCCAAAGAAGTATACAGCAGGCGAAACTTTTCTTTACCTCGGTTCGCGCGCACCTCTCGAAATTGTTGAGCGACAGGCGGCATCCCTGGTACTGAAAGATAAGTTCTACATCGCCAGTCGAGCTCTCCCTTCCGCACAGGAAACCTTCAAAGAATGGTATAGGAAACAGGCATACGAAGTGTTTTCCCAAAGAACTGCTCAGCATGCCTCTCAAAATGGCTTTCATTACAATACGGTCAGAGTGAAAGATATGAAGACTCGCTGGGGTTCATGCAGTTCGAAAGGAAATCTCAATTTTAACTTGCGCCTGGTCATGGCGCCGCTGCCCGTGATCGATTACGTCATTATCCACGAGCTCTGCCATCTCAAGGTAAAGAACCATTCGAAGGATTTCTGGTCGCTGGTTGGATCACATATGCCAGGCTATAAAGAACATCTATCCTGGTTGAAGCATAATGGTCATACCCTGATATTTTAGAAATTCGCTTCCTTTGCCGATAATTCAGAACTGAAAACTGGAGGACTATTCGCTGCTAATGGCGGGCAAGTATTTCTAACCAACCCTCAAAATAGTGGTAAACTTAACGGCTGGATTTTTGCTATCATATTCATTATTAATTAATAATACCCATATTCAGGAGGAAGGTCATATGGCAACAAAGAAGTGGGTCTATCTCTTCACCGAGTTAGATCAGGCAGAAAAATATGTAAACGGAGAGTGGGAAAGGGTTAGAGCCTTACTCGGTGGCAAAGGTGCAGGTCTGGCCGATATGACCCGCGCAGGTGTTCCGGTACCCCCAGGATTCACCGTGACGACGGAGGCCTGCAACGCCTACTCTGCCGCCGGTAAATTCCCCGAAGGAATGTGGGAGCAGGAACTTGAGGCGATGAAAGATACGGAAGGAGCGACCGGCAAAAAATTCGGCGACCCCAATAATCCCCTGCTGGTATCTTGCCGTTCTGGGGCAAAATTTTCCATGCCAGGCATGATGGACACTGTCCTAAACATTGGTCTCACCGACGAGACCGCCGCAGGTTTGGCGCGCCTGACAGGTGACGAACGCTTTGCATACGACTCCTACCGCCGCCTGGTAGAAATGTTTGGTGAAGTTGTTCTAGGTATCCCCGATGAAGCTTTCGAGCATCCTCTAGCCAACTATAAATCCCGGAAAGGTTACCGTCTTGACACCGAGATGAATGCAGAGGATTGGAAAGAACTGACCGAAACTTTCAAGCGAGTTGTCCGCGAACAAAAAGGCTTCGATTTCCCTCAAGACCCCTACAAACAGCTTGAGCTTGCTACAGAGGCTGTCTTCAAATCCTGGAATGGGAAACGCGCCGTCGATTACCGCCGCGCCACCAACATCCCCGATGACCTCGGTACGGCTGTCAACATCGTTACCATGGTCTTTGGAAATATGGGAAACAGCTCTGGCACAGGCGTTGCCTTTACCCGTGACCCCTCGACCGGTGAAAAGAAGCTGTACGGTGATTACCTGCTCAATGCTCAGGGTGAAGATGTTGTTGCCGGAATCCGTAACACAGAAAAGATCCAAAATCTCCAGCAGGAAATGCCTGAGGTCTATCAGGAGTTCCTGAATATCATTGATAAGCTGGAACAGCATTACAAAGACATGCAGGATGTGGAGTTCACCATTGAGCGCGGTAAACTCTGGATGCTTCAGACCCGCAGCGGCAAGCGTACTGCCAAAGCAGCCGTTAAGACTGCCGTCGATATGGTGAATGAAGGGCTGATCACCAAAAAAGAAGGTCTTTTGCGCGTTACTCCCGAGCAGGTGGATACACTGCTTCACCCTCAGTATGATTTGAAAGCCCAATCGCAGGCCAGGACAGATGGCAGGATGTTCGCTTCAGGTGTGAATGCCTCCCCGGGTGCGGCTGTTGGTCAGATCTACTTTGATGCAGACAAAGCCGAACAGATGGCGAAGGAACAGGGTTTGGATGTGATCATGGTCCGCCCGTTTACCAAGCCTGACGATGTGCACGGTATGATCGCTGCCAAGGGCATCCTCACCAGTGAGGGTGGTGCTACTTCACACGCGGCTGTCGTTGCCCGACAGTTCGGGAAACCTTGTATTGTGGGTGCATCCATGCTTCGTATTGACCTTGAACACCGCCAAATGGAAGTAAACGGCAAGGTCATCAAGGAAGGCGAGTGGATATCTATTGACGGCGCTACTGGAGAAGCTTATTTAGGCAAGATCCCTGTCACAGCTCCATCTCTGGAAGAACAGACCGATCTCTTGACGCTCCTCACCTGGGCAGACGAAATCTGCGCTACCCCGGGTATCCGGAAAGCCCCCCAGGGATGGCCTACTCGCGGCTTGCAAGTTTGGGCAAACGCAGATTACCCCCGTGATGCACAGCGCGCTCGCTCATATGGCGCTGTCGGCATCGGTCTCTGCCGTACGGAGCACATGTTCTTCGAACAAGAGCGTCTGCCCGTTGTCCAGCGAATGATACTCGCCGAATCTTCTCAGGCTCGTACAGCTGCCTTAAACGAACTTCTGCCGCATCAGCGTTCCGATTTTGAAGGTTTATTTGAGGCGATGGATGGATATCCGGTCATCATTCGCCTCATCGATCCGCCATTGCACGAGTTCTTGCCCAGTGAGGAAGAGCTTCTCGAAGAAGTTGTCACGATGCGAGTCAAGGGCGAAACGGATGGTCTCGAAGCCCGTGAAAAGCTGCTTTCCAGCATACAGATGCTCCATGAAAGCAACCCGATGATGGGTTTGCGTGGAGTTCGCTTGAGCATTATGATGCCCGAAATCGTCGAGATGCAGGTCCGTGCCATCTTCGAAGCTGCTGCAAATGTTACGTTAAAAGGTGTCGAAGCCAAGCCTGAGGTCATGATCCCGCTTACAGGTACCGTTAAAGAATTGGAGTGGATCCAACCACGGCTTGAGCGGATCGCAAAGGCAGTTATGGATGAGAAGGGCGTAAATTTCCATTACAAATTTGGCACCATGATCGAGATTCCACGCGCCACACTGACTGCTGATGCAATTGCCAAACTGGCTGAGTTCTTCTCCTTCGGTACCAATGACCTGACTCAGATGACTTACGGCTATTCCCGAGACGATGCTGAGCGCAACTTCTTGCTTAAGTATGTGGAGGAGGGCATCCTGGAAAAGAATCCCTTCCAGACAATCGATCGCCCAGGTGTTGGACGACTGATGAGAATTGCTGTTGAAGACGGACGAAAGACCCGCCCGGACCTGGAAGTTGGTATCTGCGGTGAGCACGGCGGTGATCCTGACTCCATCGAGTTCTGTCACCTGGTCGGGAACAATTATGTCAGCTGCTCTCCATTCCGCGTTCCCGTTGCCCGACTTGCTGCTGCCCACGCAGCCCTCAAGCACAGCGGTGTGATGATCGCAGAAGAGAAATAAAACATACGAAAGTATTGAATAAAGAAGATGGACAGGTTTATTCCTGTCCATCTTCTTTATTATCCTCGTTGGGCTATATTATTTGGTTCATGCATTTTGTTATAATCATTCAGAATTGATTATGAGGAAGGGGAATTATGGACATTATCGAAGCTATCTATACACGCCAATCTGTTTCCAAGGTCAGACCAGACCCGGTGCCTCGTGAGCTGATCGAACGATTGCTTGCCGCCGCTGTTCAGGCTCCAAACCATCATAAGGTCCGGCCCTGGCGTTTTATCGTTCTAACCGGTGAAGCCCTCTGCCGTTTAGGAGATGTCATGGCAGCATCGCTGCAGAGGCGTCAACCCGGCGTTGATCCTGCTGCACTGGAGGTCGAAAAGAACCGCCCTTTGCGCGCTCCTGTAATTATTGCTGTGGGAGTAGATAAACCGAGTGGACCAAAAGTTGTGGAGATCGAGAATGTTTGTGCTGCCGCCGCGGCTTCACAAAACATTTTGCTGGCAGCACACGGACTTGGATTGGGGGGAATGTGGCGAACTGGTCCTGCTGCCATCGATCCGGATGTAAAAAAATTCCTGGGACTCGAATCCGATCAGTATCTGATTGGTTTCCTTTACATTGGTTACCCAGAGTTCGAGCGAACCCCAGTTTTGCGTCCATCCTACGAAGATCGTACAACCTGGATGAGTTAGTACCGCGGCTCTTTTTCTCTATGGAAAGGTGTATAAGCTGGGATCGCCCCAGTTGCTTCGAGATACCAGCGCGGCGCTCTGGAAACCATCTGCCCAAACGCATCTGTGAGCGGTTTCCGGCAGTCACTTCCCATCTCGCCTGGACTGCAAGAAATTATCCAATCTTCATGGCGATGTACAGGTTGTTGAAAAACCTCAAAGCACTTCCGACAGATATAGATTGTGTTGGGATCTGCCATATGAATCTATTCGGGAGAGGGCAATTAATTAATAAAATCTCCCGCCTCTTCATAAATATACTTCAATTAGATTAATTGGATGTTAATTATCTTAGTTAATATAATGTAAAAAATATGCTGGTCCAATCCGGGCCAGCATATTTTTTAGCTGCATACGTGCGGTTTCTCTTACTCTATTTGTTTTTCCCTGGCAGATGCAAATTCTGCACCCTTTTTCAAAGCTTCCATGTTCAACGGTAAGAGCTTCTTGTGCCTTTCAGGTAGATGATTTTGTAGAGCGTTTTCAAGATCATCCATGCT
>Ga0105092_10000785_pt1 | contig 16777 bp, 10 predicted proteins | sample PPLLak2March2015_FD_87021 | JGI IMG/M metagenome (GOLD analysis project Ga0105092, IMG submission 87021) | Freshwater sediment microbial communities from Prairie Pothole Lake near Jamestown, North Dakota, USA - PPLs Lake P7 Core (1) Depth... | ecosystem: Environmental > Aquatic > Freshwater >... | reverse complement strand
TCCATACAGGCTTTGTCGGTATATTGATAGGTATGGTTTGCAAATGAGAAGGTTGGTGAAATAGCGGGGCCTAAGATATCTTTCCCGCCAAGCATTTCATAAAACTCTCTAAAAAGAGGGTCAACAGAAACACCACTTTCTTGAGTAATCGTGGGACTAAAACTTGCACCGCTAGACGAGCAGGCGCTCAGCAGCAGCATAATAGGAACGATAGCGCAAAAAATAGCTCTTAGGGTCACTTTGCCCCTGGTCATCGTGTGTTCTCCCCCGGAAACTACAATCCGCAAAGCAAAGCCGGGAATGTTGAACAATCGTGGATCAATGTTGAAATTATGAAATTGTAAAACCTCCAATAAAACGCGAAGACAGGCTTGTATAGCCCATTTAAGTGCTGCAAAGATCTTTATTAAAACGCAACAGACTATAAAAGAAGTATACATTTTCCCACTAGGGATGACAATGAAGTTATTCCCACAAAAACCTTACAAAACTGTAAGGTCAGCAGGCATATAGACCAACCTTAGCTCGATATGGCATGTAGTTTGCATCGATTCTCCGTGTGGATCAGTCTCTCCTTACTGAAACAGATTACCGAAAATAGCAGAAAAGGATCACAGGTGCTTCAATGCGAAAACTGCCCCTCCCGCAGTACAACAACCGGCTTGGTTTCCACTACTTCCCCGATACTCTACATTATCGCGATAATGATTTAGAAATTTGGCTGCCGGAACTTAAAACTTTGGGTAGTTCTTGGCTAACCCTGATTGCACCGGACACACGGGCAATTCCAGAAAGCTTCCTGAAAGGATTGTTAACAGCAAGTATTGAACCTGTACTTCACTTTCAATTACCGCTCGACCCTGTTCCGTCGGTAAATGATATTCGCCTGCTTTTTGAAACATACGCACGTTGGGGTGTGCACTATGCTGCCCTGTTCGACCGCCCAAATACTCGATCTGCCTGGTCTCCCGCATCCTGGGTACAAAACAACCTGGTCGAACGCTTCCTTGACAATTTCATCCCTCTCGCACAGGCAGCGCTCGAAAGCGGGCTTGTTCCTGTATTTCCGCCCTTAGAACCCGGCGGTGATTATTGGGATACAGCATTTTTACGCCTGGCCCTGCATGGTATCCAGAGGAGAGGGGCTGGTGAATTGTTAGAAAACCTGGTTCTCGGTGCTTATGCCTGGACAGGAAACCGCCGTTTGGACTGGGGTGCTGGAGGTCCCGAACGTTGGCCTCTGGCGCGCCCGTACGATGAAATTCCCGATAGCGAAGATCAACGCGGCTTCCGTATATTTGAATGGTATCTGGCAATTTCTAAGACAATCCTTCGTGAGCCTCTACCAGTTATCCTGATGGCTGGCGGGGTGAGGCCAGGCGACAGTGGCTGCGATACACAATCAGCTGATCTATCCAGCCATTCCCAGCGCAACCTGGCTATCGCAGAGTTGATGGCGGATGGCGGCGTCGTTTTTGATCCGGTGAACCATGAGACCCTGGAACCCGTCCCAGATGAAGTTTTAGCATGTAATTTCTGGCTTTTGAATGCAGATTCCGGCAGCACAAACGCCAAAGACGCCTGGTTTCGTCCAGACGGTGCAACTTTACCGGTTGTTGGAGCATTTTGGGGCTGGTTAGCCGGAAGGAAGACCAGGGAACAGGAAAGAATGTCTCTTGCAGGAGAAAATTCCTCCAACCACTGCGATCAAGACGATAAGCAAGAATATTTTGATTTGGATGATCTGCCTATTCATCCAAGAGACAAAACCGATTCCGTATGCGAGACTTTACCAATGCCAGTTACCGCTCCTGAAACTGTGCTTCCAGAAGCGAATGGAGAAATCCTACAACAAACCAAAATGGCATCCTCCCCACAAGAGAGAACCGCACCATTACTGAATCTGGAAGGGAATGATGAAAGACAGCGAATCATCTCTCACTACCTCCTTTTGCCCTCATACGACTGGGGAGTTTCTGACTGGCACCTGGAAGTTATCCGTCCATACGTCCGCAGCCTTCGTCCAACAGTTGGTTACTCAGTGGAAGAAGCTGCCTACGCCTGGCGAGTAACCGTAATTGGCGGGCCAGGTTCATATCCCGAAGGAACATTATCAACCCTCAGGCAGGCGGGCTGCGTTGTGGAAGAAATTGGGGGCGATGGCATGGATATTGCATCACAATTAGCAAACTTATCTTGCTAGTCTCCTTTGTTATCCGGTCTTTTCAGGTCTGAAGAATTATTTATATGAAAGAGGGTATTTTATGAATCCATCATCCTTCTCCCACATTACTGCGCAATCACCATATAGTGTTTCAGCACCGCTTGCAGCTCCAAAGCCAGTCCTTAAAATCTTAGGATTAGGAGGCGGTGGTTGCAACGCAGTGAACCGGATGATCGAGCTAGGCATACACGGGGTCGATTTCATCTGCGCTAATACCGATCACCAGGCACTTCGTAACAGCCTCGCCCCGGTCAAGATCCAGCTCGGTCCGAAGACCACACGCGGCCTTGGCGCTGGTGGCAACCCTGCAATCGGTAAGGCAGCTGCAGAAGAAAGCTTCCGGGATATCAGTGCAGCCTTGGAAGGCGCTGATATGGTTTTCCTTACCGCAGGTATGGGCGGTGGCACAGGCACCGGCTCGATCCCGGTTGCTGCCAAGATCGCCAGAGCTCAGGGTGCAGTGACGATCGGGATCGTCACAACACCGTTCTCATTTGAAATGGGACGGCGGCAGAAGAATGCCAACGAAGGCATCGCTATGCTGCGACCGAATACCGATACCCTGATCGCTATTCCAAACGAGCGCTTGCTGTATGTTGCACCCAAGAATATCTCTATGGATGTTGCCTTCCGAATTGCAGATGATATCCTGCGCCAGGCGGTTCAGGGGATCACCGAGTTGATAACGGAACCAGGCATGATCAATGTTGATTTCGCCCATGTCCGGCACATCATGAAACTGGGGGGTGGTGCACTAATGTCCATCGGTATGGGTGAGGGTGATAACAAAGCTCGCAAAGCCGTGGAAGAAGCACTTTATCATCCACTGCTTGAGTCCATATCTATCGACAATGCCGCTGGTATCCTGGTCAACTTCACCTGTGGAAGAGATCTCTCCTTGTTCGAGGTCGAAGCTGCCCTTTCCTTCCTACAGAATCAAGCAGGCCAGCAGGCAGAGATTGTCCTGGGTGTTGTAAACGATGATTCTATGAACGATAAGGTTCAGGCCATCCTGGTGATCACAGGTTTAGGTGCTGTTTCGTTGGAAGAAATGATGCCCGGGTTCAAACCTGCCCGGAAGCCAAGCGAAGCGGCCCGGCTAAGCGAAGCGGCCCCGACCCCAGAAACGGTATCCGAACCTGCAAGTCACCAAGAAGCAGTTCAAGTTGTCGAAAAACACATTTCCCAGCATTCAGCACCCCTAAAATCGTCGATCCCTGCGGCTGCTTCGACTAACCTGGATATCCCATCCTTCTTGCGCAGACCGCGTTCGAACTACGGCTAAGCGAAGCGGCCCAGGCTAAGCGAAGCGGCCCCGGCTAAGCACAGCGGCCCCGGCTAAGTGAAGCAGCCCAGACAGAGGAATATGAAGCGTAATGGAAGCCAAGTACATCAAATTAATCTCAACACATGTATATCGTAAGTTCCCGGAGATGAAAGGCATCAAGCCGAAAGTACGCCTCCAATCGACAGGCGGCAGTAAGTATCTTCTCACTTTTCAAACCGTCGTAGAGCTGGCGCTTGGCAGATCGATGCCACGATGGGTCCGGGTCGTCGCTTCCGATGATGGCGAAATTCTCAAAATTACAACATCGAAATGAGGCTTTCATGGTACAGGTGATGCTAAATAACCTAGAAATCGTCTTTTGGAAAACTGCTGTTCCGCTGATGCGAGAATCACGGTTGATCCAGTCCTGCATCCGAGAAGTGCTACCCAGGCTGGAAAACCATAAACGAATTGAAGCAGCTCAGCCGCTGGTACCGAGCTTGTTTTCACTCCTGACAACTTCAGCCATCGGACTTGTACTTGGCTTTGCCCTGAAGCTGCTAGCTAAAAACTTCTAATGCTTTACGAAGCAGACCAGGCCACAAATAACTGCCTACAGATATGAAACTAATCCGGTACTCCATCACACTTGTTGTATTTATAACCAGCCTCTTCATTGGCTACCAGGCCGGTGATGGGGTTGCATTCAATTTTACAAATCAGACGCTAAGCGCAGCGGCCCGGCTAAGCGCAGCGGCCCGGCTAAGCGCAGCGGTCCAGAATCCCCTTGCAGGAACCATCGCAAAATCAGCTCCTCCTTCAGCTACATTTCTAAACGGGCAGCAAAGTTTGCTCGTTATCGGGACAGATGACCTTGAAGCAGACTCTCCCCGATTAGAAAGTGTCTGGTTGGTTCTGCTCATACCTCCTGAACCTCACTTGACCCTCATCCCGATCTATCCCTACTATCCCGGGGGCGCTGGTAGCCAATCGAATAACCTAAAAGAAACGTTTAGGTTAAACAAAACCGGTGATTGCCGTAATGCATGCCGCAGTATTTCGGTCGAATTCTTACAGGAGCTGCGGGAGCAGGATATCTGGTGGAGTGATTATCTGGTGTTCGACCGGCTTTCCTGGCAAACCGCCATGGATTTCATAAGCTTGGAGTCTGCATCGGGAAATACGGTTTTGTCTGATATTCAACCTGGGAGTGCTATAGATTTGGAAGTCTATTTTGAAAAGCTGTCGATGCTGGACGAAAATCCAAGGGAGGCTGTCCTGGCTCAGGCGGATCTATATCGGGAGCTATGTTGGGAAGCATCCAGGTTTGATTTTCTTACAGGATCTGCTGTTTTGTTGGACCAGCTTTCAGATGGTCTTATCTCCAGCTCTAAGCCACAGGAGACAGTATCCTCTTTGAAGGCAATTGCATGGTCCAAAGGATTATCCTGTGAATTCCCTACCTTGTCACAGGATACGACGAAATAAAGATTGGCCCGCAATAAGCGGAGGCCTATGCACGTATCGGTTTTTGATTGGTTTACCCCTAAATAACGGGGACGCCCCGCAACCAGGCGGGGTTATGCTGTACAAAGTACAGAGATGCGGAGGAGAGTATGTTTTCAATCAGCTTACGTGAAGTTCAGCTAGCCATGTCCATCTTTTTATTTGCGCTGGCTTTTATTACCTTTGGGATAGGACTGATCATCCTGATCTCGGCTGCTAAAAACCGCGAGATACGAAATATCGCGACCCAAACCGCCAAACTGGCACAGAAAGGGATTGCTGAGGATGTTGCCGGATTGGTTGGGAATGCATCCGCACTCGTTGGCGCCATGAACAGCATGGTCACCACCGCCGCTGGTATTGGCCTGTTTCTCACGATCCTGGGCATCTTGATGATGATCGCCTCATTCTGGCTTATTTTCCGAATCCAATAATTGGAGTCCCTATGGACCAACCTGCTTTCATCTACCGGCTCAAAAAAGCACTATCACCAGACAAACTCCCCTGGGTTCTGACTGCCCTCCGGCGCGAGAACTTGATTTGGGAATGCCTTCAGCGTCCGGATTTCTCTAACCAGATGTTTGCCCAGGATGCTGGCCTACCCGAAACCTGGTCTCCAGCGAATATTGCCCTGACTGCCCTTCCCGGCGAATCATTTTCTTCGATCAGACCAAGCGCAGTAGCCAGGCAAAGTGAAGCGGCCCGGCTAAACACAGTGGCCCTGCTTCCTACCGACCGCCTTCGAATGGATCTCCAGTATCCGCTCGACCCAAGTTTGCGGCGGCGTGCTGCGCGTACATTCGAAATCTACGTTGCACGGCAGGTTACTGATTCACCAGAGGTAATGCCGCTTGTCGACGATCCCTTATACCGGCTGACCCAGGCAGCACTGCTCGCATTGGCTCTTCGGGAACGGCGTCGCCTGCTTGGTTCTTGGGATGGTTTGGGAGCAGAACTTCGCCGGTCGCTCGCAAGTGGATCGGGAATACATCGCGGGACACCGGAGGCAAAGTACAGCGGCCCGGAGACTAAGCGCAGCGGCCCGGAAGCTAAGCGATGCGGCTTGGAGGCTAAGCGATGCGATCCGCTGACCAGTCAATGGGGCCTGCCGCTCGCTTGCCTGTACGGGATGGTCCCAGACCCGCTTGAGCTGCTAAAATCACTGCTCACGCATGTATCTTCGCCAGCACAGTTCTGCCAGACATTGGAAGTTAACGTTGTCATCCACTCCCTGCTGAGCAACCCAATACCTGATGATAAATTGCTGTCTACCTTCCGCTCGCTGCTGGCAGGCCTGAGTCTTCAAGATGGGGTTGCTCTCCTGACCTGTCTCTCAAAACAAAGTGGATGTATACAAGTGCAGGGTGTGCAATTATCTGCCTTGCTTGCCCAGGACCTTGTCAACTTACGCTGCGGTCAAATGAGCGAGCAAGACCACCAGCAGCCCAGCATCCCAGAACACGGCAGTTCTGCAGAATATCTGGCGAGTTTAGAACGATTGCTGCTCGAAGCGACTGCTCACCGTCTTGCTGGTCAGTCGATCCCATCCCTGGCTCATCTTCACACAGCCTGGGAAGCGACCTACCATCTGCAAGCCGAGATTGCAGCCAGTCAGGCTGAAGTCCTGCAAGAAAGCGGGGAAGGTTCACTCTCACTTCCTGCCTGGAAGCAGGCCGTTGATCTGGCTCCAGGATCTACCGGCTACCAGGCATCGCTCATACGTTCACTCTGGAAATCGGGCAGAAAAGATGAAGCTGCCGAAATATTGCAACAGGAAGTTGAGCGAAGCGGTTCGGAAGCTAAGCAGAGCAGCCCGGAGGCTAAGCGAAGCGGCTCGGTGGCTAAGCAGAGCGGCCCGGAGGCAGGCTGCGAGGATGAATCCAATCCGGTTAACAACCAATTCCTGATACAAAGTGAAGCGGCCCTGCTAAGCGAAGGTGCCCAGCTAAGTGCACCAGCGCAGCTAAGCGAAGCGGCGCAACTAAGCGAAGCGGCTCATCTAAGCGCAGCGGCGCATCCTCTTATCTCGCTTACCAACGCACAACTTGCCGCGGATAATGGCAAGATAGATTTGGCTCGCCAGACAGCCATAGAGGCACTTTCAGCCTTAATGGATGAGAATGGCGAGTATCAGCGAACCACTGCCGCCAATCTGGATGTATTGAGTGAGCTGATCGATCTTCTGCTTGAGCTTGAATTACCCATCCAGGCAGCGCAAGCCTGCCAGTTGGCACTCGAATCGTACCCCTCGAACCCGGATCTCATTGCTGCACTCGGATTATCACAGTTCCGTCTTGGAAGATTGGACGAAGCGTGCACGAATACTCAACTCGCAGCTGCCATCGAACCTGATAATCCGACATTCCGCCGTCAGTTGGCTGCCTGTCTGGAATCTCTTGGCGAATGGTCTGAGGCACTGCCGGAGCGGATGGCGGTATTAAAACTGTCGCAGGAAGTTGCATTGGAAGACAACCTTGACAACCAGGAAGATCTGCACGCGATGGCGAAGTGCGCTCTCCTTGCTGGAGAGGCAGATCAGGCGGCAGATGCCTGTCGGAAAGCAATCGATAAAGAAACAGAGGACGGGCATGCACATGCTATGTTAGCGGAAGCACTGCTCATCATGGGTGATCCTGAGACAGCAGAGAAACACTTCTCGTGTGCCACCCAATATGTACCCGCAATTGCATCAGCCTGGCTGGCACTAGCCCGTTTGCAGAAAGAGTTTGGGCGTCCGGCAGAGGCATTGGAAACTTTACGGGCTGGAGCAATGGCTGCTGGAGAGTCTCCGGAGATTTACCTGGAATTGGGCGAAGCCTACCTGGGAGACTGGGAAGGCCGCGGCCATTCTTCACCGACTCAAGCTCTCGCGATGTTCCAGAACGCCGCAAACCTTTCCACCCACACATCGACCGCATTCTCTGCACAGGTGGGATTGCGGTTAGGCCAGACACTCTTTCAGCTCGGCCACACCAAAGACGCACGCCGTATTCTAAAGGAAGCCTATATGGACCAGCCTGAGCATCCGGGACTGGCAGAAGCGCTATCCGAAACATTGATTTCCAGTGGAGAATTGGAAGCCGTAGTACCGGTTCTGCGGCATATGATCGAGATGCACCCCGAAGACCCAGACGCACGGCTCGAATTGGCACGTGTCCTGATCAGCCTCAAAGTACATCCGGAAGAGGCAGTCCGCTGCCTGGAGTTCGTACTGAGCGAAGATGCCAATGACGAAGAGACGGGAACTAAGCGAGGCAGCTCAGATGCGAACCCAGAGCTTCATGCTTTGCTGGCGGAGGGATTGGCATTGTGCAAAGATTACCCAGCTGCCCTGCAAGCATACCAATTAGCCATGGAGTCGGATCTGGTCTCGGATTCCGCCTGGTCTGGGCGGCTCACCCTTGGTTTAGGCAGAGTAGCATTAGCTCTGAACCGATCAGATATCGCGATTGCCGCTCTTGAGGAAGCCGGGCAGGCTGACCCCCACAACGCCGAGATCCAACGCGTCCTGTGCGAAGCCTACAGAGCTGCCGGCCTGGAAGATAACGCCCTCAGCACAGCCCGCCAGGCAATCCGATTGGCGCCGACGGACGTGGAAATCCTGGCTTGGTTCGCTGAGACAATTATTTCGAGCCAGGAGGCGGAAGATATCGGGGCAGATGCCGGATCTTTGCTTCGCTCTGAAGCCTTGAATGCATTCACCCGGGCTGTACAAATTGCACCTCACAATCCTGCTCTGCTCATTCGGTACGGGAAAGTCCAATCTGCAGCAGATGAGAAAGAAGAAGCAGTGGAAACATTCCGCTCGATCGCAGACGAGGAATTCGTTTCCGCTGATGAACTGCACCAGGCAGGTCAACTCCTCCTGGAGCTCGGAGACGCTGAGGGTGCTGCAGCCAGTCTGGAAAAAGCACTTCACCTGCGCGGAGGAGAGGCATTTGATGGACCCGTATTCAGCAGCATCCCTTACGCACTGATATTAGCTTACCACCGCTCGGGCAATCCACAGGCAGCCCTGGCGATCCTGGAACAAACCCAGGCAAACGCGAAAAAGGAATTCGCTCTACGCCAGCTCAAGGCGGATCTATTAGTCGACCTTGGGCGTTCGACTGAAGCACTTGCTTGCATCCAGGAAGCAATAGAGCTCAATAAGGACAGCAAAGATACCAACAACTCAGCTAGTGTCACTTCTTTACACTTCCAGGCTGCACAGATCGCACGGGGAACCGGGGACCTGGCAGGGGCACTTTCACATTTAGAATCGATTATTAATTCTGGGGAAACAGCAGGTCTTGTTGCAGCACGAACCCTGGCAGCCGAAATTTCACGTTCGATGCTCCAACCCGACCGCGCTATGGAGTTCCTGGCCGCGCTCCCGGAAGGATTGGGACATGATAAACGAGCTTCGAACTGCCTGCTCCTCGAACTGGCTTTGGATGGCTCCCAGAGTGAAATTTCTGAATCCGAAGCTGCCCTATTTACAAACGACGAAGAAATTGGAGATGCCGAGCATAAGCAGAGCGTTGCCGAGCATAAGCAGAGCGTTGCCGTTCGGCAGACGGCTCTAAAAGCGAGACTCCTTGCCCGGCGTGGTGAACGAGAAGAAGCACTTCAGCTGCTTCAAGATATTACTGGCATACCAGGTGATTCAAACTCATCACAGGATCTTTATGCCGTTTCCCGAGCAGCACTGGATCTGAGTCAATGGGAGGCTGCTCTTTCTATAGGCAGGCAGGCTATCGAAAAAGCGCCAAAAGATGCCAGTGGCGTCTCGGAACCGCTCTTACACCTCCATCTGGCTGCATGCCTCCTCCTGTGTGCTGAAGCTGTGCGGTTGGCTGATGATATAGAGTATAAGCATAGCGGCTCCGAGGCAAATCAGAGTGATGCGGCACTATCAGAGCATGCTCGTGCCACCTTTGAAGACGAACTCGCCGCGGCAGGCTCTCGGGTTCCAGGCGGAATGGACGGTGAAGTTCACCGGCGTACTCCGATCCTCGCTCGCATACATGCCCGTGGTAAAGCAGCTTTCCAGCCAGGTCCGGCTTCTGCTCAATCCCTCTCAGCACTCTCGGTCTACAACCTGGATCCAGAAGATGCGGCTGCTCAGATTGCAGCTCTACGCTTCTCACTGGAGATAGATACCAGCGCTGGACCAGGCGAACTAAAGCGCAGCGTTTCCGCACGACCTGCAAGTTTAGCCCTTCAGATATCACAGGCCTACCCAAAGCACCCGCTGGTACTGGCTCAGCTTGCCCTGACCCTGGAATCTGGAGGAGAACACCCACAAGAAGCATTGGCTGCAGCAAGAGATTCCGTCTTGAATTATCGAGAAGGAAAATATGTGCTGCCAGCGTTGGGCAAATCTCCTCTGGCATTGCTAAACGCCCTACTGGCTCGGACAGCCTACACAGCCGGTGATCTGGAAACATCCTTGAAAGCCATCAGCGATGCACTTGACGGCTGCCCGGACCTGGCTAGCTGGCATGCCCTCGCTGCTCGCATACGGACAGAGCGAGGTGAGTTCGAACAGGCTGTGGAGCACCTTGAACATGCAGTTGAGCTGGAACCTGAGGATTACAGCTATTACCTGGCCCTCGGTAACGCCTGCCTGTTGGTTCCATCATTAGAAGACAACTATTCTGAGCGTGCGGTTGAAACCTTAGAAAAAGCTGCTTCGATCGCTCCTGATCTGCCTGATGCATGGATGGCACTGGCAGAGACATACCGAAAAGCTGGGAACCTGGATAAGGCAGCTTCCTGCTGTGATCGAGCAATCGAAATAGCCAGGCAAAACGATTCCGGAACCGGGCAGTCAGCTCCACTGATACTGCGGGCTGAGATTGCCCTGCGATCTGGCGAACCTCAGGAAGCCTTCAACCTCTTGCAGGAAGCTATGAAGGTCAGCGGAGAAGATCAGGAAGACCTGCACCCCATACTGCTCCTGTCGCGCGCTCTGGATAACCTGGAGAGACCAGCAGAAGCCCTGGCAGCCCTGGAAACGGCACTTCCAAAGGCACAAGAACCATTACCACTGCTTCTCGAGAGGGTTCGCCTGCTGCGCCGCTCTTTGGGACTACCAGCCGCATTGGAGGCACTCAAAGACATCTTGCAGAACTATCCTGAAGAGCCGGTTGTGCTGGCAGCTCTAGCAAGGGCTCAGGCAGAAGCCGGGCAGGTCGAAGCTTCGACAGCAAATGCTCAGCGTGCCCTGCTGGTGGAGGCTAAGCAAAGCAGCCTGGAGGCTAAGCAAGACGGCCCATCAAGGGGTGATGCGCTGCTCACGCTTGATGTTGAATCACAGGCCGACCTGCACCTGCTGCTCGGGCGTCTCTTGAGGCAGTCGGGGCAGCTCGACCAGGCTCTACACCACCTGAATGAGTCGATCGAAAAGAACCCTCGGATGCTTGACCCTTACCTGGAACTGGGAAGAGTGCTGCAAGAACGCCGCCAGGTCAGCCAGGCACTGCAGGTTTACAATCGGGCTACCTCAATAGCCCCCCGCGACCCACGACCTTATTACCAGGCTGGACTGGCCCTGAAGGAAGGCAAGGATTATATGGGAGCTGAAGCCATGTTCCGCAGAGCTGCATCCCTGGCACCTAATGACCTGGGAATCCACCGCCAGCTCGGTGCTGTGGTCGCTCTTAACCTTGTACATAATCGCCGCAGGAGCTCATTGGACGTATGAACAGCAACGACACCGCCTCTAACCGATATTCCTCACTTAGTGGGAACGGCTCTGGGAAAATGCCAGACACCCGCGTTGAAGTTCAACACCAGGCACCGCAATTTACATCCAGGTGGCATATCCTTTCTATGGTTCAGACAGCCCTGGCTGTTAACGAACCACGTTTTGCCCGCAGGACTGCCCTGGCATGGCTTACTGCCTACCCAGGCGATCTGGAAGTGAACCTGCTGTACGCCAAATCTTTGTCTCTGCTGCCAACCGCGCCCCACTCCCGGACAATCTCACCCCTGGAACAGGCGATTTCGATCCTCGAAGGGTTGGTGCGGGAAGACCCTGAGTTCCTGGAAGCCCACGAGGCTCTGTTCCAGATCAGGAAAAAAGCCGGGCTGGGTATAGAAGAAAATAATCTGGGCAGTTTGCTGGCTCTTGGAGGAGCAGTTGACAACCACAGTTCCTTACCAGCCTGGGGTTACCTGCTCAAGAAAGCGCGGCAATCTCTTGCGGACGGCAAGGTGGAGATGGCGGAATACCTCGTCCACCAGGCGCTGCTGGCAAACACAAGCGCACCATTAGTTTCTGTAATCCATCTGCTGATCGAACAGCAGCGCGATCTTCCAGCAGCATCAATTTCAAACCTGGCAGAGCTCTATCATGAGCGCTGGCCTGAATGCCTGCAGTTCACGCTGGTCCTCGCAAACTGCCTGATGGATTCCGGTGAACCCGACCGGGCAGTTTCTCTCTTACACGAGGCGGCTGCCAGGGATGTGACCGGCTCAGTTGCAAAGCGCATTTGGGGCGAGAAACATCCATATCAGGTGATGTGGCCAGAGACACTACGGACGGTATGGCCGGTTGATTTGACGATTCCAGCGCCGATCGTGGCTGCTTTCGGGTGGAACCGTCTACCCCCAGCCCGACGGAATTTCGTTTCCGGGGAGTGTTCACCCCTCAGCCAGGATGCCCTGGAGACTGTAGGCATCCCGCTTCCACTGGATTTCCCCTGGAATGATCTGGCAGCGGATGGAGCAGTTCAACGCAAGTCCCTGCCAGAAATTCCGCAGCAGGTGGAAAGCCAGCTTGAGTATGAAGACACAATGCCAGGCCGCTTTGCGGAAGATCGAACCCGTAGAAAAGATGGTGGGGTTTCATCTGAAGAGTTGTTGAGCGTACAGGCTGAGCTTGAGAAGATCGCGAACCGCATAAAACAACCGCTGCTGGCTCGAGCAGATGGCAGATTTCCCGTCTACACCATTCTAACCACTCGACAGGGATTGGAGAAGCAGTTTGGCAAGGAGGGCGCCGCGAGTGTTCACCAGGCAATGAAGGAAGTGACAAGCGCTGCAGCAACTCGGAAGGGTTGGGATGCCCTCATCTTCTATGCCGATGAAGGTTACGGAGAGTGCCCAAACGACGATTCAGGTGAGGGTGTGTTGGGAATGAATTATGAGAAAGGACGCCCGCTCAACCTGGGTATCAAGCCGGCACGGTGGAACGACGCGTGGAGCATCAAGCTTTCACTGGCAGACCTGGATGAGTCGCTGGGCAAGCGCGGCCAGATGATCGGTGCTCTGCTTATTGTGGGAGGACCAGAGGTTCTACCCTTCCATAAACTGCCGAACCCAGTTGAAGACTCAGATGCAGATGTGCCATCAGACAATCCATACGGGACGAGGGATGAGAATTATTTCATCCCCGAATGGCCTGTGGGCCGGCTGGCAGCTGGCACCGGGAACAGCCCGGAGACATTGATTGGACTCCTTAAGGCTTCTGCTTTGGAACACCGGCGGGCAGCCAAAAGAAAAGACACCCAGAAAAATTGGTGGAGCGGTATGCTGCAGGGATTGACCCCAGGATTTTTAAAGCAGCGAAAGGGTCAGGGTTACACCGCAGCGATCTGGAGGCAGGCATCGTTGGCGGTCTTCAAGCCGGTGGGAGAAGCCCGAAGAATGCTGGTATCGCCGCCAATCCAGGCAAATTTGCCCGTTGAAAGCGTGGAGATATCGACGAACGGGAACGGCAAATATCACGCACCACTGACAAATATCCAAACGAAGAAGGACGTAGCGCTGAAGCCATCGCGGTTGGGCTATTTCAACTTGCACGGACTGCTAGACGCTGCGGAATGGTTTGGGCAGGCTGACCCTGAAAAGCCCTGGCCAGGCTCAGATTACCCGGTGGCGTTGAGGCCTCAAGATATCGGCAGCGGGAAAGTGGCAAGCAAGCGTGCTCGGGGCAAGCGTTCTGTACCGCTGGTGATCTTCTCGGAAGCCTGCTTCGGTGCGCATATTTTCAACCGTAAGCTGGAAGAGTCGATCCCGCTGAAATTCCTGGCCTCGGGCACACAGGTATTTGCCGGCTCGACCTGCACCGCTTACGGCTCGATATCGACTCCACTGGCAGCGGCTGACCTGCTGGCGTTCTCATTTTGGAGTTATGTGAAAGCAGGGCTTCCGGCTGGCGAGGCTCTACGAAGGGCAAAAATCGAGCTGGCTCGCGAGATGCACCACAGGCAGGGTTACCTGGACGGCGAAGACCAAAAGACGCTCATTTCGTTCGTGCTGTACGGTGACCCATTGGCTCAGCCGGTGGGACGTAGTAAAGATCCCAAGCCTGTCTTCCGTGCCCTGAAACCTCCGGCGCAGGTGAAAACAGTCTGCGAACGAAGCGAGGTTGTGGTGAATGAGCAGGTTCCACTGGACCAGCCGGAGACTGTGACCTACGTGAAGCACATTGTTTCTCAGTACCTGCCTGGTATGGCTGACGCTGTCATGACGATTACCCGTGAACATGCGGCCTGCCAGGGTGAGGGCCACACCTGCCCTAGCTGCCAGATGGGGGCAAAATCACGCCCAGCTAAGCAGCCTGACCGCAAGGTGGTGATGTTGAGCAAGCAGGTGAAGTCTTCGAAGACTACTCACAATCATTATGCACGGTTGACTCTGGACGCGCAGGGGAAGCTGGTGAAGCTGGTGGTGTCCCGATGAGTTAGGAAAGAAGAATAGGACGCGGATGGACGCTGAAGACGCGGAGAAGAACAAAACCTAAGAACATTTTGAAGATTCTGACAAGCTTAAATGCCTGTTTTGTTCCAAACCCTCTCATGAAATATGGGAGGGTTTTCTTTGTTCCTGGTGCCAGTCGCTCTGCGCTGGCATTCTTGCCACCCGCTCTGCGGGTATGCACCTGGCATCTGGATCCCGCGTCATCGCGGGGCATCCCCCTCCTGCCCGCGGAGCGTCTTTACGAGATCAAGCGGGTATAGATCCGCTACCAGAACCAAAGATTGTGTTAGACACCTGTCTCGGCTGAACCACTGCCAGTCGTTTTTTGAATCAGAACTTCTGCGGGAATTCCCAATCCTTCATTGAGCTTACGAATCATTGGCAGAGTAAGTGGACGTTTTCGTTTCAGTACCTCAGAAACACGTCCACTATGTCCAATATACTGCTCTAAATCTCGGCGACTTAATCCCCGGCTTTCCATATAATACTTAATTGCCTCAATGGGATCAGGGGGAAGGATTGGAAAATGTTGATCTTCGTATGCCTCGACCAATGTAAAAAGCACTTCAAACCGGTCACCTTCCGGAGTGCCGGGTTCAGTCCCCCACAACCGCTCTATTTCTTTGAGAGCGGCTTCATAATCAGCTTCTGTTCGAATGGGTTTGATTTCCATTATCTATACCTCTGACTTATATGTTAGATGCATCGATTCGATCATATTCGGCGTGCGTACCAACAAATCGTGGGAAAATTATCGCACATTTCTCCCAAAATGGGAGAATGCGGTGTTGTTTTCTTCAAGCTCGGACGGTTGCAACCGCGTCAGCAAGCAGTTCGAAGCTCGCCTACCCCGGCTGGAGTACCCACGGAGCAGGGGAAGAGCGTGAGCGGCGTTCTTCGCTTCGCTCGGGACAGGCTCCACACCGTCACGAGTATGTTTCTTTTTTTATTTGTGGAATACGTTTATCCGAAAGTCTACAGAAAAAAGTAGAAAATCTCACGCTTCGCTTGCGCTCGGCGCATGCGCCAAGGCGCAAAGAACGCCAAGAAGATCTTCTTGTAGAAACAAATACCTTTGCGTCTTAGCGTCTTTGCGTGAGCCCTTTTTCAGTGGAGCCATCCGTGAAATCCGTGTTCCTCTTTCATTCGCGACAAATTAGCTTAGTTTTGCGGACCGTTCCTTTTCCTAATCCCCGAGACCTACTCCCCTAATTCCTAATTTTCTAATTTCTAATTCCCCAACCGTGGTATCATACGCGGTACTGTGCGCAAACGTAGAAAATTTTCACCCTTGAGGTGGCTTTCTCTGGCGCTGACGCTGATCAGCATCACGCTGTTCATCCTGCAGCTCATCCGATTCTCGCGCCTGTGGGCAAATTTCCCTTCGGGGTTGACCATGGCAGGTATCCCCGTGGGACAGCTCGACCGCCAGTTAGCGGCGCAGCGTCTCCTGGAGGTCTATTCGCTGCCGGTGGAACTTCACTATTCAGGGCAAGTGATCCAGCTCGATCCATCCGTGGTGGCCTTCGAGCTCGACCTGGACAGTATGCTGGCAGCGGCTGAACTGGAACGAGTGAAGAAACCTTTCTGGAACGCATTCTGGGAATATCTGTGGGGCATCCCCTCGACCACCGGCAATGTGCCCTTACGGATCACCTATTCTGAGCAGCGACTGCGTGATTATCTAATTAATGAAGTAGCTGCCCGCTACGACCGCCCTCCCACTGCGGCTGTGCCTGTGCCGGGGACGGTTAACTTCACACCGGGTGAACAGGGCACCGTACTCGACGTGGACCGTGCAGTCCAGCTCATCGATACAGCCTTGCGCTCCACATCCAGCCGGGTCATCGATCTGCCGCTGATGACATCTGACCCGGAACGCCCCGACTTCCGCAACCTGGAAATCTTGCTCCGGCAGATACTCGAAGTCTCAGGATACGATGGAGTGGTGGGAATTTATCTTCATGACCTGCAGAACGCCCAGGAGATCAACCTGAACCTGAACGGGCAGCTCCCGGTGACAACACCTCCGGAAATCGCTTTTACTGCCAGCAGCACGATCAAGATACCGATTATGCTCTCGGTCT
>Ga0105092_10000784_pt1 | contig 16791 bp, 14 predicted proteins | sample PPLLak2March2015_FD_87021 | JGI IMG/M metagenome (GOLD analysis project Ga0105092, IMG submission 87021) | Freshwater sediment microbial communities from Prairie Pothole Lake near Jamestown, North Dakota, USA - PPLs Lake P7 Core (1) Depth... | ecosystem: Environmental > Aquatic > Freshwater >... | reverse complement strand
TCGGAATTCGTCGCCCTCCTCAATGCGGACATCAAGCTGGATCCCTCGTGGCTCGAAAACCTGACCGCCGCGGCCATGACCGATTCGGCCGTCGCCGCCGTAGCGTCCAAGCTGCGCCTCTACTCAGACCCGGAGCGGTTGAACGGGGTCGGTGGAGCCATGAACTACCTTGGGTACACGTGGGACCGGGGCATGTTCGAACTGGATGAAGGTCAATGGGACAATTCTCCCGAGGTGATCTTCGCCTCCGCCGGGGCTGCTCTTTTCAGACGGTCTGTCTTCTTAGATGCCGGCGGTTTTGACGAGCGCTTCTTCATGTACCACGAAGATGTCGATCTCGGCTGGCGGCTCTGGTTATTCGGATTCAAAGTACTGGCCGCTCCACGGGCGGTTGCCTGGCATCATTTTGGCGGCTCGACCCGTGAAGCCAAAGGTCTCGACTGGCGGGAGCTGATTGGGGAAAGGAACAACATCAGGGCCTTGATCAAGAACTACGAACCGGGCAATCTGCGGCGAGTGCTGCTCCACCTGTTGGGTCTCCGACAGCCCCTGCGCCGGAAACTCGCACAACTTCGAAACTTCGCATGGAACCTCGGGCACCTGCCCGACACTCTCGCGCACCGGCGGATCATTCAGCGACGACGGGTCAGGACCGACGCGGAAATAGCTCACCTTATTGTACAATCCCCCAATGTCCCCATCCGCCTGTGACGTTTCGGTCATAACCGTCAACTGGAACGGGAAGGACCATCTCGAGACGTTGCTGCCTTCTCTGACCGTCCTTCAACCCAGGGAAATCATCCTGGTCGACAACGGAAGCAGCGACGGCTCGCAGGAATTCGTTCGAACCCGTTACCCGCAGGTGAAGATCCTTCAAAACAGCGTCAATCAGGGGTTCGCACAGCCAAATAACCTTGCTGCCGAGACCGCCGCCGGCCAGTACCTGGCCTTCATCAACAATGACATGCGGGTCGACGGCAAGTGGTTAACCGCCGCCCTCGCTCGTCTTTCCGGCCGCGTGGTATGCGTTGGGTCTCGTATCCTCGACTGGCAGGGAGAGAAAATCGACTTCAACGGCTCCTCCCTCCAATACCTGGGCTATGCCGTCCAGCGTGACGTGGGGTTGCCCGCGGAAACGGCGTCGAATCCCGACCGAATCCTCTTCGCCTGCGGCGGGGCAATGGTCGTAGACCGTGAGGTATTCCGGCGCACAGGGGGATTTGACGAGGACTATTTCGCCATTTTCGAAGACGTCGACCTGGGATGGCGCCTCTGGCTGGCGGGCCACGAAATCGCGTTCGCACCAGAGTCACTGGCTTTTCACAAAGGTCACAGCACCTTCAAGACCCAGGCGAACGAGAAGATGCGCTACCTGATGCATCGCAACGCCCTCCTCACGGTGCTGAAGAACTACGAGGACGAAGCCTTCAGGAAAATTTTTCCTCTGGCCGTCGTCATGGCTATCAAGAGGGCGGTCCTCTTTTCAGGTGTCGAGAAAGAGCGTTTCTATCTCTGGGCCCCAGCTCGACAACGCCTGGACCATGGCGACCGGTCCGCTCATTTTCAGATCCTCGACGCTTTGAACCATCTGGTCGCGCTCGACGATGTTCTTGAAAACCTGCCCTCCCTTTTACGCAAACGCGCTACGGTTCAGGCCATGCGGCAAAGGCCGGATACCGAGATCTTCAACCTGTTTGTCGATCCATTCCGAACGATCGTGGAACAGGCCGAGTATTTGAATGTGGAAAAGACGAACCTCGACATGTTCGAGATCTCGAAACTCTTCGAACCGTTCGGCTGCCCTCCGGCTGTCCAAGACGGAAAGGACCAGCTGGAGGAAAAAGTCGCTCTCCTTCGACGGGAGCTGAAGACTCTGCAGTGGCAGGAAAGCCAAGTGTCGGCTCATCCCGTTAGTCTCGCCTCAAGCGGCTTACGTCGGTTCATCCGCACCTGCCGGACCGAAGGCTTCGCGGCCGCCTGGCGTCGTTTCCTGGAGCGAGTAAATCGTGGACTTTAGCGTGGTGATCCCGACCTACAATCGGTCCGAGATTCTCGTTCAAACGCTCGAAGCCTTGATCCACCAGGCCGCAGAAGGGGATCAACGCCCTTTTTCCTTTGAAGTCATCGTCGTCGACGACGGTTCCACTGATGATACCGAGCGGAGAGTCAAGGACCTGATGTGCCGGTGGTCGGAGGTCAGTGGGTGTGAAACAAACGAAGTCGCCGGCGACCGTAGGCCCCATCTTCAGATGGGACCTTGCGATTGTCCCTGCACGCCACTCAAGAATCTTGAGGAGGGAAGGTTGACGGATGATGTGGGATCGCCAGGTCCCATCTCCAGAAGGGACCTGCGGCTGCCGGCAATTTCCATTCCCTCCCACCATCCGAGCGGGCAGCGGTCAGCTGTCAGCCTGGTTTACATGCGCCAGTCGAACCGTAAACAGGGGGCGGCACGCAACCTCGGGGCGCGCCAGGCTCGAGGCGATTTCCTGGTGTTCTTGGGCGACGACACGATCCCCGCCCCTGGATTTCTGTCACATCATGCTCGCGCCCGTCAGGTCCGGGCGGAATGGGTTCCTGATTCGCGTCTGGTCATCATCGGTCGCACACGCTGGGCACCCCGTCTGGTCGTCAGCCGCTTCATGGAGTACATCGGGGAGCAGGGCTGGCAGTTCGGCTTCTCACTGATCGCTGACCCGGAGAAGGTCCCGTTCAATTTCTTCTACACCAGCAATCTCTCGATCGCCCGGCAGTTTTTCCTGGCCTCGAGCGGCTTCGACGAAGACTTCCAGGAGTATGGTTGGGAAGACATCGAACTGAGCTTGAGACTGTCCGAAAGGGGAATGCGCCTGGTCTACGAACCAGACGCTGTTGCCTGGCATGACCACCCGACCTCTTTGCGCTCCTTTATAGGCCGGCAGCAGAAAGTCGGGTACTCCGCCTGGCGGTTCTATCAGAAACACCCGGAGATGGCCGAATTTCTGAGCGTGCTCAAGGTTCACCCTTATCCCTGGCAGCGGCGAATCCGGATGGGTCTCCTGACCGCCCTTTGCGCCTTCTCCGAAACAAGCGGTTGGCCGGACGTGAGCCGCTATTACCCCGACCTGATGAGTTACTATTACAACCTGGGAGTCTTGCGAGCCCGCCAAGGACAATGACATCGCCCTCGATCACCGTCATCATCCCCACCTGGAATCAGAGTGACCTGCTCCGGCACTGCCTGGAAGCGCTTCGCCGCCAGACTGTCTCCCCTCGCGTTCTCGTCGTCGACAACGGCTCGGTCGACTCCACACCCGGTGTGATGGCTGAGTGTTTTCCTGATTTCGGCTACCTCCGGCTTCCCCGCAACGAGGGCTTTGCGGTGGCTGTGAATCGAGGAATCGATTCAAGCGATACTGAGCTTATCGCCCTCCTGAACAACGACACGGAGGCCGACACGCGCTGGGTTGAACAGGGGGTCAAAGTCCTCGAGCAGAACCCAGAGTGCGGCATCGTCGCTTCAATGATCCTCAATTATTGGGAAAGGGATCGTCTGGACAGCGCGGGGGACCGGTATCTGCGTACGGGCATGCCATTGAAGAGAGGCACCGGTCAGCCTGCTTCCTGCTATCCGAGCCTGGAGCCGGTCATGGGGGCCAGTGCCGGAGCCGCTTTCTACAGACGCCGGCTCTTCGACCGGATAGGCCTTTTCGACGAGCGCTACTACATGTACCTGGAGGATGTTGATCTCAGCCTGCGCGCCCACCTCGCTGGTTTTGACTGCCTCTATGCACCCGCCGCAATCGTATACCACATGGAAGCGGCCTCCGACCCGCACAAACCCACGGCCAGAGGGGCGCAACCTTGGGTTTTCTATTCGGACAGGCGGGTTTATTGGATCACGAGGAACCGATGGCTGCTGATGCTGACCTACCAGCCTTGGCAACACGGTCCCTGGCTGGCCTTCGGCTGGATGCGCAGTTTTCTTTTCCACCTCCTTAAAGCGGGGCATCTGAAGTCCTTCGTCAAGGGACTCGTCGCGGGCATTTCGGCAAGCGGACACGCGCTCACCAAGCGTAGAATCCTAAGACAAGCGGAAAGAGGCAGGCGGGAAGACCTATGGCGGCTCATGAGGACGTCTTAGCGATCTGCGTGAACTGGAACGGGGGGAACGTGCTCAGACCCGCGGTCCAGGCGCTGCTGGCCAGTAGGTACCAGCCGGTCCACCTGGTGGTCGTTGACAACGCCTCGACCGACGACTCTCTTGAAGATCTCCAACCCGGGATTGAGATCGTGCGCCTGAAGCAGAACCTGGGTTACGGGGCTGCAATCAACCACGTCTGGCGCGAAGTTCAGGCCGGCAAGAGGCCGCGTCCCGCCTACTACCTGCTTCTTAACAATGACCTTTTCGCCGACCCGGATATGCTCACCCAGATGATAAGCTTCGCTTCGGGAAAAGAACCGGGGATATATGGGCCTAAGATTCTTCAGTGGCATCACCCGGACCGGCTGGACATGGCGTGGGGTAACCTCCGGTGGCACCATGTCCTCGCCGATTTTGAGGGGAAAGAGTCGAGGGACGGGCCGCAGTGGAATCAGCTCCGGGAAGTAGACGTTCTGCAAGGGAGCGTCCTCCTGATGGACGCGGCCGTGCCCGAATCAGTAGGGCTCTTCGACGAGAGCTTCTTTATGTATCACGAAGAACTGGACTTCTTGTACCGAGCCCGACGCCAGGGCTGCCGGGCATACTACTGCCCGTTTGCCAAGGCCCTTCACTGGGGCGCTCACGGCACCCAGAGCCAGCCGCTGCAAAAGGTCTTCTGGACCCGCCGAAATGCCGTTTATTTCATGCGCAAACACCGCCCGGGAACCGCCCGGTGGCCTTATTTCCTGCTGACCCTGGGCGGAAGCATCCTTTACAACCTCCTCACCTTGAAAGGGGAGAGAGCGAAGGCGATCATCTCCGGAGCGAAAGCCGGATTCCGGATGCCGGTCAGGGAGGGAAGGATCTAGACCATGCGGCCCGACGTTTGTTTTGTCGTCCCGTCCTATAAGAGCCGGGCGACCATCCGGGCAACTCTCGATTCCATCTTTGCGCAGCAAACCGACAAGTCCGTGGAAGCGCTGGTGGTGGAATCGTCCGGGGATGACACCGCCGACTGGCTGGGGAAACTCTACCCGCAACTTCAGGTCGTAAAGTCGAAACAGCGCCTTTTTGCAGGCGCCGCGCGCAACCTCGGGGCCCGCCGTGCACGCGCAGATCTCATGGCCTTTCTCGATGCGGACGCCGTTGCCGCTCCCGACTGGCTGCAAACGCTGCTCGCGACTTTCTCCGTGCGGCCTGATCTCTCTCTCATCGGCGGGGCGGTCGCGAACGCCAACCCCGACTCCCTGTCAGGGCTCATTCTTTACTGGCTCGAGTTTTCCGAATACCTTCCGGGTTTGCCGTCCGGTCCCCGAGCCGCCCTCTCCAGCTCGAACCTGCTGCTGAGACGAGAGGAGTTCCTGGCACGCGGCGGCTTCGATGAAAATTACGGCATGGCTGAAGACCTGCTGCTTTGCCGGCAATGGCAAAGCGGGTTCCACTTTGAAGGGAGAGCGGTCATACGCCATCGTCAACGGACAGGGTGGCACAACGTCCGTCTTCATCTCACGGATCTCGGTTATTGGAGCGGCAGATACCGGGCCAGCCACCAGACGAGCGGATCGTGGCTGCGAGCATTCCCCGCTCTGAGTTACGCTCTTCCGTTCCTGCGTGCCCCCCGCATCCTGCTCCGGCTGTGGAGAAGCAGCTGGCAAGACGGGTTAAGAGGAATCGTCCTCTTCCCCGCCGTAATCTGGGGCCTCTTCTGCTGGGCCAGAGGCTTTCAGAAGGGATTGAGAAGCGGAAATCATGCCAACTGCTGACGGGCTGTTAGTGGCTCCGAGCTCCCAACCGGTGCCTGCCGCCTTGGGAGGGGCTGGTAGCCTTGCCGCAAAAGGATCACCCGAGACTCCGCAAGAAGCAGCGGTCAGCGGTTAGCGGTATCCCGTGCCTCTCCTAGACAATGGAAGCCTATTTCTCTGCTGGCGGGGGGGTGCCCGCCTCAGGCGACTTCGGCGGCACCTTCAAAACCGGGGTCACCTTGTCGCCGCGTTTCAGCTTCTGGGCCTGTTCTTCAGTCAGTCCAAAAAGCCCCCTGGCCCCGTCGCTCAAGTAGTTGTAAATGACCGGGACCTGGAACAGCTTCGCTTCCTGGTCGCCTTCCTTCAAAACGAGGTTCAACTGGCTTTCCAGGTTCTTGTCGTTTTCTGTCCCCTTGTAGCGCACGACGATTTCAGCCACCTCGCCCGGCTCGATACGGTCGGGCCACTTGACCAGCTCGAAACGGGTCTTGTCAAACTTCGCTGAAACGACCTGCGCCGCGAGATCGTTTCCGTTCTCGATGCGTAACCGTCCGGTCTGGGACTTGTTCAGGAACTGAATCTTCAGCACGGTTGGAGTGACGCGCAACCCTTTTGGCAGCGCCGCCTTCTGCGGCCCGGAGACCAGGGGCCCGAGTGACTCCATCGACGGCTTCGTGACCCGGAGCTTCCAGGAATTGCCGTCGCGGACCCAAGTTTCACGCTTGGTGATCTTCTGAAATCCAGACGCAATCTGAGCGCCTCGGAAGAGGGCTTCCATTTCGATCGTCACGGTCGCTTCTGTTTCAGAAACGGAGTCGGCCGAGACGTACCGCCAGGTTTGTATTTTCGGCTCAACCCGATTGATGAAGTCGTTTTGGCAGCTCTCCACGACGAACTTCAACGCGGAGGCCTTTTCGCCCTTGGCCATCAGATTCCAATAGGCGGAGACCGTCTCTTTCAGTTCGCTCTCATGCGGGAAGGCAAGCGAGACGAGAGACCAGAGAAGGATGAATGTCATCATAATGCGAGACTTCACTCTATCAATAAAGAAAAAGGGCCGGCAAGAGTACCGGCCCTTTTGTTTCTCTCCTCCCCTGTCGGACAAGAGCGACTAGGGAACTATGACGGGAACACCAAGCGACAATGCGCCGCCGCTGCCAAAGGTCGGCTCCAGGTTCAAGCTCTGTGCGAACCCGAAATCGGGAAAGAACACCGTGACTGTCCCTTGAGCGCCGTCCCAGTTGCAGATGATCCAGGCATAACCGGCGACGATCTCGTTGGCGGCCGGAAGCGCATCCGCTTCCGAGAGGATCTGGCTCAACAGAGCGGTCCAGGTCCGGCCCGGCCTCAACTCGCCCTGGGCATCCAACACGCCGTTGCCGATTGAGTTGTCCTCGGTCTCGACGACAACCGCGTCGCCATCAGAGGTATAGAAGTAAATCTCGATGCTGCCTTCGTTCCGGCTCAATCCCGTGGCTGGCAGAACTCCCGTGGGGGCGTTGAGCACGTTGCTAACGGAAAGGGCGGTCTGGATTCCAGCAGCCTGACCATAGGACAGGAAGGGGGCAAACAGGGCCACCTGATCAGCCGTCGCATTGGCTTGCAGGAAGGGCGTATCTTTCGCTGCAGCAGATCCGAAAGCCACCCCAATGACCAGTGTCAATAATACAATTGCTCTCACTTTGCTCATGCTTCTCACTCCTTAGTTAAAGTTGAACAAGAACGTTTTCTCGTCGGACTTCTTAATCCCGGTCCCAAATCGGATTAAACACGACCACTCCCATTCGGTGTTTCTTCTTTTCTTCCTATGTCTTGCTCACCCGTCTGGGGCACATCTCTCCCGACTACCCAAAAAATTCGACAGTGAAAGATGCCGCTGTAGCCCAAAAGTCGCACCTTTTTTGCTGTGTGTGATCATCAGGACTAAGGCAGACAGATGAGCTGTCTGGAACCCGTGTTCAGGTAATCGCCGAAAACGACAACGGGGTACCGGACGGAAGTTGAAAAGCGACCTAGAACCACCCAAGCTTCCCCCCTCTTCTCGGCCAAGGCGATTCCTCCCGAATCTTCGAAGACCTGCAATTCCGTTTCAGCTGGCCCGCCCTCCTCGCCATCGAGCTTGAAACTTGTGAAATTCTTCACCCCGGGCAAGCCAAGCAAAAAAACGCCGGGGCTGCGGGCTGTCAAACTCGCAACCCGTTGAAAGGAGAGGTCGAAAACGTGAAGCCGCCTCTCCCTCGGAAAACCTTCGAACACGGAATCTACCACCACTGAGGGTTCAAAGGGAAGAACTATTTCCTTCAAATACTTAAACTCCTTGCCCTCGCGCGCGTAGATAAACAGATTAGCCGAGTTTCGGAAGAGAACCGCCACATCAAGCTGACCGTCCGAGTTGAAATCGAGCAGGTCGATGCTGGCGACGGCTTTCCACAGAAAGAATCCGCTCGCCTCAAGCCGGTAGAGACCGGAGGACTCGCGCAGGTAGAGCTCAATGCGGGACCCTTGGGACTCCAGCTTTGTCACCACCAGGTCGAGCCTTCCGTCGCCGTTCACGTCATCGCTGACCACCTGCTGATTTTCGGGGAAACGAAAGGGAACGGCTCCACCACCGATGATGTTCGGGAAAGGATTGACTCTGCCCTTGCCCTCAATCAAAAAACCACCGTCCTCGTCGCGGTAACCCCGGAATACGCGGCCTTCGGCTTGGACCCCTTCGAACTGACCGACCAGAAGAAAGGTGTAGTGCTTCGTAGCCGGACCATTGCCATCGTTTGGAGGTGGCGGCGGCGGTGGCGGGGTAGTGTCCCCGCCACCCGAATCATTTCCGTTTCCGCTGTCCCCGTTCCCGTTACCGTCGCCATTGCCGTCACCCTTGTCCGTCTTACCATCCGGATTAAGAGCATCGTTAAACGGGTTGCCCCCGTACCCACCCAAGCCTGGGGGGTAGCCCTGAAACAACTGTCCCATCGCTGTTTCGTAGCCCTGCTCAAAGCTGCTTAAGTCCTGAGAGTAGGCCGGGGACACCGGAGGATAAGAGCGCCGGTCAACCGCACGCGCCGGCGGGAGGATTTGCCCCAGCGGACCGCGCGCGACTCGGGCGACTACCGGCGTGGTTTTGCCCCCTGCCGGCAACACCTGCGACTGTAACCTGCCGGTCGTTGAACTGGAGACCTTCCGCTCTTGGCCCTTCACGGTTGAAAAGGTTCCGGGCCGGGCTGGTCCGGGTTGCGAGACAAAAAAGGAGGATGAACGAGGCGCAGCCACGAACGGTTGCATAGACCCCCGCTGGCGGGACTCCTGGTCAACCGCCGCCCGGGGAATGCTCGGCTCAAGGGCCGGGCTGGTCCGGGGACCCATTACCAGATCCGTCCGGGGAACCAGATAGCTGAAGGTAGGCAGAGACAAAACAAGAACGGCGCCACCCAAATACCGTGCCCATTTTCCGATCCGGCCCAATCTCATCGGATCCTCATCTGCCCAAAAACACTTCCGCCCAAAACGCTGCTGACCTTTCCTTATACAAGATGCCGAGCGTTCAGTAAAGGAAAAACAAGATATCAGGTCGAGGCTACGAACCACGCAAACCAGATGTCAGGTAAGGGGTTAGCTGGAAGCCGGAGGATAAGGCGAGCATAATGGAGAAGAAACGGACGCAACTTTCGATCTCCGTAAACATCTTTTACCGTTGCTTTTGGGAAAACGGGCTGTTAGGTTGAGGGGCGATCGCGATTTGCGCACTCGTTTTACATGCCCAGCGAATTCAGCCCCGAACAGCTCAAGAAAGTCGTTAAGCGAGCCCAAAGCGGTTCCGAACAGGACTTTTACGAGCTTTACGTCCTCTTTTCGAAGCCGGTTTACAACTTCGTCTGGAGGCTGATCGGATCCGTAGAAGATGCCGAAGATCTCGTTCAGGAGACCTTCCTGAAGGTCCACAGCGAGTTGAAGCATCTGCGGGACGCCAATCAGTTTCGCTTCTGGCTTTATCGCATCGCGCGAAACGAAGTCTACCAGAAGCTGAGACGGACGCAGCGGGCCACCGAGGTCTCGATTGACGATGACGAGGCGGGTTATTACAACTTTCTGAGAGACGACATTAGGCAGCCGGACCCGGAGAAGCTGGCGATCTCTGGAGAACTGAATGACGTTATCAATCAGGCGCTCCAGGGACTCACACCCAAGTACCGGGATGTATTTGTGCTGGCCGTCTTTCAGAAAATGAGTTACGAGGACATTACCAAGGTCGTTGGACGTTCGCTTCTTTCTGTAAAGACGGATATTTACAGGGCGCGGCTCATGGTCAAGGAAGCCATAGCCGCCTACATGAAGCGTTCACGGGTTGAAAAGATATGAACTGCGAAGACTGGCGGATACAAATCGGGGCTTTCCTGGACGGGAGTTGCGACCCGAAGATGGTCAAGCCGGTCCGCACGCACCTCGATACGTGTTCGTCCTGCCTGGCCTTTTACCGTGAACAGTCCGATCTTAATGCCCTGCTCGGCTCGTCCGCCTTGGAAATCGAGCCCCCGCAGCACCTCTGGTACCGCATTGAGAGCCGGATGCACAGACCCGAGGAGGTTTCGGCCGTCTCGGCTTTCGTGTCCAGCCTCTTCCGGTTTTGGAATGTTCCTAAGCTCCGTTATGCCCTGATCAGTTCACTGCTTCTTTTAGTCGTCTCCTGGTCTTTGCTTGAATTCAGGGCCAACCGGGAGTCGGATAGGCTTCTCCTTGCCCAGATCGATGCCTATCACTTCGAGGTGAAGGGCAACCCCTTCTTGTCCCAGTTGGAGAAGACCACCCCTCCCGAGAATCCATTTCTTGACCTGGGTGCTTCCACGTCAAATCCCTTCTTATCTAAGGGGAGTTCACAATGAGGAAGTTCATACCGCTTCTGCTGCTCACCGCCTTTTTGAGCATGCCGTTGCACGCGCAAAGGCAGAATGAAAGGGCGAAGTTACAAATAGCCGGCAGCCAATATGAGATCATCACGGCGCTCATTCAGAACCAGGAGTATTCCCGCATAATCGGGGAGTACCGCCAGATCCTAAGCCTGGATCTCAGTGCCGAGAACGAAATGCCGCTCGTACAGGCCACCGTTCAAATCGTTCGCGCTCTTCGTCAGGCCGGCCAGTATTCGCTGGCCAGCCAGATGGTGGACGAGGCTCTGCCCAAGGTGAGACTGAGCGAGAGCAAGTACCCCTTGTTGATGTCTAAAGGCATGGTTTTGAAAGATCAGGGCAAATTCGAGGAAGCCATCGAGATCTATCGGAAGGCACAGCACTTCGCGCCCGCGCTCACAGCGCCCGAGAAGTAGACATCCCAGGCCATCCAAAAAAAGGCCGGCATCATGCCGGCCTTTTTTTTTGCCTATAGAACGCCCAATCAAGCAGAGCCGCGAGCGGAGCGCCTTTTTTGCGGAGCGACCCGGCCGTTGCCTCAACTATAATCCGTTCGTAGTGCCGCCTTCAGGCGGGCCTTTTCGAATCGCGGATGCGGCAGCAAGTTAGATCGGAAAGGCCCGCCTGAAGGCGGCACTACGAACAGATTGTAATAGAGGCAACCGGCCGGGTCGCTCCGCAAAAAGGCGCTCCGCTCGCGGCTCTGTTTGATTGGTGATAGATCAAAGGGTCCCATCCGAAGATGGGACCCACGGTTGCTTGGGGGGACTATGATTCTACTTCTTGGGGGTTATTGGCCCGGCTGGGTAGGGCCACTCGGGGTGGGTCTCGGCTCTGGAGCCTTGTTCTTCTCGTGAAGCTCCCTCATCTCCTCTTCATGCCTCTCGCGGATCAACTCCTGCTCCTCAGTCTCCTTCTCGCGAATGAGGTGGTAGGCCCGGCGCATCGCCCGCCTGAACTCGAGAGTCAGCTCGGTGGCGGTCGGGAGGTTCGGGATGACATGAGGCGTGATCAGGAAAACGAGCTCGTTTCGGCTCTTGCTCCGGGTGGTGGTGCCGAACAGAATTCCGAGAATAGGGATATCACCAAGCACGGGAACGCGGCTCTGACCCGCATCCATCTGGTCGCTGATGATTCCCGCGATCGCCACGGTCTGCCCGTCTCTTACGATCAACGATGTCTCAACATAGTTCCGGTTGATAGTGGGTGTGAGGCTGCCGGCGGCGCCTGATGCCGAGCTCACTTCGATCGCCAGGTCCATGGTAACGATGCCGCTGGCGCTGATTCTCGGTGAAATAAGCAGGGTCGTACCGGTCGGGCGGAATTGAATCGAATTCACGAAAGACGTGGCTGAACCTGAATGCAGGGGATCGCCGAAAGAGGCGGTCGTCACCGGGACTTCCGCGCCGACGTTAAAAGTGGCTTGCATGCCGTCCATTGCCAGCAGGCGGGGCGCCTCAACCAGCTCCACCCTGGTCTTGGATCTTAGTGCGGTTATGGCCGCCTCCAACTGTCTTTCCGCCCCTATCATCGTCCTGGTCACAAAGGACAATGCGCCGCCTGTAGCGCTGCCGGAGGCGCTAATCGAGCCAGTCGTCGGCGGATTGGCGGTCTCGTTTTGCGCGAGCGCTCCCCTCTTCTCCAAAAAGGCCGTTACGCCGAAAGAGAGGTCATCCGTAAGAGTGACAGCGTATATTTTTGCCTCTATCAGGCACTGACGCGGCAGGATGTCCAGCTGCTTGATGGTTTCGAGCAGAAAATCGTAGTCGGCTTGGGTGGCTTGGACGATCAGCGAGTTGTTGTATTCGTTGACGATTACTTTCAGGTTGCCGCTTACCACTGCTTTGACGCCCACCTGGTTGGCCATGGGCCGTCCCCGCAGAGAAGGACCCACTTCTCCGCCAAATGCGCCTCGACCGCCATACCCGCCGTTACCGTATCCGCCGCCGTACATCGACGAAGAACCACCGAGTCCTGAAGAACGGTCCTGCACAAAACCAGGCTGGCGATAGTTCCCGCGTTGATCGACCGTTTGACCTTCACGCCCTTCCGCACTCACAGACGAAGAGGGGAGACCGGCACCGTCCTGATACAGCTGTGAGAGCACGTCGGCAATGTTCATTGCCGTGTTGTTCTCGACCTGATAAACAAAGGTTTTAATATTAGTGCTGGCGGACGGCGAATCGAGTTTTTCGATCCATCCCTTCACTTCCTGCAACACGGACGGGGCATGCGTGACGGCTAGAATGCTGTTCAGCCTTTCGATCGCTATGAGTCGAACGCTTGATTTATCTCCGGGGGCAAAGATCTTGGCGAGATCCTCGGCGACGTCCTTCGCCAGATTGTTCTTAATCTGGATCAGATCGACGCTGTTGATACTGAAATATTGTGAATCCAACACGTTGATCATGTCGAGGACCTGTTGGATATTCCGGCGATGGTCGGTAATGATCAGGATATTCGCGGGAGCGAAGTCAATGACATTCGCCCCCTCGGATACGAAGACCTGAGCCATCTGCTTCATGTGCTCGGAAGCCAGGTAATGCAGGGGAATAACATAGGTGATAACCCCTTCCTCGGCGTCCAGCTGCCCGGCCTCCTGCGTTCGCTGCAGCTCCATTGCCGTCGTGCCCGGCGGGTTCTGGGCCGGTGGAGTCTGCGCCGGAGGATTCTGGGGCGCTGGTTTCTGGTCGCCGGTGGGCGGTCCGGTGGGGGCCTGTTCCTTCTCCTTCTTGCCTTCGCCTTTCGGCCGCACCAGAATCTCAGGAAACAGGCGCGGCCCTTGTCCCAGGGGAGCGATCACGTACAATTCCCCCTGCTTGACGATCCCCTGGCCGTTCATATTGAGCAACTGTTCAAGAACACCGAACAGGCGGCTTCGTGGAATGCCCCTCTGGGTAAAAATGCTGACCGTCCCAGTAACCTTCGGGTCAATCACGTAGGAGTAGCCAAGCTCCTTCATGATGTGGCTGATAACGGTGTCGATCGACGCATTGTTGAAAGTGAAATCGAAAGTCCGTTCTGCTCCCGCAACCGGCGCAGCGGCCGGAGGCGTCTTCACGACAGCCGGAGCCTCTACAGGAGGGGTCGGGGTCGGAGCGGCAGGCGTTTGAGTCCCCGGCAGGATCTGCTGAGCCGGGATGGCCCGAGTGGGGATCTCCTGGCCGGATTTGCGCCGCTGCTCTCGCTCCATCCGCCGCTGAAGCAGCTCTTGCAGATACTCCTCGTTGCTCCTTTGCGGCTGCGCAGGCGCTCCGCCAACGACGCCCGGAAGTACATCAGGCGGGGGAGGCGGTCCGGTTCGCTTTGTGGTGGCGGCCGCCTGCAGGAAGCTCGCACCTGTCGCCACGCCGGCAAAGGCCGGTAAGCACAGGGTCACCACCATTAATCCTATGATCAGTATTCGCTTCATGTTTTTACCTAAATAAGGCCATCAACGAACGTTCGGGCGCCGGGTTCCACTATTGAAAGGGACCGAGTTGGACCCGCCAGAAGGAAAGCCCATGGTCCCGCTTCCGCCCATGCTGCTGCCTCTGCCGCCCATCTGCCCCCGGTTGCTCTCTCCTGTTCTTCCTCCCTGACCCGGCCCTCGCTGTCCAGCGGTCCCCCCCTGGTTTCCAACGACACCGACTTCGATGCCTCCTCGTCGATCGTCTGCCGGATTATCGCTCGCAGCCACGGTTTCCACCGCAGCGGCAGCCGACCCGATGGTGATCATCGTAACCGCTGCAGACGTTCGACCCGCAGGCGCGGCCGCCTGTTGCTGTGGAGTGGAATCGAACATGTCGACGAGAATCTCAACGTCCTTCCATCGCATTTTCATGGTGGTGTCCGAGATCTCGCTGACCGTGTAGCCCTGCACATCATCTCCAAGACTCACAACGCGGGTCGACCCCTTAGGATTGTTGCCTTCGAAGATGGTCAGGAGGGCCTGCTTCTTGCCCGCATTAGTCGTTACACCGTTCAAGGACGGCTTCTTGGGCAACGCGGGCGCAACCTCCTTCACCTCTGCGGTGACAGGCGGAGGCGGCCGCCGCTCAGGCATGAAAAGGTCCTTCTCCGGAATGACCGTGAAGTCGGGGTAAGGACGGGGCGGTTCAGGCGGGGGAGGCGCTTTCACCGACACTTCCGCCGGCCGGCCTCTGATCGCTCCGGCGAGGACCGTCTTGATGTTCTGCTTATCGTCGTACTGGTGCCACGCATCCGCGACGTACCTCGCCAGGAGAATAATCCCGACCAGGAGCACCACATTGGCTAAAAGGAGCCGTCTTCCCATACTCAACCTATTCAGATGCAGGATGCATCAGGAAAGCCGAATGAATGCCGAAACATCCATGCGCGGCTGCACATTATTGGTTAACCGAAACTTACTGACCGAGTAGTTCTCGATCAAAAGGAACTTGGGATGGACCGAGAGAGCATAAAGGAAGGCCGTCGCGGCGGCCATCTCACCGTCCAGGTTGATCTGGATTGTCACCTTCGTGTAGCGCTCCCCGGCCTTCCGATCCTGCAAGGGATTGCTCTTCGTCAGCGTGACGTTGTTCTCGGTCGCCAGCGCGCGGACAATCTCGTCCAGTTGCGTGGCTGCCGTGGTGGAATCACGGGCATCCAGGAGCCTCTGCTCATACTGGGCGAGAACCTTCTCGATTTCCGCCACCTGCGCTGCGTAGACTTCCCGTTCCTGAATCGTCTTGACCGCGCGCTGCAACATTTGCTTCTTCTGGTCCAGCTGTGAATCAACGGTGGTTCCAGCCTCGTAGAAAGGCAAAATCAAATGGAACACCAAAAGATAGAGGAAAGCCAGAACCGCGCCCCCGATGAGCGCCCGCTTGTCTCTCCTGGTCAGCTTCTTCATATTTACTCCCGTTCACCGTTATTCCGTTCACCGTTATTCCGTTGCCGTCTCACTGTTACAACGCTGAACGCTGAACGCTGAACGGTGAACGGTGAACGGTGAACGCTGAACGCCTACTCCGTCTTCAGCGCCGCCTCGATGTTGAATTTCTCTTTCTTAGTAATCGGATCTTTCGTCGTGTATTTCGACAATACACTCTTATAGTGGTTGGAGGCTCTGAGCGCCGGGATCAGAGCGCCCCCCGACCCTGAAAAGCCAAACAGGACCACCTGGCCACGCTCGATGGTCAGATTCTGCAGATAGGTGTCATCCGGAAGTCGTTCAGTCAGGTCCTTCAGAACCATCAGCACCTGCTGTTCACCCTGCATCAGGCTTCTGATCTCGTCCAGTTCCTTCTGCTTTTCGCCCACTTGCTTCCTCAGGTTCAAGACCTCGGTGACCTGGGGCTGCAGTTTTCGGACTTCGCTGTCAATCTTTCCCAGGAATGTGCTGCTCTGTTTGTATTCCCTCGTTCCGGCGGAAGCCGCCATCACCAGGAGAAGGCAGACGAGAACCAAGGTCGGTATGACGCTCGGTTTTCTCGCAACCACCCGCTGCTCGGGAGGAACCAGGTTAATCTTCGCAGCTTGGGACTTGCTCAGTGCCGTTGTGGCCAGCCCGACCGCGGTCAAAAGCTCGATCCTGTTGGCCCACCCCTTAACCTTCAGTTTGTCACCGAGCATCTCGCAGTCCGAGAAACGTTGGCGGAGCTGCTCGAGCAAGTCCGACCCGAGGGAGCCCGTCAAGTAGATTCGTGCTATCCCGGGCGTCTTAAGGGTAAGTCGGGAAAGAAAGTCGTAGAGATGCCGGATAATCCGTTCAGTGGGCAGAGCACCATCCGCGACGTCGAGTTTCTCGGCGAAGAACCGCTCTGAGCTGACCACAACGACGGTCTCGACGCTCCCCGGATTCACATCCAGAATCACGACCGGCTCCTTCTTCGGGTATCCGGCCTTATGGAGCGCCAGAAGTTGGTGCAGCGCCAGGCTCGATAGTCGCACGGCCGACGGAGTAAGGCCGAGTTCCTTGAGTAGCATCAGATAGTCATTGAGGAGGCTCTGACGGACCATCGCAATCTGCAGCAGAATCTTCTTCTGGGCCTCGTCGCGCGACAGCACCACGTAGTCGTAGTAGGAG